>ERZ767310.102-NODE-102-length-50498-cov-10.068255_pt1 | contig 50498 bp, 45 predicted proteins | sample MGYA00374954_ERZ767310 | MGnify/ENA primary metagenome ERZ767310 (study PRJEB28948, sample SAMN06267188) | marine metagenome | isolation source: Columbia River Estuary | place: USA:Columbia River Estuary, USA | collected 2013-07-23 ...
GGGATTGATTCTACAAGATTAGTTACTGCTCTTGATTTTGAGTATAGTTTTCATAGACTTTTAGACAAAAATGTTGCATCACCTGGCGCATGGGTATTACAAAACGTAAAAAATTTTTCAGCGATTAGTGATAGGGTTTTTCAAATAGAATTAAAACAAACTTTTCCTCCATTTTTAGGATTATTAGCAATGAAATATTGTTCTGTTGTTTCTCGAGAAGCTATTGAATATTTTGGTGATGAATATCGTTCAAATCCAATTGGAACAGGACCTTTTCAATTTAAACTATGGGTGGAAAACACTAAACTTGTATTTCGAAAAAACTCAGATTATTTTGAAATAGATGATAAAGGAAATCAATTACCTTTTCTAGAAGCTGTATCCATAACATTTTTACCAGATAAGCAAAGTGAATTTTTGCAATTTATTCAAGGAAATCTAGATTTTATGAAAAGCCTTGATGCTTCCTATAAGGATGATATTATCACTTTAGATGGAAAGCTACAATCTAAATACAAGGAAACTATTCATATGGAAACGGGTTCATATTTAAATACAGAATATTTAGGTATATATTTAGATCATGAGGATAAAACCACCAGTAACATATTACTAAGAAAAGCAATTAATTATGGCTTTGATAGAAAAAAAATGGTAAAATATTTACGTAATGGAATAGGGACACCCGCAATTAATGGATTTATTCCCTCTGGTTTACCTTCTTTTAATAATATGGAAGGGTATACCTATAAACCCGAAATTGCACGTGAATTCATTGAGGCTTACAGAAAACAAACAGGTCTTATTAACCCCTCAATTACCATTACAACTAATAGTAATTATTTAGACTTGTGTGAGTTTATTCAGCGAGAACTTCAAAATATTGGACTAAAGGTTAAGATAGATGTAATTCCTCCATCTTCCTTGCGTCAAGGAAAAGCTACGGGTAAATTTTCTATTTTTCGTGCTAGTTGGATTGCTGATTACCCTGATGCTGAAAATTATTTATCATTATTTTACAGTAAGAATTTTACTCCTAACGGACCCAACTATACTCATTTTAAAAATATTGAATTTGATGTGCTCTATGAAAAATCAATTTCTATAGTAAATTCATCTGAACGGTTTTATCTATACCAAAAGATGGATAGTATTTTAATTGAGGAAGCCCCAGTTATTCCTTTGTATTATGATCAAGTAATCCGTTTCTCTCAAAAAAATATAAGAGGTCTAGGCATAAATCCATTGGATATGTTAGATCTTAGAACTGTGATTAAAGTGCAATAATACTATTCTCATATAGATGAGATTTTATTATTTTAAATTTATTCTTGCTAAAATTGGATAATGATCCGAATAAGGAACGTTAAATGTTTTAAAGTTATTGATGTCAAAACTAGAATCCAATAAAATAAAATCTATTCTCAAAGGATACCAATAATTAAAAGTTTTACCTAAACCTTTACCTGCCTCTTTAAATGCATCTTGCTTATTTTTAGAGAGCTCTCTATAAACCCAAGAAAACGCTGTATTATTAAAGTCTCCACAAAGTATTTTCTTTCCAGTCCATTTTTTTTCATGATCTAAAAATAGTTCAACTTGTTTTGCTTGCTTCTGAAATGAAGCTTCCATTTGTTTTAGAAGTTTATCAGAATCTTTTGTGCCAAAATTTTCCTTAGCTGTATTCATTTTTAAAGATTCTAAATGAATATTATAAACTCTTATAGTGTCTTTATCTTTAATAATATCTGAAAAAATAATATTGTTTGCACTATCCTTTAGATCTAGGGAGCCTGAATTTATGATCTCATAGTTGGAAAAAATTGCTAATCCAAATTTACTGCCATTAGATTTTGTTTTTATAAATTGATATGGATATTTGAGTTTAAGATTTTCAGCTTTATAATACTCTTGAATCGCTACTATGTCTGGTTTTTTTTCAAAAATAAAAGTAGATATTTTTTCTACAATTGTATTATCAGTTGTCCAGTTATAATGATTAAACAAACGAACATTATAACTCATTACTTTTAAATCATCATTTAAAAAAATTTCCTTCTCTGAAAATTTATAGATACTACTTATGTATCCAAAACCCATAATAATAGTTATCAAAGAGATTGTGAACTGTTTTTTTAATTTTATAATCCAATAAATAACAAAAAAGATATTTGATATAAATAGTATTGGAACTGCTAAACTAACAATGGTGAAAATTGGAACTGTTTTAGGTGAAATATAGGGTAGAAGGTAAGATAACAGTAATAAAATTGCTAAGATAGAATTTACAAAGACAACTATTTTTTGCCAAAAAGTATATTTTACCATCTATTATTTTATCTTTTGTTAAGATCTTATTAAAGATCCTCTTTATTACAAAGTTTTTTGCATTTAGTTACTTTGTTTAAACAGAAATTCTTTTTCTTCCTTACTTAGTGTTTCATATCCTGTTTTACTAATTTTATCTAGTATTGAATCTATTTTAGCCTGCTTATTATCTGTCGACTTTTTAGCGTTCTTTTTTTTACTTGATTTGTAGACCGTTTGAAGTGGTTTTTTTCTTTTTGAAAAAAGCTCTGAAAACCAACTAAGAAGGTTAACTTTTTTATTACTGGCCTGAGAAACGTATAGGTAACCAAACAATGCGCCACCTAGATGCGCAATATGCCCACCACCATTACCACCAGCTAAAGAAATTAAATCAAATAAAATAAAAACCCCAGCTAATTGCCATACTTTAACATATCCAACAAATCTCAATTGTAATTGATAATTTGGAATATAAGTAGCAATACCAATAACAATGGCTGTAATTCCAGCAGAGGCCCCTACCATGGTATGAATTTTCCCATTAAATAAAGGGAAATAACTATAACTTAGTAAATAAGCAATTCCACCAAATAAAGTTCCTAAAACATAAAAATTTAATGCTTGTTTTTGAGAAAAATACTCTATGAAAAGTCTTCCAAAAAAATGTAGAACTAGACAATTAAATAATAGATGTAAAAATCCATAATGTAAAAATCCATAACTAACTAATGTCCAAGGTTTCATTATAACTTCTTCAAACGATGAAGACAGGGAAAACCATTCATATATAATGTTTGTTTTGTTTCCATATAAACCACCAAAAGAACTCAAAATTAACGTGATGATAAAAACAGCTACATTAACATAAATTAATTGTTGAATAATTGATGCTGATATAAATTTTGATTTTAAGTCGTTAATTAAACTCATTTATTTGTAATATTTAAATTGATTATTTTTCCAATAATAAGCTAATATAAAACCAATAATGGCACCTCCTATATGTGCAAAATGTGCTACATTTCCAACTGAGTACTTAGTCATTCCAAAGAATAAATCTCCAACCAAAATTAAGGGGATGAAATATTTTGCTGCGATTGGAACTGGAAAAAATATTAGTGCCAATTTTGCATCTTTAAAATACATCCCAAAAGCAACTAAAACGCCATATACAGCTCCTGAAGCACCAACTGCGGGTGTATGGTATAAACTATAAAATTTACTTAACTCTTCTTTAGATAAGGTAATAATATCTGCGTAATTAGTGTAAACCCCGGTGTCTAATATTTTTGAAATATTACTTGAATTAAGTCCATTTTGGATCAATACATCAAAGTAACTATTAAATTGATAATAATTAACAAGTGAATAAATTAATCCAGCTCCAATTCCTGCCGAAAAGTAAAAAAATAAAAATTTATTTCTTCCCCACATTTTTTCTAAAGGGGTACCAAATGCCCATAGACCATACATATTGAATAAAATATGAGCAAAACTTCCATGCATAAACATATGAGTTACATATTGCCAAAAACCAAAATTATTATTCTTTGGAAAATGCAAGGCAAGAATATTAGTGAGATCTAGATTTATGAGTTGTGGCCCAATAAACAAAATAACATTAATAATTATTAGATGCTTTATTCCTTCTGTAAGTTTTATACCATTCATAAGTTAGCGGGCAAATAGGTGATCTATTTCTTGTAATGTTAATGTCTTAAATATTGCCTTCCCAGATGGACTAATACCGGGCTCTTTACACGAAAACAAACTATTTACAAGGTTTTCTTGTTCTTTTTGTGACAAAACATGACCTGTTTTAATAGCGATAGATTTTGCAAACGTAGATGCCATAATCTCTAAAGGTTTAAAATTTATGTCTGGAATATCTGAATTAATATTTTCTAAAAGTTCCTCTAAAACTTTTGAAATCTTACTTTCAGATATAGACATGGGTGTTCCTTTAATGGTAATTGATTCTTTTGTGAATTCATCAAAACAAAAACCTACATTTTCTAATTCTGATTTTAAAGTGTATATCATTTCTATTTCAGTTGATGAAAATGAAATTGTGATGGGAAATAATAATTGTTGACTATGAACCTCTTCTTGTGATGAACTGTTTAGAAATTCTTCATAAAGAACTCGTTGATGTGCCAACGATTGATGAATTAAAACAACTCCAGATTTAATAGAGCTTAATAAATATTTTCTTTGAATTTGAATTGTTTTGTTAGACGGGTGGGAATCTTCTTGGTTAAATAATTTTTCCTGAAGTTCACCCTCATTAGTTGAAACATACAAACTTTCCCAATTTGAATTTTCTTTTACATGTTGATATGAAGATTTATTTTGAGTAGAATCATCATTACTAAAAGGGTTAAAAGAGGGATCTACAGTGATTTTTGGACTAGATGGTTTTGATTGTTGTTTTGTGAAATTATATGGAGTGTCTAAAGTAGCGTCTCTATTAAAATCTAGAATTGGAGCAACATTGTATTGTCCTAAACTGTGTTTCACTGTTGCTCTTAAAATTGCATACACAGCCTTTTCATCATCGAATTTTACTTCAGTTTTTGTTGGATGTATGTTGATGTCAATACTTTTAGAAGGAACAGTTAAATACAAAAAATAAGATGGATGTGAGCCATGTTCCAACAGTCCTTCAAAAGCAGCTATTACGGCATGATTTAAATAAGGACTTTTTACATAACGGTCATTAACGAAAAAAAATTGTTCTCCTCTTTTTTTCTTTGAGAATACTGGTTTTGTGATGAAACCTTCAATAGATATCATTTCTGTATCTTCAGATACAGGAACAAGTTTTTCATTCATTTTAGCTCCAAAAATAGCTACAATTCTTTGTCTTAAATTACTAGCTTTCAAAAGATATACTTCATTATCATTGTGATAAAGACTAAAAGCTATTTCTGGGTGAGTTAAAGATACACGTTGAAATTCATCTATGATGTGTCTAGTCTCGATGGTATCTGATTTTAAGAAATTTCTTCTTGCAGGTATATTATAAAACAAGTTTTTTACTGCAATATTAGTTCCAACAGATGTTGCAGTCATTTCTTGATAGGTGATTTTACTACCTTCAATTTTTATGTGTGTACCGATTTCTTGAGAATTTTGCTTTGTTTTCATTTCTACATGAGAAATCGCAGCTATTGAAGCCATAGCTTCACCTCTAAAACCTTTAGTATGTAATTTAAACAAATCCTCTGCAACTCTTATTTTGGAGGTTGCATGCCTTTCAAATGAGAGTTTTGCGTCTAATGTGCTCATGCCATTTCCATTGTCAATAACTTGTATCAAAGTTTTTCCAGCGTCTCTAATGATGAGTTGAATTGAGGTAGATGAGGCATCAATAGAATTTTCTAATAATTCTTTAACCACAGAGGCTGGTCTCTGAACTACTTCTCCGGCAGCAATTTGATTGGCAACATGATCTGGTAAAAGTTGAATAATGTCTGGCATTATTTTTTGCTAAAGATAGATAGATCAAAGTCTATGATGAATAAAAAAATAAGTACTAAAACAGCTATAATATACAAAACAACTTTATTTGAATTTGTTTCAGATTCTTCTAATTGATAAATTTCATCGTCAATTTTTAGAATATTTTGATCTCCTTTTAAGTCATTAATAGCACCATTTATTTTACCTTTTAAACTAGTGTTACTTCCCGTTGAACTTCTAAATTCGTCAAATTTATGTTTAATAGCATATGGATTACCTTCACCTTTGTAATATCTAGGTTGATAATCAAATTTTTTATTTTTTCTTTTTATAATAGACATACAGTCAGTACTTTGAAAATATTTATTAAACTACAAACACAAGGTTGAAAGTATGTAGCTTGTCAAAGTTACTTAATTATAAAATAATGGTCAAGATTGTTGGGAAGTTCCTTTGTTAAATCTAACTTAAAGAAGCCATTTTAATAGCTGCTATTGCAGATTCTATACCTTTGTTTCCATATTTACCTCCAGATCGGTCTATAGATTGTTGTTTGGTATTGTCTGTTAAAACGCAAAAAATAATAGGAGTATCGTGTTTTACATTTAAATCTACTATCCCTTGAGTAACTCCATTACAAACAAAATCAAAATGTTTAGTTTCTCCCTGAATAACGTTTCCTATGGCTATAATAGCATCTAACTGAAGTGTTTTAATCATTCTTTTACATCCATAAACCAACTCAAAACTACCTGGAACCTTCCAAGAAATAATATTTTCTTCCTTGGCACCACAATCTAAAAGAGTTTTTACGGCACCAGTTTTTAGATTTTCAGTGATGTCAGAATTCCATTCTGAAACAACAATCCCAAACCGAAGATGATTCGCATTTGGGATAGTTGTTTTATCGTAGATTGATAAATTTGTTGTAGCCATTGGTGTTATTGAGCGTATTTTGCGCTGTAAATGTATTTATCTATGTCTTTACCAGTGTCTGAAGTAGGGTAATCTTCTTTTATCTGAGTGAAAATTTTCTCAGCTTTAGCAAATTGACCTAAATCCATTGCAGATCTTCCTGCTTTAAACAAGAACAAAGGTGTTGTAAACTCATTATCTTTAAGGTAAGCTGCTTTTTCGTAATACTCTAAAGCGTCTTCTGTCTGATCAATATCAGCAAATGCGTCTCCAATAGCACCAATTGCAGTGGGTCCAAGAATTTCATCATTTGAAGAAAATTTACTTAAATATTCAATTGCCTTCTGATATTCTTTTAACTTTAAATATGATATACCTGCGTAATAGTTTGCAATATTTCCTGCTTTAGTTCCACTGTATTGAGTAGAAATATCTAAAAAACCATATTTGTTGTCTGATCCATCAAGGCCAAGTTGAAGTAAAGAATCTATTTCTGAGCCAGCTGCTAAATCCGCTTCGTTAAAATGTTTTCTTGGGTAAGACAGTTCATTTGAAGCTGCTTCTTCTTTGGGTTCAATTATGAATTTATTGTACCCTAAAAAACCAAGGATTAGAACGATCACAACAACTAAACTATAAAATAAAGACTTACTATTTCTTTCAATCCATTGCTCGGATTTAGAGGCAGTATTGTCTAGCGTATTAAAAACTTCTGCAGTTGTGCTCTGCATATCTAAAGCTTCTTGCTCTTTCTTATCTTTAGGTTTATACCCTTTTTTCTTATATGTTGCCATATTTTTTATAAAAATTTGTTCGGCAAAAATAGTTTTTTTAATTGGATTTAGAAAGCCAATATATCGTAATTTTTCAATAATTTGCAGAACCTTATTGACTTTAAATTTTAGTTATGTATTTACGAAAATTATCTTTAGTTAATTTTAAAAACTTTGATTCTAAAACTTTTAATTTTGAAAAAAAAATTAATTGTTTCGTTGGTCAAAATGGTGTAGGTAAAACTAACATACTAGATGCAATTTATTATTTATCTTTCACAAAAAGTTATTTTAACCCTATAGCTGTTCAAAATATTCAACATACTAAGAATTTTTTTATGGTTGAGGGTGAATACACTATAAATGATAGAAGAGAAACAATTATCTGTAGTTTAAAAAAAGGTCAAAAGAAACTTCTGAAGCGAAACGGTAAGGCTTATGATAAATTTTCTGAACATGTAGGTCAAATACCACTAGTAATTATTTCCCCTTATGACAGAGATTTAGTAACCGATGGAAGTGATGCAAGAAGAAAGTTCATTGATGGTGTTATTTCTCAACAAGATAAAACCTATTTAAAAGACTTGATAGCTTACAATAAAGTATTATCTCAAAGAAATGCATTGTTAAAGTATTTTGCAGCAAACAGAACCTTTGATGCTGTTAATTTAGAAGTTTACAATGAACAGTTAATTTCCTATGGCTCTAATATTTTTGATAAAAGAAGAAGTTTTTTAGAAAAATTTATTCCCATTTTTAATACTAAATATCAGATCATTTCAAATGATAAAGAACAAGTAGATTTAATTTATAAAAGTCAATTACTTATTTCTTCTTATAGAGATTTATTAAATAAAAACTTAGAAAAAGACAAAATTTTACAATACACAACTGTTGGTATTCATAAAGATGATTTAAGCTTTGAAATAGGTAATTATCCTGTTAAGAAATTTGGTTCTCAAGGACAGCAGAAATCTTATTTAATAGCATTGAAATTTGCTCAATTTGAATTTATAAAAAAGCAATCTAATTTGATACCTATATTGCTTTTAGATGATATTTTTGATAAACTTGATGAGCATCGAGTTTCTCAAATTATTGATTTAGTAAATAAAGACGAGTTTGGTCAGATTTTTATTACAGATACGCATTCAGAGCGAATTGAAAAGATACTAGAACAAAGTAATAAATCATACCAAATTTATAATATGTAGTTTTACATTAATTAGATTTTAAACTCATAGTGAAAAATATATAAGAGAGGTTCCATGTCTAAAAGAGAAAATGATTCTTTAGTGCTTAAACAACTTATGAAATCTTTCATAAAAGAAAATAATTTGTCTAAAGGAATGCAAAAGATCAAAGTTGAAGAAGCTTGGCATAAATTAATGGGGCAAGGAGTAACTTCATATACTCATTCAGTTGAATTGCAAAAAAAAACCTTAATAATAAGGTTAACATCATCTGTTTTGAGAGAAGAATTAAGTTATGGTAAAGAAAAAATCATCAAAATGATTAATGAAGAAATTGGAGATGAAGTGATTTCTAAGTTGATGTTGGTTTAAAAATATTAAATAGTGATAAAAAAAACCGAGCATTAAGCTCGGTTTTTTACTATTTTTTTTTAAAATTTTTCCCTTTCAGAAAAATGAAAACTACCTTCTATTTCAGCATTTTCATCACTGTCAGAACCGTGAACAGCATTCTCTCCCATAGAAGTTGCATACAATTTTCTGATGGTTCCTTCTGCAGCGTCTGCTGGATTTGTTGTGCCAATTAAAGTTCTAAAATCTTCAACAGCATTTTCTTTTTCTAAAATAGCTGCTATGATAGGACCTCTAGTCATGAATGCTACTAATTCCCCAAAGAAAGGACGCTCCTTGTGAACTGCATAAAATGCTTCTGCATCGTTTTTAGTCATTTGTGTTTTTTTCATTGCCACTATTCTAAAACCTGCCGAGTTAATCTTATCTAAGATTGCACCAGTATGTCCGTTTTCGACACCATCTGGTTTAATCATTGTGAATGTTCTGTTTGTTGCCATTTTATTTTGTATAATGTTTTATAAATCGCGGCAAAAGTACATAAATTTTTAATAAAATTGTATCTTCGCAACTTATGATTTTGAAACAATTTGAAGAACTCAAATCATTTTTAGAAACTCCTAGAAATGTTGTTATAGTTGGACACAGGAACCCAGATGGTGATGCTATGGGGGCTTCTTTAGGATTGTGCAATTATTTAAAAAAGAAAGGACATACACCAACAGTTGTAGTTCCTAATGAATACCCAGATTTTTTACATTGGCTCCCTGGTTCAGATGATACATACAGATTTGATTGGCAAAATTCTCAGTCTCAAAGAGCCATCAAGGCTTCTGAAATTATATTTTTATTAGATTTTAATGCCCTTCACAGGGTTGGTTATGATATGCAAAATACATTAGAAAGTTATCAAAATGACTTTGTGTTAATTGACCATCATCAACAACCTGATGATTTTACTTACATGTATTCTGATGTAGAGATGTGCTCAACCTGTCAAATGGTATATCATTTTATCGAAAAAATGGGAGATTTAAATTTGATTGATTCAAAAATTTCTACCTGTTTGTATACAGGTATCATGACAGATACAGGTTCATTTAGATTTCGATCAACTACAAGCTTAACCCATAGAGTTATAGCAGATTTGATAGATAAGGGTGCAGAAAATGATAGAATACATAGTAATGTTTATGATTCAAGTTCTTATGGTCGTTTGCAATTACTTGGGCAAGCATTGAGTAACCTCAAAGTTCAATCTGCATATAAAACAGCTTATATAACGCTTACACAAGAGGAGAAAATAGCCAACAACTTTAAGAAAGGAGATACCGAAGGTATTGTGAATTATGCGCTATCAATTCAAGGAATAGTAATGGCGGCAATTTTTATAGAGGATAAAGAACAGGGAATCATAAAAATATCTTTTAGATCTAAAGGAGCATTTTCGGTAAATCAATTTGCAAGAGAACATTTTAATGGAGGCGGCCATGATAACGCTGCAGGAGGAAAGTCAGATCTTTCTATGGAGGATACCATCAATAAATTCAATCAATTATTACCAAAAAATAAAGAAGGTTTACTCAAATCATATGAAGTTTAGAATTTTATATTTATTTGTTTGTTTTGGAGTATTTTCTTGTTCGAAACAAGAGGCAAGAAGACCTATATCAGCTACTAGTAGTGGTTTATTGGAGTCTACCACATCACTTCTAAAAAAAATCAATACTATTGAAGAAATAAAAATTAAAAATTATATTAAAAAAGATAGTCTCCATGATTATATTCGTTCCTCCTATGGATTTTGGTATCATTATATTGATAAAAAACAGACGGATACCATAACTCCATCTAAAGAGGATGTTGTTTCATTAACTTATGATATATTAGATCTAAGTGATCAAATTTTGTATTCAAAAGAATTTATAGGTGTCAAAGAATATATTGTAGACAAAGAAGATTTTATTCCGGGATTACAATATGGAATAAAATTAATGAAAGAAGGAGAAAGTATGAAGTTTATCATTCCATCTTTCAATGCTTACGGAGTTATTGGAGATGGTAATAAAATTGGAATTAATACTTCCTTAATAAGTAGAGTTACATTAATAAATATAAATAAATAAATAAAAATGAGTAGTATTAGAAACATCTTAACAGTTTTAGTTATTGGAACATTATTTTCCTGTGATAACCAAGTTAAAGAAGTGAAATCTTTAGAAACAGAGCTAGATTCAGTTAGTTATGCTGTGGGTTTAAGCATGTCCAGTCAATTAAAAAACGGTTTTGAAGACGTAAATAAAGAAATTTTAATTCAAGCGATAAGAAATGGTTTAGATTCTACCAATCTATTATTAGATTCTAAAGACATTCAAAAAACGATACAAACCTATTTTCAAAAAAAACAAGAAGAAAATAAGAAAAAAGAACTAGCTAAATTTGAAGTTTATAAAAAAGAAGGAATAGCTTTTTTAGAGGCAAACAAAACACAAGAAGGAGTAAAAACTACCAAAAGTGGATTACAATATAGTGTATTGAAAGAAGGTAAAGGTAAAAAGGCTAAAACTACCGACAGAGTTAAAGTACATTACCACGGAACAACAGTTGATGGAACAGTTTTTGACAGTTCTGTTGACAGGGGTACTCCATCAGAATTTGGTGTAACCCAAGTTATAAAAGGCTGGACTGAGGGCTTACAATTAATGAAAGTTGGCTCAAAATACAAATTCTTTATTCCACAAGAATTAGCGTATGGTGCAAACCCTAGACCAGGAATAATTAAACCCTATATGGCTTTAATTTTTGAAGTTGAATTATTAGAAATCAAATAAATAAGAAAATGAAAAAAAGAAGTTTACAAATCTTAGTATTATTTACTCTAATCTTTGCTTCATGTAAAGATGAGTACAACAACTTTGAAGATGGAATTTATGCTAATATTGAGACGAATAAGGGTAAAATAATAGTTCAGTTATATCCTGAGGAAGTTCCTTTAACAGTTGCAAATTTTATAACATTAGCTGAGGGTACAAACCCAAAAGTTTCTGACACATTAAAAGGAAAAAAGTTTTATGATGGATTAACATTTCATCGTGTTATTAAAGATTTTATGATTCAAGGTGGAGATCCTATGGGAAATGGACAAGGTGGTCCGGGATATAAATTTTATGATGAATTTGATTCTAAATTGAGACATAGTAGTAAAGGGATGTTATCCATGGCAAATTCTGGGTTTAACACCAATGGTAGCCAGTTTTTTATTACATATAAGCCAACACCATGGTTAGATGCATACAACAATGATAATCAATTAAAGGATTGTAGCAATCCAAGAGTAGGATGTCACTCTGTTTTTGGTAAAGTTGTTAGTGATCTAAATGTGCTTGATTCAATAGCCAATTCTGATATCATTGAAAAAATTACTATTGTAAAAAAAGGTGATGTTGCAAAAACATTTGATGCTGTAAAAGTTTTTGAGGAAGAAATTGCAAAAAGTGCGGAAAAAGAAACAGAGCGCCTAGCAGAATTAGAGAAATCTGAAAAAGCTAGATTAGAGAAATTTATTTCGGATCAGAAATTGTTTTATGAAAAAATGAATGTGAAAAAAGCAAAAAAACAAGATTCAGGTTTACAAATCTTAACCCTTAAGAGAGGTACTGGAAAAAGATTTAATTCCTCCGTAGAAGTTACTATGAATTACACCATGTATTTAGCTGATGGAAAGTTAATTCAATCTACTAAAGAAAGAGTTCCTTTTAAATTTACTTTAGACAAGAGACCTTTGATACCTGGAGTTAAAGAAGCAATCATGAAAATGAGAGTTGGAGGTAAAGCTAGATTATTTATTCCTTACTATTTAGGTTATGGTGAAGAAGGGGGTGGGCCTTTTCCTAAAAAAGCTGATCTAATATTTGAATTAGAATTACTAAAAGTAGGAAAGTAATTTGCTAGATCGTTTATTACAAATTGATACAGAATTACTCATTTTTCTTAATAATTTAGGAAGTGAACAATGGGACAACTTTTGGTTTTTTTTAACCAATCAATTTAGTTGGTCACCATTGTTTGCTTTTCTATTGTTTTTAATTTTTAAAAAGTTTGGTTGGAAAAATGGTGTTTTAATGCTTTTATTTCTTGTAGTTCTCATTACTTTCTCAGATCAGTTTACAAATTTGATCAAGAATACTTTTGAACGTTTAAGACCTTGTAATACAGAAGGTGTAATTCAACAAATTCGTCATTTTAATTATAAACCTAGTAGTTATAGTTTTTATTCCGGACATGCAGCTTCTTCAATGACTTTTAGTTTCTTTATAATCTTATTATTAAAGTCGTATTACAAACGCATATGGTTTTTAATGCTTTTCCCTCTTCTTTTTGGTTATAGCCGTATCTATTTAGGAGTTCATTATCCACTAGATATTACAGTTGGATATATCGCAGGTTTGTTTTTTGGTTATTTATTTTATCTTCTTCAGAAAAAATTTAAATTGACATCAAAATTTTCTAAAAAAATCACTGTCTAGTTTCCTTACCCTATTTTTTATTGTTGTAGTATAAGTATTTTGTACTGTGGTAATAGGATGTGATAAGACTGTCCATTTTAGATGCAACATTTGGAAATATATCAGTAACATCTTTTTGCTCTTCATCCGATAATTTATATAAACTAGTTGAATTATTATAGTTTGTTTTTGTAAAATAAAAATCATTTTGAATTAAACCAAGACCAGGCTCACCGTTGATTTTTAAATATAAAAAACCAAAAGAATCTGTTTTTAACGTGTCTAATGCATTAGATCCTAGAGTAAAATTGGTGTAGTCTGACTTAGCAATGGTAGCAAGTGTCGGAAATAAATCTGCTAGTTTAGCAGTATTGTTTATTTTTTGTGGTTTTAGAAATTTTGGTCCGTGAATAAATAAAGGTACGTGATGAACCTGTATGCCTAAGTCAAATTCTTTTTTAAATGCTTCAGTTGTATTCATGGAAGTATTATGGTCTCCAAAAAAAGCAAAAACAGTATTCTCATAATATCCAGACTCTTTTGCTCTTCTTAAAAACACATGCACATTAAAATCTAAATAACGCAATGCATTAAGTTGCGCCAGAGAAATAAACCCAGATTCTTTTAGTGTAACCTCATCAATATCTTTTTCAGTTAGGGGTCTAAATGCTTCTTTATTTTCAGGAACAGAAAAAGGCCTATGATTTGTAGCTGTTTGAACATAGGCCACAAAGGGTGCATTTGCAGTATGAAGATCTCTAAAAACCTTATCAGATTCTTTAAAAAGATCATAATCGTCTATACCCCAAACATCGGCTCTATCTTCTATAACGTAACTACCTTCCTCATAAATTTTTAAATCATTAATGTTGGATTGAAATACACCTCTAATATTTGCCCAATTAGCACTACCACCAAGAAAATATAATTTTTCATAACCATCAAACTGATCAAATATAATTTTTTGATCTATTGCTCTTAAGTTTCTAGATGCAGTCTTTTGATTGTCAACATCTGCTAGCCCAGTAATACTTGAAAAAACACTTGCAGCTGTTCCTGGCTTATGAACATAAAAATTCTCAAAATAAGTGCTTTTATTAATAATTGAATCTATGTAAGGGGTCGCTTTTGCAATATTTCCCTGACTTCCAAGACCAACGACTCCTACAGATTCTAACATTACAATAACAAGGTTAGGTTTTTTTTCATGTATGCTATCAAAAGTGATTTTTCTTTTAAATGATAAAGTATCTTTAGGAATGTTTAAATAGGATGCAATTACAGGAAAGTATGCCTTAGTAGTTTCAATATCAGCACCATCATTTCTAAAAGCAAAACTGTCGAAAAAGTTTAAAACAGGGTTTAATGAAAATTGATTTACGGTATTATTTTTCGAAAAAAAGGCTTCACTCCATCTCAAAGGATAATGAGTGATACTTCCATATACTCCAAAAGAAAGTAGCAAAAAAGTAAATAAAAAATAGATAAATTTTATTTTTTTAGATAAATAAGGCATTTTATTGGATACCATTTTATCAAATAACTTAAGACTTGTAAAACGTACTAATAGAAATAAAATAAGTAATCCAACACCTCCTTTAAAGATTGGATATGTTTCTATTAATAATTGTGCTGATATCTTAAAGTTAGATAAAAATCGTAATGAAGTAGCATCTAATCGGGTGAATAAATAACTGTAATATCCAATATCAGTTAGATAAAATATTGTTAGTATTAAATAAATAACAACATGATAAATTATAGAAATTTTTCTAAAAATTCTTTTCTTAAATAAAAAATAGTTTGCTGAAAGGATAAGGATAGAAAGCGGAAAGTAACTAAGAATAGCTAACTTCAAATCAAAACGAATACCATAACCGAAAGCTGTCATAATATCTTTTTGAGAAGCCGAATCAAAATCAGCAACATAAAAAAAGAATATAAGTCTAAAAATAAAGAGATATGCAAATAAAAACCCAACATTAATAAATATATATTTAATGTAATTAGGAAGTTTTTTTATCATAAAAATTTTTTTACAAATTTAAAAAAATGCTTTAATTAATCAATAATTTTGAAATTGTTTAGTGAGCTTACTTTCACTAAATCCATATTTGGACTAGTTTTAATACCAATGCCTACAATAGGATATTCTTGAATGTTATTTATTAATGAACCCTCTAATTCCAGCGTAAGATTTTGTTGACTTAAGGCTTTAATTGTTGAAGAATTTATCTTTGCAGGAATACTATATTTTTCGTTTCCTTTTTTATTCTGAAAAGCCACATGAACTTCTATGTCTTCTATATTAATATCAAATGAATATGGATTTTTAATCACAACATCATAAGATTTTTTCATAGTGGTATTAAACTCTATGGTAGTTGAATTTTTAAAGTTAATTTCAAGGTCAAATAATGGTTTATAATCCTTTAAGTAAGAGATGAAAATAGAATCTTTACCTGAGCTTTTCATTTTTATTTCAGAATACTCTTTTGATATTCTTGTGATGTAAGCAATTGAATCTGATGAAAAAATATCATTACCGGGAATAAAGCCATATTGGTTTTTTCGACCCAAATAATTCTTTTGATAATGTGATTTCTCTTTAGTATAAAACCAATAAATAGAAGCATTCTGAAAACTGTTAACAAATAGCTTTTCAGAGTTTTTAGTGAGTTTTTTAACCTTTAAAGTCCATTGCTTATTTCCGTGAAAGTCTAATTTAATAGGGATAATCCCTTCATTTGCTATAATAATTCTCACAAATAATATTATGGTAATATTCGTCAATGCTAAATAACAGAAAAGATTTAGGCTTTTTTTATGTTCTATTAAATAATTAAATGTAATTAAAATTAAGGGGAGCATAATTGGGGCAATCCATTGTGCTTGAACATGACCTCTAAAGGATGCTGCTAAAAAGAAAAAGAAAAATCCTAAAACAATAGAATTTAAGCCTCTATGAAAAATATCATTATTTTTAATTCCTTTAAAAAATGCTTTGTATATAATTATAAATGTAAACCCTAAAATAGCAATTGCATTTACAATATGCATTAGGGTATATTCAAATTTATAAGTAGCTACTGAAGCTCTTTCATATAAATGATACCTAATTGACGGAAAATCATTTATATATTGCCAATACATATGAGGCATATAAAAAATTAAAGCACCAAAGCAAGCTAACCAAATCTTATAATCTTTTACTAATTTCCAGTTAGATAAAAAGATAAAAAATATGACTAATATCCCTTGGTACTTACTATACATCATCCCAGTAATAGCAATAGATAAAATAAAATAAACAAGTGTATTTTTTTTGGTTAAATAAAGTTTATAAGCCCAAAGGAATAGTGAAAAAAAGAATAATAAGGGCGTGTCAGGTGTTGTAATAAAACCATATACATTTAATAAGGCAGTTGAGAGAAATAACAATAAAAATAGCCAAGAGTATTTATTTTTTGAAGGATGATCAATTGTAACCCAGACCAAATACATCATCAAACTGAAAGATATTGCGGAAAAAAAACGAACACCGAGTTCTTCAGTAAATAAAAAATCACTGATAGTTACCCAAACAGCAACCAAAGGAGGGTGATCAAAAAATCCCCAATTCATATATTGACTATAGACCCAATAGTAGGCTTCATCTGGCAATAACTCCGTATAACTACCCTGAATAATATTTAAAATACTCAATAGAATTATAGTTACAGGCAAAAGAAATTTATGTTGTTTAAGTTTCTCCATGATATGTCTTTAATAATTTTGAAGCGGCATTGAAGGGAGTAGTCTTACCATTCTTTAAAAGTTCAATTTCTTGTTGTAAATCAATAGAAATTTTATTGTTTTTAAAAAACGAATTATATAAGCTTTCTTCTATTGTAGTTTTTAACCAAAAAGTATTCTGATTATTTCTTTTAGTATTGAAAAAGCCTTGCTTTTTTGTTAAACAGATATATTGATCTATCATGTTTGAAATAATATCTATACCAATATTTTTTAGTGCACTTGCAGAAAGAACTTTTGGTTTCCAACCACTTTCCTTAGGAGGGTATAATTGTAGTGCTCGACTAAACTCTATTTTTGCAATGTGGGTATTTTTAATATTCTCACCATCAGATTTATTTATAACAATAGCGTCTGCCATTTCAATTATGCCTCTTTTTATCCCTTGTAATTCGTCTCCAGCACCAGCAATCTTTAGTAGTAAGAAAAAGTCAACCATAGAATGAACCATGGTTTCACTTTGTCCAACACCCACTGTTTCAATAATAATGGTGTCAAAACCAGCAGCTTCGCAAAGAATAATACTTTCTCTTGTTTTTCGAGCAACCCCCCCTAAAGAAGAACCAGATGGAGAAGGTCTTATGTAAGCATTTTTATCATTAACCAATTCTTCCATTCTAGTTTTATCACCTAAAATACTTCCTTTATTTAGTGAGCTACTGGGGTCAACCGCTAATACAGCTACTTTTTTATGATTACTTGTTAAATGCTTTCCTAACACCTCTATAAAAGTACTTTTTCCAACACCAGGAACACCAGTTATTCCGATTCTTACAGATTTATTTGCGAAAGGGAGACATTGTTCTAATATGATATTTGCTTTTTTTTGATGTTTTTTATTGGTACTTTCTATTAAAGTAATGGCTCTACTGAGATAACTAACGTTTCCTGCTAAAATTTCTTTAACAAATTTTTTTATTGATGGGCTCTTACTTCTGTTTGATTTAATGATGTTTGCTGAAGTTATACTGGTAGTTTTCAAATTAGAGCTCCCCTCTTTTTGTAGTGATTTAGAAGATTGTTTTTTAGTCATAATAGATGACATAATTTTAAAAAGTAAATTTATAAATAAAATTGATGCAAAAGACATCAATTTAAAAAAGCGACTTTTATTTTAATTAAAACAATACACTTTTAAGTAAAAAAAGAAATTACATCCTAATTTCTTGATCACTTGAATTTCTATATTCTTTATAAAGTGCCTATCTTTAACCCTTAAATTATACCTTACATGAAACTCTATAAAGAGAATCAATTAAAAATATATAACTCGCTTTCTAAAACTAAAGAAGCTTTTAAACCTGTTCACGATGGACATATAGGTATGTATGTCTGTGGCCCAACAGTTTACAGTAATGCACATCTTGGAAATTTAAGGACTTTTATGTTTTTCGATGTCGCTTTTCGTTACTTTTTACATTTAGGCTATAAAGTAAGATATGTCAGAAACATTACCGATGCTGGTCATTTAGAGAATGATGCTGATGATGGGGAAGATAGAATTGCAAAAAAGGCACGTCTAGAAGAAATTGAACCTATGGAAGTTGTTCAACGTTACACTGTTGATTTTCATGATGTTTTAAAAAAATATAATTTTCTTCCTCCAAGTATAGAACCTACAGCCACAGGTCATATTGTAGAACAAATAGAAATGATAAAAGATATCTTAGATAAGGGACTAGCATATGAAGTTAACGGGTCAGTATACTTTGATGTAATAGCTTATAATAAAAGCAATAATTATGGTATTTTATCAGGAAGAAAGATAGAGGATGCGATTCACAATACTAGAATATTAGATGGTCAATCTGACAAAAGAAATCCACAAGATTTTGCATTGTGGAAAAAAGCTGATGATCGTCACATTATGCGATGGCCTTCTCCTTGGTCAGAGGGTTTCCCTGGATGGCATTTAGAATGTTCTGTTATGAGTTCTAAATATTTAGGAGACAAGTTTGACATTCATGGTGGTGGGTTAGATTTAAAATTTCCACATCATGAGTGTGAAATTGCACAATCTAAAACCTGTTCTGGTCATGATCCAGTTAATTATTGGATGCATACTAATATGCTATTATTAAATGGTCAAAAGATGGCAAAATCTACTGGTAATTATATTTTGCCAGATGAAATTTTAACAGGAGAAAATAAGATTTTAAGTAAAGCATTTTCATCAAGTGTTGTTCGTTTTTTTAATATGCAAGCCAATTATAGAAGTATTTTGGATTTTTCTAGTGATGCATTAGAGGCTTCAGAAAAAGGATATTTAAAATTGATGGAGGCTATTACTAGTTTAGCAAGTTTATCAACACAAAAATCCTCTTCAGTAAATATTCATCAATGGAAACAAAAGTGTTATGCTGCTATGAATGATGATTTTAATACGCCTGTACTAATATCTCATATTTTTGAAGGAGTTAAGTTCATCAATCAGATTAAAGAAGGGAATGCATCAATTACTTCAAATGATCTTGTAGATTTTGTTACTACAATGAATGCTTTCGTTTTTGACGTCCTTGGTTTACTTAATGATGTAAAAGATCAAGCTTCAGAGAAAATTGATGGTGTAGTATCATTATTAATAAAGTTAAGAAAAGAAGCCAGAGAAAATAAAGATTGGGATTTATCTGATCAAATTAGAGACGAATTATTAGCTATTGGAATTCAACTAAAAGATGGGAGAGAGGGAACAACCTATTCAATAAGTTGATTTAAGTAATTAAAAAAAATAAAAAAATTAATCTTTGAAATTAAGAAGTATATTTATTTATCCATTTGTGATATTAGTCAGATTTTATCAACTTGCTATTTCACCGTACACACCCTCTACGTGTAGATATGAGCCTAGTTGTTCACAATATACAATCGAAGCCCTTAAAAAAAGAGGACTATTTGTTGGCCTTTGGCTATCCATAAAGCGTATTTTTAGTTGTCATCCATGGGGGGGGAGCGGTTACGACCCCGTTCCAAAAAAATAATAAATAATAATTTCTAAAATATTTTAGAAATAAATAAATAAAATTAAATATGAATTTTTTATCAATTACTTGGGATCCTTCTTTAGGAATAGATTTAGGTTTTTTTACTATACGTTGGTATAGTCTAATGTTTGTTGCAGCCTTTATTATAGGCCTTCGTTTAATGAAGAAAATTTATATAGAGGAGAAAATAAATTTAGAAAAACTAGATACACTTTTCATGTATACTTTCATAGCTATGCTAGTAGGAATGAGATTTGGTGAGGTGTTTTTTTACTCTTGGGATTATTATAAAAATAATCTTCTTGAAATTATTTTGCCAATTAAACGAGCAGCAGGAGAGACGGCTATATTTGGTTTAATAGAAGGATGGAAATTTACAGGATATACAGGTTTTGCCAGCCATGGTGCAGCTATAGCTATAATTTTATCGATGTATTGGTATAGTAGAAAACACCTAAACAAATCATTACTTTTTATTTTAGATAGATTGTCAATTGTTTGTGCTTTAGGTGCAGCTTTTGTTAGAATTGGAAATTTTTTTAATTCAGAAATTTATGGAAAACCAACTGGGTCTAACTTAGGTATTATCTTTAAAAACTCAGATGCTGAAATGTTACCTAGACACCCTACACAACTTTATGAAGCATTGTGTTATTTGTTTTTGTTTTTTATTTTATGGAAATTTTATTGGAAAACAAATAAAAAGGAAAAGACAGGGTTTTTATTTGGTCTGTTTATGATAGGTTTATGGTCTGCTAGATTTTTTATTGAATTTTTTAAAGAAGCTCAAGTAGACGGGAGAGAAGATTGGATATTTAGTTTAAATACGGGTCAAGTTTTAAGTATCCCATTAATTTTAATAGGCCTTTGGTTAGTATTGCGAAGACCTAAGACTAGTCTGTAGCCCCAAGTTTAAAAAACAATAAAAAAACCACGATGCATATCGTGGTTTTTTTATTGTTTCCGGGTGTTATACTACCCTTTTATTTTGTTTTTGAATTTATTAAACTTAGAATCTTGTTGTATTGGAAAACTGTTGTTAGACGTATCTACATCTGCAGTTTCTAAATCAGGATCTATGGTGATACTCATAATTTCTTTATCTGACTTTATTACCTTAGTAATCTCTTTGTCATTGTATCTCCATATTTGAGCTGGATAAACTTTTCTTTCTTTTGTGCCATCTTTGTAAGTATACTCAGCAATAATTGGCATTACTAATCCACCAGGTTTGTTGAATGTAATTTCATAAAAAAAGTTTGAATCTGCTTTTTTTACATTCTCTGAGGAAAAGGTTAATCCCTCTGAAGTATCTTCAATAAAATTTACTTCTTTATCAGCATCTTGTTTAATAAACTTTTTAACACCTTTAATTCCTATATCAGTTACATCTGTTGAATAAAACCAACCTCTCCAAAACCAATCTAAGTCCATCGCAGAGGCGTCTTCCATAGTTCTAAAGAAATCTGCAGGAGTAGGATGCTTGAACATCCATCTTTGTGAATAGGTTCTAAATGCATGGTCAAATAATTCAGGTCCCATAATGGTTTCACGAAGTATCCAAAGTGCTGTAGCAGGCTTACCATAGGCATTATTTCCAAAGCTATATACATTATCTCCCTTAGACATAATAGGTGCAATTTTAGATTGATTACCATCCATGTATGGCACGATGTTTTTAGGTAAGCCCCTTCTTAGTGGAAAGTTCGGGTCATAATCTAATTCAGCCAACATTTCAACATATGAATTTAATCCTTCATCCATCCATGTCCATTGACGTTCGTCAGAGTTTACAATCATAGGAAAGAAATTATGACCAACTTCATGAATAGTTACTTTAATCATTAAGTATTTCATTCGGTCAGAATAACCACCGTCAGGTAAATCAGGTCTCCCTGGATTAAAGGCCATTTGTGGATATTCCATTCCCATTTGTCCATCAACAGAAACAGCTTTGTGATAAGGATAGTCAAATGTATATTTTGAATAGGTTTTTAAAGTTTGAGCAGTAGCTAGAGTGGAGTGGTCTCCATATAATGGATTAGCTTCTTTTGAATACAAAGAATATGCCATTACTGATCTTCCGTTTATATCAACAGCCATACCATCCCATATGAATTTTCTGGAAGTTGCAAAAGCATAATCACGAACATTTTCTGCATAATATCTCCAAGTTTTGGTTTTCTTTGATCGATTTTTTTCAGCAGATATTGCCTCTTCTTGTGTATGAATTAATATAGGTTTATCATAAGTGCTTTTTGCTTCAAGTAAGCGTTTTTGTTGTTTTTTTGTTAGTACTTCTTTTTCGTTTTTAAGAACACCTGTAGCTTGCATTATGTGATCAGATGGTACTGTGATATCTACAGTAAAGTCACCAAATTCTAAAGCAAATTCGCTTCGACCCCAAAATTGATCGTTTTGCCAACCCTCTACATTATCATAGACACATAATCTTGGGTAAAATTGAGCAATAACATAGTTATTATTTCCATCCTCAGTAAAATGTTCATACCCAGATCTTCCTCTATTTATTCTATGATTATTTATGTTGTACCACCAAGATATCTTAAATTCAAACTTCTCTCCTGATGCTAACGGCTTTTCTAAATTAATACGCATCATAGTTTGATTTATTGTATGTGATAAATCACTACCATCGAGGTTTTTTACACTCATGATATTGAATCCTCCGTCAAAAGGTTCACTAAACATTGCATTGTACCAACGTTTGTTTAATTTTTCAGGGATTTTATTACTTGGGGTAATATCTGGAGTTTTAGTGTCTTTAGCTCTAACATTTTGATCTAATTGTACCCACAAGTATTTTAATGTATCATCAGAATTATTGTGATAGGTTATGGTTTCGTTACCAGTAATTTTTTGGTTATCATCATCAAGGACAATACTCATGACATAATCTACTTTCTGTTGGCTATAATTTAAACCAGGGGCACCAGAGGCTGTTCGTTGACTATTAGGTGTTGCTAATACATCTTTAAGCTGTCTAAACTTATTTTGATTAACATGACCCTTTTGAGTTTTTGTTGTTCTTTCTTGAGCTTGTATCATAGGAGATAAAAACAATATTGAAAGTATAAGGGTTGTTATTTTATTCATAATTAAAATTTAAGTTGTTAAATGTTATAATATTTATCCTTTTAATTTTTTTCTAAATTTATTAAATTTAGAATTGTCTTTCTTTGGCCAACTATTATTAGAGGTGTCAATATCTGCTGTTTCCAAATCGGGATCTATAGTGATTTTTTTTATCTCCTTTGTAGTTTTGAAAACTTTTGAAACCTCTTTGTCATTATATCTCCATATTTGTGCTGGAAAATTATGACGTTCTTTCGTTCCGTCTTTATATTCCAACTCTACTATAATTGGCATCACCAAGCCCCCTGGTTTTTCAAAAGTTACCTCGTAAAAGTAATTTGGAATCTCTTTCAGCAACGATTTTTCTTTATCTGACATTGAAGCTATATGGTCTTTAATTAAAGGTATTTCTGATGCAATTAGACTAGTGTTAACTTCGCCCTTTTGTTCTTCTTTAAAATACACAAGTTTTCCTTCATAATCGGCTAGATCCATACTGTATCTTTTTGCCATTTTTTTAGCTTTTTCTGTAGGTTGATCAGTCAGGTAGAATTTTTTAACTTCTTTTAAAGCTATATCATTGTAATCTGTAGTATAAAACCAACCTCTCCAAAACCAATCTAAGTCCATAGCTGAAGCATCTTCCATGGTTCTGAAAAAATCTGCAGGGCTAGGGTGCTTAAACATCCATCTTTGAGAGTATGTTCTAAATGCGTAATCAAATAACTCTGGTCCCATTATCGTTTGCCTAAGCATATAAAGCCCAGCAGCAGGTTTAGTGTAAGCATTTGGACCAAAATTTTTAACATAATCTCCCTGTGACATTATTGGTGAAAGATTATTTTGATTTATGCTCATATAACCCACGATATCTTTGGGGAGATTGCCGGTATAAAAATTTGGATCATAATCTAATTCAGCTAATATTTCAACAAATGAATTAATACCCTCATCCATCCAAGTCCATTGGCGTTCATCAGAATTAACAATCATCGGAAAAAAATTATGACCTACTTCATGGGTAATAACACCAATCATTCCTCTCTTAGTTCTTTCAGAGTATGTACCATCTGGATTAGGTCGTCCATAATTAAAACAAATCATTGGATATTCCATACCTTGTCTATCTGCGTGAACAGATATAGCTTTACTATACGGGTAATCAAAAGTCATTTTTGAGTATTCCTCTAGGGTATTAGCTACGACTCTGGTAGAATGTTCTTCCCAAAGTGGATTACCTTCTTTTGGATACAATGAAACAGCCATTACAGTTTTACCATTTATATTTACAGCCATGGCATCCCAAATATATTTTCTTGAAGAAGCAAATGCAAAATCACGAACGTTTTTAGCATTAAAATGCCATGTTTTAGTTTTTTTAGACCTTTCTTTTTCAGCCAATTCAGCTTCATCTTGAGTTACAATAAAAACAGGATCTTTGAATGATGTTCTAGCTTTGTTAAAACGTTTTAATTGTTCTTTTGTTAGTACTTTCTTCTCATTTAATAATTCACCTGTAGCATCAAGAATATGATCTGCTGGAACTGTTATTTTCACATCATAATCTCCAAATTCTAATGCCCATTCACTTCTTCCCCAGAATTGCATATTTTGCCAACCTTCCACATTATCATAAACAGCTAATCTTGGAAAAAATTGAGCAATAGTGTAATTTTTATTTCCATCTTCAAATAATTCAAATCCAGATCTTCCTCCGTCTGTAACTGAATTATTAATTAAATAATTCCATTTAATATTAAACTGAAAAGTTCCACCAGGAGTAAGGGGTTGAGGTAAATTAATTCTCATCATAGTCCTATTTATAGTATAAGAAAGCTCATTACCATTTATATTTTTCACTTCTTCAATTTTGAATCCAAAATCTGCAGGTTTTAAAATATTATTTTTTGTAAATGTTTTTGGTCCATTGTAAGGATTATTCCCTAATTTTTCTGAGTTTACTAATGGTGTTTTAGAGTCTGGTGATCTCATATTTTGATCTAATTGAACCCATAAATACTCTAAATAATCTTTAGAATTATTTTTGTAAGTAATAGATTCGTTACCAAAAATTCTATTTGTTTTCTCATCTAAAACAATATCCATTTTATAATCGACTTTTTGTTGAGTATACTCATAACCAGGAGCTCCTGAAGCAGTTCTTCTGTTATTAGGTGTTGGTAATACATCTTTGAGTTGCCTAAACTTATTTTGGTCAGTGTGCCCTTTTATTTGTTTTTTATCTGAATTTTGAGCAATTGATGCCGACATAATAAATAAAAAGCTGAAAGCTAGAGATACTATTTTTTTCATGTGATTTATTTTTTTTAAATTTTTGTTGAAATTAATAAACTAGAGTAAATAAATTGAAGTAATTGTTAAAAATTTAACAAAGCTTTATTAGTATTTTTTGATAAAATTTTACTCTGTCTCTCAGAACCATTTTTAAACTTTATAATATTTTGTTGTTGATCAAAATAAGTAATGAGGATGGTGTTAAATACTTCCAGCGATATTGGTTTATCCTTAACTTTTACTTCCAAGTAAAAATAAACCAAATCTCCTTCATATTCTTTCCCAATAAAGGAGTAATCAACAAGTTTATTATTTATTGAAAACCTTAAATTTTCTCTCAGATACTTCTGAAAATAAGAATTAACATCTTCTAATTCTTCTTTTGTAGTAAGTCTTAAGTCGACATCATACTCTTTGTTGATAGCTAATTCAATGTCATCCATGAATACATTAATAATAACTTCTAAACTATTCTGATTCTTATTGTACTCTATTTGCGTTAAGCTTAAGTAATATTTATGAGCAGTAAAAGCTAGTGTAAATAGTAAAAATATGCTCGCAATTTTTTTCATTAACAAAATAAAATAATGATATTAAACTTAATTTTCTTTTTTATTTATGAGAAGTAAATAAGTAATACTCTCTTTTTTTAGTACGTTAATCAATTCTATTTTTCTATTTTCTTTGAATAAATTTTCTATTCCAAGTGGGTTACAATATTCTAAAAAACTGTAATATTTTTCTGTTGGAATTTTAAGATCATTTTCAAAAAAAGTTTCACCAAATTCGCTTAATAACATTTTAGGAAATTTTTGTCTAAAATTAATATCTCTTCTTAATGCCCAAAGCTTTTCTGAATATTTGAAAGGAATTGATACTCCACCACCAGCTCCTGCAAACATAGCTATAGGATCAACATTATTCATAGGCGGCCTTACTCTTTGATCTATATAATCACCATTGTAGATGATATTCATATTTACTCCTGAAAAATTCATAGTTTTTTTTAATGCCTCAGCTCTTCTGTCCTCTGGAGTTTTTTTTAAGTCAAGTGATAAAAAACCATCCAAGTCATTTCTTTTGAGCACTACTTCATCTAATTCATATGTAGAGCTTATCATAAAAACATCTAAAACTTCAGATCTGTATACAAAATTATTAATGACACGATATATTGTTTTGTGTTGTACAGAGGAAAACCGTAGAGTATCTCCAACAGAAACAATAATTTTGTAGTCTCCAAAATCATTTGAAAAAGTTCCTATATTCGTTTTTAAATTAACAATATTCGCATTTTTAACAACACTGCTAGAATCTTTAAGTTTTCCGTAGAGCCAAAATTTATCTTTTTGAGCTAGTAGGGTAGTACTATAAATAATTAAAATAATTAGAGATATTTTAGTTTTCAAGTCAGGTAGATTTGTTACACTATAAAAGTACAATTTAATTTTTTATGGAAAAACTACTTTTGTTTTAATTGAATTAAAAATTTAATGCTTTCATCTTCCAATAATTTAATTAAATCAAGTCTTTTGTTTTCTTTATATAATTCTTCAATATTAAATTGAGAACAGTACTCTAAAAATGGTATAATTTGATTGTTATCTATATTTAGTTCTTCAAAAAAACTATTTCCAAAATCAGTTAATATTTTATTTTTTAAAAGCTCATTTGATTCTTTTGTAGATAATTTCTTTCTCTTTTTTTTTGGAATTAAGCTAAACATACCATTAACAATACCCATCAAATTAACTCCATTAAAAGATCTTGAGGGGTCAGTATTCCTCATACTTGTTTCTGCAAGCTTACTGTGTTTTATACTTGGTTTATTTAAAATACCTTTTTGAGATTCTTTAGAGATATTTTCAATAATGTTGCTTAATTTTCTTCCCTTCAAAGCTATAGTGTCTTTAGGAACCTTTTTTCGATCTATTCTTAAATCACCAATTAAATCATGCTTTTTCACTATAACTTCATTTAAAACGTAGTTCTTGTTCTTTAAAATAAGCTTTAATTTTTTACTGAAAAATATTCTATCAGTAATAATCTTTTTGACTGTTTCAAATTGAACAGAAGTAAATTCTAAGGTGTCTCCTAGGGAAACAGTAATCCGATATTGTCCATAATCATTAGAATATGTTCCTTTTAACGTGTTCAGATTTATAACGTGTACATCTTTGATTAAGTTTAATGAATCCCTTACCATTCCTTGCAGAAATATATTACTTTTCTGAGCGAATAGTTGAGATGAACAGGTCAATAATATGATTAAAATTAATTTTTTATTCACTTTAATTAATTATTTATACAAGGTAAATATTCAAAGTCTAAATTTTCATATAGAATCCAATAATTTTTTGTTAATTAACAAATGCATTATGTATTTTTGAAACTATGAAGAAACTTCTTATCGCAAGCTCATCAACAATTCATGGTAGTGATTTTTTAGAATATTTATCACCTACATTAATCTCTTTTTTTGAGGGTGTGTCTTCGCTAGTTTTTATCCCTTATGCTAGGCCAAGTGGAATCTCTTATGATGAATATACTTCAAGAGTTGTTCTTTTTTTTAATACCATTGGAATTCATGTAACTGGAATCCATGAGTTTGAGTCTCCTATAGAGGCCCTGAAAAAAGCAGAGGCAATTTTTACTGGTGGTGGTAACACTTTTGAATTAGTAAATCAATTGTATAAACAGAATCTTTTTTCAATTCTTTCTGAGGTTTTAAATAATGGAACTCCTTATTTGGGGACTAGTGCTGGAAGTAATATTTGCGGTATTTCCATGATGAACACAAATGACATGCCTATTGTATATCCTCCGAGCTTTCTAACCCTTGGAATTATTCCATTTAATATTAATGCTCACTATATAGAACCAATTAAAGACTCCAAACACATGGGGGAAACTAGAGAGACAAGAATTAAAGAATACCATTTTTTTAACCAAACACCAGTCTTAGGCTTACGCGAAGGAAGTTGGTTGGAAGTAGATGATAAGGTAATAACGTTAAAAGGTAATTTTTCTGGTAAATGGTTTGAAAAGGATAAAAATCCAATAGATATCCCAGTAAATTCAATTTTAAAATAATTGTTTTTAATAAGATACGTAATCTATAATTTCAAGACCATATCCAATCATTCCAACACGCTTAGTCTGTTTTGTATTGGTCATTAGCTTAATTTTACTAATATTAAGATCATGTAAAATCTGTGCTCCAATTCCAAAATCTTTATTGTCCATGGCCATCATTGGAGCTTTCATAACCCCGTTAGCTTGGTTTTCTTTTAAAACATGTAATCGATTCAATAAGTTTTGAGATTGATTTTGTTGATTTATAAATAATATGGCGCCTTTACCACTTTCATTAATGGTTTGAAACATTTGATCAAGCTTCTTATCAGCATTATTAGTTAGAGTTCCTAAAATATCGTTATTGATTAAGGTTGAGTTAACTCTTGTTAAAACTTCTTCATCAGTCTCCCAAACACCTTTGGTTAGTGCAATATGAATCTGATTGTTTGTTGTTTGTTGGTAAGCTCTTAATCGAAAATCTCCAAATCTAGTTTTAATAGTATAATCCTCTTTTTTTTCAATTAATGAATCATGTTCCATTCTGTAGGCAACCAAGTCTTCAATAGAGACAATTTTTATATCAAATTTTTTTGCAACATCAATTAATTGAGGTAAACGAGCCATACTACCATCTTCATTCATTATTTCAACAATTAATCCCGCAGGCTTTAGATTTGCTAAACGAGCAAAATCTATGGCAGCTTCTGTATGCCCAGTTCTTCTTAATACACCACCTTCTTTTGCTTTTAATGGAAATATATGCCCAGGTCTTGCTAAATCAAAAGATTTTGTATTGTTATCGATTAATGCTTTTACAGTTGCGGACCTATCTGAAGCAGATATACCTGTAGTTACACCTTTACCACGTAAATCAACTGATACAGTAAATGCAGTTTCCATAGGATCAGTATTGTTGGAAACCATCATTCCTAACTCTAATTCTTTACACCGCAATTCAGTTAAGGGGGCACAAATTAAACCGCGTCCATGAGTGGCCATAAAATTAATCATATCTGGAGTTACCATCTCTGCAGCGGCCAGAAAATCACCTTCATTTTCTCTGTTTTCATCGTCTACTACAATGATTATTTTTCCGTTTTTAATATCTTGAATAGCATCTTCAATAGTATTCAATTCTATTTTTTTGGAGCTGATATTTGTTGTATTCATTTGTTTATTTATTCAGAAGGTTTTGCCTTTTTTATGAATTTAGTTATTGGATGTAAAAATACATCAATATTAAATAATCCCATTCCTTTTGATGCTCTTCTTGTTAGGAAATAAGCAAAAGGAATCATAATTATACTAGAAACCCAGGAACCTACAAAAGCAGAAAGAGAACTTTCTTCGGCTAAGTTTCTACCAAATGTATTTACAAAAAAATAGATAACATAAATAATTATAGCTAGGATCATGGGTAAACCAAAACCTCCTTTTCTTATGATAGAACCAAGTGGAGCACCAATGAAAAACAAGATTAAACAAGAGAGAGAAATGGCAATTCTGTTATGAAATTCTATGTCATAAAGATTTAAGATTTTTCTTTTCCATTGAATAGATTTCTTGTCTGTTTTAATATTTTTATTTGAATTTTTCACGTTGTTGATGGCTGCATTCAAAACACTAATCTTTCCACTCAAATTAAAGTTATTTAAAACCTCGGGTTTAAATTTAATTAGACTTATAGAATCATCTTGTTTATAGAGCTCTTTCGCATTTATTTTAATATAAATACTTTTAGATTTAGATGTTAAATACTCATCATAGGATAATTTCATTGCTGGAATAGTGTCTTTTAATTGCCCTAAACTTAACATGTTATAACTTTTAGTATATTTTTCGTCATCTAGATCATCATCTGTAAACTTTGAAATATCAATATTGAATGTATACTCTTTAAAAGTTGCATTTGATGCAGGCATTTTCTTCATTGTATTAATATTCCTTCTTTTAGGAATATGTTCTTCATGATAAAAACCATCAAATAAGACTAATGTCATGTATTTGCTTCCTTCTTCACTAATAATCTTTCCTCTTTCAGCTGTGATTATTTTCTTATTACCTTTTTTTGATGACAAGTCATAGATTAAAACCTTTCTGAGTAAGTTTTGTTCTTCACCATATTTTTCATCAAATTTTATTTGATAATTGGGTATTTCTGAATTAAAACTTCCTGAAATTAATGCTAGTGCAGGTGTTTTTTTCTTAATGTTATTTGTTAAGTTTTTTTGTTTTAAAGTAGCATAAGGAAACACATAGTTAAGTGACAAAAAATTCAATACACTAATTAATAATGTCAATATAATTAATGGCCTCATTAACCTCATTAGTGAGATACTTGCAGATTTAGCAGCTGCAAACTCATAATTCTCAGACATATTCCCTAATGACATTATAGAAGATAATAAGACAGCTATTGGTAATGCTTGAGACGATACAACTAAAGCAGTGTAATAAAGAAATTTAAATATAAAAAAAAGCCCAATCCCTTTTCCAGCTATACTCTCAAAAGCCATCCAAAGTGCTTGCATTACAAGTACAAATAGGATTATTAAAAAAGTTGCAAAAAATGGAACTAAAAATGATTTTAAAATATATCGATCTAAAATTTTCATCTAGTCTATTAAATAACCAAGTTTTTCATACGAATTTCGATCAAACTGAAACAGTTCATTAGAGATGTTTTGATTGCTTTTAAATTGATCTATAGTTAGAATGGTTTTTGTGCCATTGTCACCAAATTGTATTAATTTATATATGTGTCTTGTTTTTATATCGATACCTAAATTAACTTTCACAATTTCAGATTCCGTATCTATAGGAGTAAGATCAACAAATTGAATTTTTCGTCCTTTAATATTTTTAATTAAACCCATTTTGTAATTATATCCTTCTTTATAAAAAGTAAGTAATTTTGACGGATAAATTACGCCATCATCTTCCTCAAAGTCTTGATCATTAATCATGATTTCTTTTTCATCATAGTTGATAACAAATAACTTAAGTCCGTTGAAAATAAAGGTATTTCCTAAATAATTTAAATTATATTTTTCTCCTTGAAGAGTTATAGACCCTTTAGTAGGTAGTTCATCATCCTCATTAATTCCAGCTTCCTCATTTATGAGTGAAGTGCTAAAATCTAAGGTCATATTGTTGTATGATTTCATTGTTGTTGAAACATCATCTAATAAAATTCTTGCTTCATCTTTCTGTTGAGCAAAGGCTGAAGTATTTACAATGAGTGTTATAACGAAAAACCAAATTTTATTCATTTTATCCGTTTTTTTCATTTTCTAATAATTTTTCTAACCCAGCTAAATCTTGAACTAAAACTTGCCTAGCTTTGCTACCTTCAAAATTTCCAACGATACCAGCAGCTTCTAGTTGATCTATTAGTCGACCTGCTCTATTATAGCCAAGTTTTAATTTTCTTTGTAATAAAGATGCAGACCCTTGTTGAGCAATAACAATAATTTCTGCAGCATCTTTAAATAATTTATCCCTATCAGAAATATCTATATCAAGACTTGTGCCACCTTCTTCACCCACATATTCCGGTAAAAGATGTGCATCTGGATATGCTCTTTGAGAACCAATAAAGTCGGTTATTTTTTCTACTTCTGGAGTATCAACAAAAGCACATTGAATTCTTTCTATTTCATTTCCAGCAGTGTATAGTAAATCTCCACGACCAATTAATTGATCGGCTCCACCAGCATCTAAAATAGTTCTTGAGTCTATCTTTGAGGTTACTCTAAATGCTATTCTAGCAGGGAAATTTGCTTTGATTATCCCAGTAATAACATTTACAGAAGGTCTTTGTGTTGCAACAATTAGATGTATTCCAATTGCTCTTGCTAATTGAGCTAATCGAGCAATGGGTGTTTCTACTTCTTTACCAGCTGTCATAATTAAATCTGCAAATTCATCGATTACTAAAACAATATAGGGTAGAAATTGATGTCCATCATTTGGATTTAATTTTCTAGCCTTAAACTTAGTATTGTATTCTTTTATATTTCTGACCATTGCAGATTTAAGCAAGTCATAACGATTATCCATTTCAATACATAAAGAATTCAAGGTGTTTACAACTTTTGTAGTATCCGTTATTATTGCTTCATCAGAATCTGGTAGTTTGGCCAAGTAATGACGTTCAATTTTATTAAATAGTGTTAATTCTACTTTTTTGGGATCTACTAATACAAATTTAACTTCTGCAGGATGTTTTCTATAGAGCAATGAGGTAAGAACAGCGTTTAAACCTACAGACTTTCCTTGCCCTGTAGCACCGGCCATTAATAGATGGGGCATTTTTGCTAAATCAACAACAAAAGTTTCGTTTGAAATAGTTTTTCCTAGAGCAATGGGTAATTCCATATTTGATTCTTGAAACTTTTTGGAAGCTATGACAGAATACATGGAAACAATAGTAGATTTTTTATTAGGAACTTCAATACCAATTGTTCCTTTTCCTGGTATTGGTGCAATAATTCTAATTCCAAGAGCTGATAATGATAAGGCAATATCATCCTCTAAATTTTTTATTTTTGAAATTCTAATCCCAGCCTCAGGAACAATTTCATATAATGTAATTGTTGGTCCAACAGTAGCTTTAATTTGAGCAATTCCTATTTTATAATTTTTTAAAGTATCAACAATTTTATTTTTATTAAGTTCTAATTCTTCAGGATCTATGGATATACTTTCATTATATTGTTTTAATAAATTTAAAGTAGGAAATTTAAAATTTCCTAATTCTAGTGTTGGATCGAACTCTCCAAAATCCTTTACTAATTTTTTTGATAAATTTTCCGAAACATTTTCCTCCTCCGTAATTTCTTTGATATCAATTTCTACAAGATCATCTTCTTTTTCTTCTATTTTAGAAATAGTTTCTTTAGTCTTTGAAGTTATCTCATTAGATGAAGTCAATGCCTCTGAATGATTTTCAATTGTTGGTTTTAAATTCTCAACAGACAATTCAAATTCAGACTTTTCTTCCACTATAGCTTTAGGTTCTTCTGATGTAATTTCCTGAACATGAGTTGTATAATCCTCAATATTTTCTTCTTTGTTTGTTTTAAATTTGTTTATGATTACTTCAGGAGTAATTTTAAATCTAATAATTATATAAGTTAGCAACAAAAATATTAAACTAATACCTAAGCCAGTTCTTCCGATAAATAATTGAATGTATTGATTTAATTCGTATCCTACTACACCAGCCAAGAGAGTGTCTGACTTATTTAAGAAACCCAATGCAATAGAAATCCATAACATGGATAAAAGCCCCCAATTATAGGTAACAATTAATTTTGATAATTTGGTTTTAAATAACCAAAATAAACCTGATAAAAATAAAAGATAAGGAAGAATAAACGCTCCTAAACCCACACCTTTATAAATAAAAAAATAACTCAGATTTGCCCCAACCTTGCCTAATAAGTTTTCTCCTTGTGCTGTTTTGTTTGAAAATTCATCAATAATACTGTGGTCTTCTTGCCAACTAAAGAAAAATGAAATAAATGCAACTAAAAGAAACAAAGAAAAGAACAACAAAAAAGAACCGATTACAGTTTGAATCTGCCTACTTTTAAAGATATTCATGATAGAATTTGATTGGGAAGATTTAGTTTTTGTAGCATTTTTCATCTTTTTTGCCATAAAAAGTTAAAGTATTTGAAAAGTAAATATAAAGTATTTACTTAGAAAAGTAACGCAATTTTTGGAATGTATATAATTCCAGCAATAATTAAAGAAATTATAGCAGCTATACCTGAGGAGCCGGCAGATACATCCTTTATAAAACCAATTTTTTTATGATAATCTGGATGTACAAAATCAGCTAATTTTTCTATTCCTGTATTTAATGATTCTGCAACTAGAACTAGACCAATGGCAAGGGTTTGTATAAGCCACTCATTAGTGTTTATGTTAAAATAAAACCCAGCTAATGAAATTAATAAAATAATGAATAACTGGGCTTTAATACTACTCTCTGTCGTAATTAGAAACCAAATTCCACGAAGTGAAAATTTTATACTTCTTATCCGTTCAACGATGAAATTATCTTTTGGGTTCTTCACAGGTGTATTTTAAATTGCAGCTAAAGCATTTTCATAATTTGGTTCATTTGCTATTTCAGAAACGTGTTCTGAATAACTAATATTTCCTTCAGAATTTATTACGATTACCGCTCTTGAATGTAAATTTTTGAATGCACTGTCTGTAATTTCTACTCCATAGTTTTTGCCAAAATTTCCATCAGCAAAATCGGACAACATTATTACGTTTTCTATTCCTTCTGCACCACAAAATCTTTGTTGTGCGAAAGGTAAATCTCTAGATATACATAATATTTTTGTGTTTTCTATACTTGCTGCAGATTTGTTAAAAGCCCTTACTGAAGCAGAACAAGTACCAGTATCTACACTTGGAAATATATTTAATAATAATGTAAATCCATTAAAGTCAGATAATGATTTTTTTGAAAGATCAGTTGCTGTTAATTTAAAATCAGGAGCTTTTGTTCCATTTTTAGGAATTTCACCTATAGTTGAGATGGGAGCACCACCAAGGGTTATTTTTGTCATTTTGTATATAATTTATAAAGTGTAAAAGTAATAGATTAAAGCTTGTAAATTTGTTTCAATATTGTTAATTATTACAGCAATTATTATAATACCTTCGTGGCCTATTTTTACAACCTATGAATTTAAGTATTTACACAAAAGAATTCAAATATAACTGGAAACTTGCTGCTCCAGTTATGTTAGGGATGTTGGGTCATACTTTTGTGAGTTTTGTAGATAATATTATGGTCGGTCAATTGGGAACAGCAGAATTGGCAGCGGTTTCATTAGGAAATAGTTTTATGTTTATTGCTATGTCTATTGGGATTGGCTTCTCTACTGCTATAACACCCTTAATTGCAGAAGCAGATGCTTCTAATAATTTCATAAAAGTGAAATCTACTTTTAAACATGGATTATTTTTATGTTCTGTTTTGGGTATTAGTATGTTTTTACTCTTACTTCTTTCAAAATCGCTCCTGCATAGTAATTTTTTAAATCAGCCAAAAGAAGTTGTGAACCTAGCTATTCCATATTTAGATCTCGTAGCTTTTTCCCTTATTCCTCTCATTGTTTTTCAAGCATTTAAACAATTTAGTGATGGGTTATCTATGACTAAATATCCAATGTATGCAACAATTATAGCCAATATTATAAATATAGTTTTAAATTATATTTTAATTTTTGGAAAATTTGGCTTTCCTGCCTTTGGAATAATTGGAGCTGCTTATGGTACACTCATATCTAGATTTATTATGCTTGCTTATTTATGGTGGTTGTTGGCAAATAAAGAACGTTCCAAGAGGTTTGTAACTAATATTAAAATTTATGTATTAGAAAAATTTATGCTTAGAAAAATAATTAGTTTAGGAGCCCCAAGTGCTATGCAAATGTTTTTCGAAATAGCTATTTTCACTGCTGCTATATGGCTAAGTGGTTTATTGGGTAAAAACCCTCAAGCGGCAAATCAAATTGCGTTAAACTTATCTTCTATGACTTTCATGATTGCAATGGGTTTAGGAGTAGCAGCTATGGTAAGAGTTGGAAATCAGAAAGGTTTATTAAAATTTATAGAATTAAGAAGAATAGCCATTTCAATTTTCCTTTTTGCAGTTATATTTGCTGCTGGTTTTGCAGTATTATTTTTAATTTTCAGATTCCAATTACCTAGATTATATGTAGACTTAACTGATCCTGATAACTTAATTGATACGATGGAAGTTGTTAGTATAGCTTCACAATTATTATTAATAGCTGCAATTTTTCAGATCAGTGATAGTATTCAGGTAGTTGTTTTAGGGGCATTACGTGGACTTCAAGATGTAAACATACCAACTTTAATTACTTTTATTTCATATTGGATTATTGGATTTCCTATTAGTTTTTTCTTAGGAAAAGAAGATGTTTTTGGTAGCGTAGGAATCTGGATAGGATTATTAGCAGGATTATCATCTGCATCTATTTTATTATATCTTCGCTTTAATTATTTAACCTTAAAATTGATAAAAACAAAAAAAAATGGTTTTACCTAAATTTTTATTAGCTGATAACAGTAGTTTTCCTGAAGATATTTTTGTTCTTCATACTGAATTTCCTCGTTTTTTAATCAATTTAAAAGATGATGAAATTGAATGGTTTGAGGATTTATCTGGAGAAAGAGAAGATGATATTGCAGATGAAGTTTCTAATCTAATTGAAGCAGCCTCTTTATTTTATGATCAACAAATTGAGGGTTATGAATAGTTTCCCGAGGGTTAGATGTTTGCTGTAAACTCTAAAAAAACTTTTTTATGTAGTGTGAGATTTATCTTTGGTGATAATGATACACGTACAATATAATCTTTGTCTCCCTCTTTTGTAGTTCCTTGAGTAGATGTAGCAGGAATAGTCCAATAGCTCCCCTTGAGTTGTCCATAACTAACACAAAACTTACTTTCATTAGGTATTTTTTTAATCATTAAATTAATTAATTTAAGATTTAATGCTCTTTTATAATTTTCTTTTTCCTTGGCTGTATTTCCTTTTGTTGGAAGGTCTAATGAAAAAACAGATGGAGTAAAACCTTGATGAACTAACTCTTTAGAGACAAAGTTTATTTTCGCTCCAGGTAAATTTTTAGTTATGAAGTTCACAAAATCTTGAGTATTTTCATATGCATCAATTATTCTTTGGTTCATTGATGGTAACTGTTTTGCTAAAATTTCATATTGAAGGTCCGTGGCTTCATTATCGCAAATGCTAAGATGTTTATCAATTTTACACATCAAAGAAATTGTTTTTTCATTTCCTACGCAATACCCTGCTGTACATAGTCCACCACTTGGGAATTTAGAACCACTAACATAAGAAATGGCACTAACTTTAGAAAAAATTTCAACACCATCTAAAAATGGAGTATTAGGACAAAAAGTTTGATCTAAAACAAAAACAGGATTAATGGCAAGTTCACCTGAAGTTGTTTGACGCTTTTTTTCTAAAATTGTTTTTAATTGTATTAAATCTGGAACTTCAACTCTTGGGTTTGTCGGAATTTCAGCTATAATAAATGGAACAGCATTTTGAATTGCAATTTCATCTAAAATTAGATCTATACTCTGCGTCATATCGTTTTCTCCATCAACCGGTAAGTCAATTACTTCAACATTTTTTATACATGCAGCAACCCGTCTAGCTTGGTCATTAGTTCCGCCATAACAATTAGGTGGAACTATAAATTTGATAGGTTTTCCTTCATGATTTTCTTGTGCAAAGTCTACAAGCCCCATCATTATAGCATATTGGATAGAAAGACCGCTAGATCCAATTAAAGGCATTGTCAGCGCACCAGTAATATTTATAATTTCATTTCTAACAATTTTTTTATTGATTTCAATTTTAGATAATGAATTAGTGAAATTTGAATTTTTAATTAAAGCTAGTAATACCGTGTGACAATTTGCAGGGGTCATAGCAATTGTCTCTCTTCTCCTGACATGTTGGATTTCAGAGATATACTGTTCGTTTTGTTTTCCATTAATAATTAGAATACTCCCAAGCTTCTTGTATGTGTTGATGAAAAAGTCAATATTTAAATCTAGATTGTTAATGTCTATTTTTTCTGATTGTGAAACCAATACAGTACTCCCTTCAAAAGCAGGAATATCAGATAAATTTTTAACTTTTTTTAGTTCAAAGTTATAACCATAGGTATTCTTAATAGTCTCATAATCAAAGAAGTCCAAAAAGTTGTCAGTATAGATGATTTGAGTATTTTTATGTGCTAATAAATTTTTTCTTAATATGGCAAGAATTGGAATTGACTGTGATGAAAAACTAATGATGTTTTTTGAATTTACGTCGTGTAAATGAGCTATTGACCATTCTAAAACACACGATAATGGGTGTCCTAAACGAATGTAATCATATGCGGTAGGTAAATTTCTTAAGTCCAAAGTGTCAGGACTATTGTTTTTACTTAACAATTCAAACTGTTCTAGAAATTCGGTTTTGGCTAACTTTTCATTATAAATATCTAATCGATGTGTAGTAGTGGATAGCCAACTGGTTGGCATTTTTTCTAATACATTTTTTAGAAATTTTATCATGTTATTTTTATGATTTAATGTTTTTATCCTTTACTTTTTTTTACCAATTCTAGTTTTTCTAGAGCGGCTTCAGTTGTAAAGTTTCCGAAATTAATAAAAGCTTTTTTCTTTTCAATTCTTTCAATAGTTCCAACAGAGTTTCCATCTTTAAGCCTCACACTATCATTAATTTTAAAAATATACTCTGACTTTAATTTTGCCAACTTTTCAGCTTCTTTATGTTTAACCTTTCTGATTTCAACTACCTTTTTCATTACTTCATTTTCTACTTTTTGAATAACTTCTTGTAGTTGTTTTTTGACAATTTTAGCTTGTTGTTTTTGTGATTTTGTTTTTGGCTTTATAGGATTTTTCTTAGCATATTTCACTTTCTCATCAGCAACCCATTTATTAAAATTTAGAGTTAATTCTTTTTTATTATTTGTCTGTAAATATTTATTAAATAGTTCGTTGGTTTTTCTTCCTAATGACAACATTTTTTGATTTTTGTCATATAATTCTTGAAACCCAGCTAATTTTGCTTGAATTTTCTCTTCTTTATCTTGTAAACTTTCAATATGTTTTAACCCTTTGAACTTTTGCTTTTCTAGATTTTCAGAATTTTTATGAAGACGATTTCTTTCTTTTTGAAGTTTTGAGATGGTTTTGTCTAAACGAATTTTCTCAGTTTCAACTCGTTTTTTAGCTTTATTAATTAAACTAAAGGGGATTCCATTTTTTTGTGCAACTTCGAATGTAAATGAGCTTCCAGCTTGTCCTACATACAGTTTATATAGGGGCTCTAGAGTTTGTTCATTAAACTGCATGTTAGCATTAGTTACATAGTCTAATTCATTTGCTAAAACTTTTAAATTGGAATAGTGAGTTGTAATTATTCCAAAAGCTTTTTTGTGATAAAATTCCTCTAAAAATATTTCTGCTAAGGCTCCTCCCAATTCAGGATCACTACCTGTACCAAACTCGTCTATTAAAAACAACGTTTTTTCATTACATTTTCGTAAGAAATATCGCATATTTTTCAATCTATAACTGTAAGTACTTAATTGATTTTCAATGGATTGATTGTCTCCTATGTCTGTTAAAATAGTATCAAATATTGTTGTTTCACTCTGTTCATTTACGGGGATTAGAATACCACTTTGTAACATTATTTGCAATAGACCAATAGTTTTTAAAGTAATACTTTTACCACCTGCATTTGGTCCAGAGATGACTATAATTTGTTGTTTTTCATTTAACTCTATGGTTTGAGGAATAACCTCTAAATCTTCTTCTTTATTATTTACAAAAAGAATAGGATGGAAGGCATCTTTAAAATACACCCTCTTGTTTTTATCAATTTTTGGTAATAATCCATTAATAGAATATGCATACTTAGTTTTTGAACTAATCACATCTAAATGTGTTAAATAGTCTAGATGCGATTCTAATAATGCAGAATAAGGTCTTATTTTATGACTTAAAGTTTTAAGGATTCTAATAACCTCTTGCTTTTCTTCATATTCTAGATTTTGTAACTCTCTTTGATATGTTAGCGTAGCTTGTGGTGCAATATATACAATGTTGCCAGATTTTGAAGAGCCAAGTAAACTCCCTGTTACTTTTTTGCGATACATGGCTAATACAGCTAGGACACGATGATTATCAATTATAGATTCTTTTATATCATCTAAATAACCTGAAGCCTTTGCTTTGCTTAACGCTGAAGAAAAACTTTGTCCAATTTTACCATTTAAGCCACTGATGCTTCTTCTTATTTTTCTCAATTCGGGAGAAGCATTATCTACAACTTCACCGTATGGAGAAATTACTTTTTTAATATCGTCAATAATTTCTTGAACAAAATCAACTTTTTCACTTAAAATTGAAAGTTGTGGAAAATAAGTGTTAAATTTTTTAAAATATTTTTTTAATTCCTTAATGGTTTCAGATGTAGTAGCAATTTTTAAAAAACTTTCTGTTTCAATATAACTATCCTCGATAGTCAATCGTTTTATTTGTTCATAAATATTATCAAAACCGTGATTGGGAATTCTATTGTCGCTCTCAAATGATGAAAGGTATTCGTTTGTGAATTCTAATTCTCGGAGTAGTCTTTTTTTATTAGAATAGGGCAAGGTTTCTAAAACTTGTTTTTTTCCTAATTCAGAAATACTAAAGTTTGCAACTTGTTGAATAACCGTTGTAAACTCTAAATCTTGTAATGCTTTCTCAGAAATATGTATATTCAAACCTTTATATTTGGAGAACACAAAAATAGCAAAAGAATGATTATTAATATTGAGGAAAACTGGAAAAATATCTTACAACCAGAATTTGAGAAAGAGTCTTTCAAAAACCTCTCCAGATTTGTAAAATTTGAATATGTTAATAATAGTTGTTATCCTGAAGAAAATAAGATTTTTTCAGCTTTTAATTCATGTTCATTCAAAAATTTAAAAGTAGTAATTATTGGTCAGGATCCTTATCATGGTAAAGGTCAAGCAAACGGTCTGTGCTTTTCTGTTATGGATAATATTAAACAACCACCATCATTAAAAAATATTTTTAAAGAATTACAATCAGATCTTAACAAACCCATTCCCACATCTGGAAATTTATCATCTTGGGCTAGGCAAGGTGTCTTGTTGTTAAATTCAACGTTGACAGTTCGTGAAGGTGAAGCAGGAAGTCATCAAAATAAAGGTTGGGAGCAATTTACAGATGCTGTTATTAATAAGGTCTCCATACAGAAAGAACATCTAGTTTTTTTACTTTGGGGGAAATTTGCACAAAGTAAGATTAAACTTATAAATCTCAATAAACATAAAGTTTTAGTTGCCCCACATCCTTCTCCACTAGGAGCATGGAGAGGTTGGTTTGGTTGTAAGCATTTTTCTAAAACAAATAAATATCTTAAAAACAAATCTCTAAAAGAGATTGTTTGGTAATTTTGCTTCTTTATAAATAAACTCAAATATTAATCAATAAAAAACTAGGATTTCATCAATTTTAGTGGTTGTTTTATATAGTCTCTTATTGGAGATTCCTCTGATGACTTCATAAAATTATCAGCCAATCCGCAGGGTTTTGAAGTGCTTCTACAAGATGTAAAACTGATTAAACCAAGTACACAGATGGAAACATAAATATATCTTTTCATAAATTATAATTTTATATTTTAAATGTACTTATTTTTTAAATACATTTTTAATCTTTTTATTGAATTTTAATGGATTCATCTTTTAATTCACTAATTTTTCTAACGTGTAAAGAATTAAATTTCCAATAACCTGATCAGGGTTTTTACTAAATTTACCTAACGCTCTATTAGCAATAATTGCATTCATAGAACATGCTCGATGTCCCAACAGTTTAGCCAATCCGTAGATAGCTGATGTTTCCATTTCTAAATTAGTGACTTTAATACCTTTATAGTCAAAAGTTTCTATTTTACTATTTAGATAGGGGTCTTTAACTGCTATACGTAGTGTTCTTCCTTGAGGCCCATAAAATCCACCAGCTGTTGCTGTCATTCCTTTATAAATTATATCAGAAGTGATTTTAGATTCTAGTAATTTATTGTTAGAAATTACCAATGGATAACATTTTTTTTCATCCCATTGTGTATGGTTTACAAAAGCGTCTTCTACTTCAGGATGAGATATGTTTTGAGTTGGGTAAGAGCGTAACATTCCATTAATATCTAGGGCGTAAGTACTCATCAAGAAGCTATCAATAGGGATATCTTTTTGTAAAGAACCAGATGTGCCAATTCTTATGATATTAAGAGACGTATGATTTTTCTTAACTGTTTTAGTTTTTAAATTAATATTTACTAGAGCATCTAATTCATTTAAAACAATATCGATATTATCTGCACCAATTCCTGTTGAAATTACAGATATTCTCTTGTTTTTGTAAGTTCCTGTTGTAGTTTTAAATTCTCTCTTATGAGTTGAAAACTCAATAGTGTCAAAGTGCTTGGTAACTTTATCCACTCGATCTGGATCTCCAACAAAAATGATATCATTAGAAATGTTTTCTGGTTTTAAGTTTAAATGATAAATACTACCATTATCATTTAAAATTAGTTCTGAATCTTTCAATTTCATTTAATGTTCTAAATTTAATATAGCTTAACCTCCTACACGTTTAACCGAAAAACCTTTGTTCTGTAATATTTCCATTATTTTATCTCTATAATCTCCTTGTATAATTATGCTTTCATTTTTAAAACTGCCACCAACACTAAGTTTAGTTTTTATTTCTTTGGCTAAAATTTTAAAATCTTTAACAGCACCGTTATACCCCTCAATAATAGTAATTGGTTTCCCCTTACGTTTTTCATATTTACATAAAAGTGGTTCATTTTGTAACCAAATATTGGATTTATCAATATTAACGGGTTCATCTTGTATTTTATGATCTGGGAATAAACTTTTCAGTTGATCTTTAAAATCCATATAATTCTACTTAGTTAAGCCCAATTCACGTAAACGCTCGTTTAAAAAATCTCCAGCAGTAATATCATCAAATTCTTTTGGATTATTTTGATCTATACATCCCTCTAGCACATCTAATTTCATATTACTAACCGGGTGTAAAAAGAAAGGAATGGAATATCTAGAGGTGCCCCATAATTCTTTTGGTGGGTTAATAACCCTATGTATTGTTGATTTTAATTTATTATTACTGTGTCTCGATAACATGTCTCCAACATTAATCATAATTTCATCTGGTTCGGCAATGGCGTCTATCCATTCACCTTTTAGATTTTGAACTTGCAAACCTTTTCCTTGGGCGCCCATTAATAAAGTAATTAAATTAATATCACCATGAGCAGCAGCTCTCACTGCATTTTTTGGTTCAGACTTTATAGGAGGGTAGTGTATAGGTCTTAAAATGCTATTTCCATTGTGGATATACTGATCAAAATACTTTTCATCTAATCCTAGATGAATGGCTAGAGAGCGTAACACATATTTTGCAGTTTTTTCTAACATTCGGTAGGTTGTTTTACCAACCTGATTAAATTTAGGTAATTCGTCAACAAAAACATTTTTAGGGTACTCTAATTCTAATGCAGAATCATTTTCAACATATTGTCCAAAATGCCAAAATTCTTTTAGATCTCCTTCTTTTTTTCCTTTAGCACTTTCTTTTCCGAAGGAGACATAACCACGCTGACCACCGATTCCTGGAACTTCGTATTTTCTTTTAACATCAACAGGGAGTTCAAAAAAACCTTTAATTTGTTCATACAATTCGTCTACAAGTACATCATCTAAAAAATGTCCCTTCAAAGCGATAAAGCCGATATTTTCGTATGCATGACCTATGTCATCAATAAATTGTTGTTTTTTTGAGATATCATTAGATAAAAAATCAGCTAAATTAACGCTAGGTATTTTATTCATGGTATTAATTTTTATATGAGGAGTTAAGTTAGTAAAAAATAAAGTTATTTTTTACGAAAAGGAATTAAATATGAAATTGTGTAATTGAATCCAAAACCTGTATTGCTAGTATATACTCTATTAAAACCTGGTGCATAATGAGTTTTAAAATTTACTGGATCTTTTAGACTAATCATTATTTTATAAGATCCACTGAAAGTTATAAAAATATTTGAATACACTTCTGCCCTAAATCCTAATAGTATTTCAGACCAATGAGCTGTGAGTCCGTTCTCTGTATAAGGTGTATTATTAGTTAATGAGGGTAATAAGGGATTGCTGTTTATTTGATAATTATTTAGTGTTTGTTCAAACGTAGCAAAACCATAACGAAAACCAGTGAAGATTTCGTTATTCATGTCAAGCCAATTATTGTAAGAATTATAGTTTAATCCAATTTTAATATAACTCCCTCTAGAGGTTGAGTTTGTGAAGTCCTCACTTGTTGTAAATTTTTCATTTCCAAGTTCTGAAGCTACATACCATTTTTTAGAAATTCTATAATCACCAACAATCTCTATACCACTGTTATAATTTTGTAATAAAGATCTAATGGGTTTACTAATATCTATTCCAAGCCTGAGACCATAATTGGTCTTATATACAATACTATCTTTAGGTATTGAGTCATTATTTTGTTGCGCAGAAACACGAACAAAAATGATTAAAAAACAAATCTTAATGAAAGATTTTAACATGGGCTGCAGTCTCATTATCTATTGTTGGTATTGTAATGGTATTTTCTAAGGTCTCCGTTAATCCAATAATCCAGTCATTAGAAACATCTGAAGAAACACTCACATTATTGAAAATTGCTTTGAATCCACATGACCTAGAAACAAATACTTCTTCCACATCATAGTTTATTGTGATAACATCTATATTACTTTCAGATGAGAGGTTATAAATAATTTGGTTACTTGTAACATCTAATGGAATTAAAATAGAATCTAAATTAGCGTTAGAATAAAGTTCATCTAACCCCTCTGGATTAACAGACAGGTTTTCTACAGACTTGGTCTGTGTAATATTAGTTGCATTATAAAAACGAATGACCATATTAGGAGTAACAGGTTCAATACAAAAGTCATCCTTTTCACAACTAGAGACTAGCAGGGCAATAAATGATAATAATAAATAGTGTTTTTTCATTTTAGATCTGTAGCTAATCGTTATTACTCTTCAACTTCTACAATATTCTCCATGGCCTCTGCCAATTTAAAATCTAATTCTGTAACTCCTCCAGCATCATGGGTTGTTAGTTTAATCTCTAGAATATTGTAAATATTAGTCCATTCCGGATGATGATTTAGTTTTTCACACTCAAAAGCTATTCTCATCATAGCACTCATACAATTTTTAAAATTTTCAAATTCAAATTCTGAATGCAAGGCGTTTTCATAATAATCCCAATCTGGTAAGTCTTTCAATTTTTTTTCAATTTCGGCTTCTGTTAGTTTTTTCATTATTAGCTTGTATTTGTATCAAAAGTACAACAATTTTGATACGATTAAATTACATCAAATACTATATTTTTTCAAACAACACAACTGTTTCAATATGTGATGTGTGAGGAAACTGATCAACCAAACTTATTTTTTTAATCTCATAACCATACTTCATCATTTCAGCCGTATCTCTTGCTTGAGTGGCAGGATTACACGAAACATACACAATTCTATCAGCATTAATCGCAATAATTTTAAGAAGTGTTTTAGGAGCAATCCCGGCACGTGAAGGGTCTAAAATAATAGTTCTAATTTTATTTTTATATTGAGGATGTTCGTAAAGAAACTTTCCTACATCTGCTGTGTAGAATTCCAACCCACTTATATTGTTTCTTTTTGCATTTTGTATAGCATCTTTAATAGCAGAGGCAACAATATCTACCCCAATAATTTTGGCATTAGTGCTTCTTGAAGCTAAGATTTGACCAATAGTTCCGGTTCCACAGAATAAGTCCATGACAATTGTGTTGTCTATGGCTTCTTTATTTTCCAATGCATATTCTATTACTTTAGCATATAATTTCTCTGCAGATTTTGGATTGGTTTGAAAGAAACTTTTCATACTTATTTCAAAATTCAATCCTAATAACTCTTCTACAATCTTATCTTTTCCTGAAATCAATTTACTTGTTCCTGCGGTTGCAAGAGTTCTATCACCTGTTTCATCATTAATTGAATGTAAAAGCCCAGCAAACCGATCTTTAAAAATATCTTGTAATAACCTGGAAAAAGCGTTCAAGTCAAATTTAGGAAGATCATAAGATGTTGTAACTAAATTAAATAAAAGATGATCGGTCTTGTAGGATTTTCTAACTACAAAATAACGAAAAAAACCAACTCTCTTTGGGCCATGCCATGGAGCTAAGCCAGTTGCTTCACAATACTTTCTTATGGCACTAATATTATCCTCAACCAAGGCATCAAAAAGTCCAGAGTCTTTCTCTAGATTATCTCCCATCCACCAAACACCACGTCTTTTAAATCCTAAAGTAAAAATATCAATATCTGTTTTATTAATTCTATCATAACCAATGGCAGAAAAACCATATTCCATTTTATTCCGATAATGAAACACATTCGGAGATGAAACCAATTCATCAAAAAGTTCTTCGATATTAGATACTTTTCCAATACGCTTAAAGAGAGATAAAGTACTTTCTTTCTTATAATGATGTTGTAATTCTATGGGTAATTGAATGTAAGGTGCACCAGGGATATCTTGATACGGCACTGCTACTTCATCGTCAGAGTTTTCTATAACATCAATTAAATTACATTCAGCATAATTTTTATTTGATTTTTTTACTTGAGCTTTTACTTTTTGTCCAGGTATTGTATTAGGAACAAATACAACAAATTCACCATCTTCAGATCTTATTCTAGCTATTCCTTTTCCACCAAAGGCATAATCTTCAATTATTAATTCTAATACTTGACCTCTTTTAACAAATTTATTCCGTTCTCTTTTTGGCATGTGTGTTGATAAAAATATGTTATGCAAAATTAATAAAACATATCAAATATGGATGAGATTACTAATAAAATTGATGTGATTCATATGAATAATATTTCTTAAATTGCGGCCCTCAGGGATGATTTCTTTCCCACGCTGAATTTTTGAATCTTTCGAAAAGATAAAGGTAGATAAGGAATGGTTATTTCACTCGTAAAAAGCGAGATTTAATTATTACGTTTATTTCTCTTATAAAGAACTAAACAATGCTTTGAAAGACTCATAGCATTAACCTTAAATTATTTTAAATGGCTGTTTTAGAACAAGTAACTTCGCAACAAGCGATTGAATTAGAAAACAAATATGGTGCTCACAATTATCATCCACTACCAGTGGTTTTAAGTAAAGGTGAGGGCGTTTATGTGTGGGATGTAGAAGGTAAAAAATATTATGATTTTTTATCTGCTTATTCAGCAGTAAATCAAGGGCATTGTCATCCCAAAATTGTTAATGCTATGGTAGCTCAAGCCAAGACTTTAAGTTTAACCTCTAGGGCATTTTACAATGATGTTTTAGGTACTTACGAAAAGTATGTTACAGCGTATTTTGGTTTTGATAAAGTTTTACCAATGAATACTGGTGCTGAAGCTGTTGAGACAGCCTTAAAACTTTGTAGGAAATGGGCTTATGAAGTCAAAGGGATTGATGAAAATAAAGCAGAAATCATTGTTTGTGAAAATAATTTTCATGGGAGAACAACCACAATAATATCTTTTTCTAACGATCCAATTGCTAGAAAGAATTTTGGTCCATTTACTAATGGATTTATCAAAATTGAATATGATAATATAGTTGCATTAAAACAAGCGCTCGAAAATAACAAAAACGTTGCAGGTTTTTTAGTAGAACCTATTCAGGGTGAAGCTGGTGTTTATGTTCCATCTGAAGGATATTTAAAAAGTGCAAAAGCATTATGTGAGGAATATGGAGTTTTATTTATTGCAGATGAAGTACAAACTGGAATAGCTAGAACCGGAAGATTATTAGCAACCTGTGGCAATTGTTCTTGTGTGGATAAAAACTGCTCTGGTACTCCTGATGTGAAACCAGATGTCTTAATTTTAGGTAAAGCATTAAGTGGAGGTGCTTATCCAGTTTCAGCCGTATTAGCAAACAACACCATAATGAATGTTATTAAACCTGGTAACCATGGTTCAACTTTTGGTGGTAATCCGATAGCGGCATCAGTAGCAGTAGCAGCATTAGATGTTGTAAGAGATGAAGATTTAGCCGAAAATGCTTACAGATTAGGTGAAATATTTAGGCAAGAACTTTCATCATTTGCTAAAGAAAATAAATGGGTGAAAACAGTTAGGGGTAAAGGTCTTTTAAATGCTATTTTAATTAACGATACTGAAGATAGTACTACAGCTTGGGATATATGTATTAAGTTGAGAGATAACGGCCTACTAGCTAAACCAACCCATGGAAACATTATTCGTTTTGCACCACCTTTAGTAATGAATGAGAAAGAGCTATTAGATTGTATTTCAATTATTAAGAATACAATATCAGATTTCGAAAAATGTTAAACCCTATTATAAACACTTATAATTTTAATGAAAATATTAAAAAAACCTTTTAAAATGAAGCAATTTTTAAAGTTTAGTGCATTGATATGTATTATTTTTGCAACTGGATGTAAATCAGACATAAAAATGAATAAAGACGTGAAAACGCCTGAAGCAGAAATACAAGCTAAGTCATTAACAATTCATAATTCGACAAGAATAGATAATTATTTTTGGATGCGTTTAACAGATGATCAAAAAACAGCAAAAAATAAAGATGCCCAAACTCAAAAAGTTGAAGCATATCTAAATTCTGAAAATGAGTATTTTGATAAAGTAACAGCCTCAACAAATAACTTTCAAAAAGAGCTTTTTGAGGAAATGAAAGGTAGAATAAAAGAAGATGATACTTCTGTTCCTTATTTTAGAAATGATTATTTTTATATAACACGCTTTGAAAAGGGAAATCAATATCCAATTTATTCCAGAAAAAAAGATAATCTAGAATCAATAGAGGAAGTACTTTTTAATGTTAATAAGGAAGCTGAGGGTTATGAATATTTTCAGTTAGGTGGTCTTAATGTAAGTCCTAATAATACTTTAGTAGCCTTTGCAACTGATACTGTAAGTAGAAGACAATACACCATTCAAATTAAAAATTTAGAAACAGGTAATATTTTAACTGATAAAATAGAAAATACTACTGGAGGATCTGTTTGGTCAAATGATAATAAAACTCTTTTTTATACAAAAAAAGATCCTTTGACTCTTCGTAGTTCATCAATTTACAGACATATTTTAGGAACAGATGCCTCTGAAGACGTAATTGTTTTTGAAGAAAAAGATGAAACATATAGTACTTATGTTTATAAGACTAAATCTCATAAATTTATTGTTATTGGGAGTTCAAGTACATTATCCTCTGAATTTAGAATTATATCCGCAGACAACCCTTATGGTGATTGGAAGATTATTCAACCTAGAGAAGACAATTTAGAATACAGTTTGGCTCATTATGGAGATTATTTTTACATACAAACCAATAAAGATGATGCTATCAATTTTAAGCTGATGAAAACCCCAGTAAATAAAACTACAAAAGAAAATTGGGTTGACGTTATACCTCATAGAAAAGAAACCCTACTCGAGGACGTGTCTATTTTTAAAAACTATTTAGTTATTGAGGAAAGAACCCAAGGATTAGGAAAAATCAGAATAAAAACCTGGGATGGTAAAGAAGATTATTATTTACCATTTGATGAAGAAACGTATTCTGCAGGAGTATACGCAAATCCTGAATTTGATACTGATGTTATTCGTTATTCATACAATTCTATGACAACTCCAAACTCTGTTATTGACTTCAATATGAAAAACCAAACTAAAGAAGTTAAAAAAGAACAAGAAGTTCTTGGAGGGAAATTTAATAAAAACAATTACAAAAGTGAACGCGTTTGGGCAACAGCAAGAGACGGAAAAAAAGTTGCTATTTCACTTGTATATCACAAAGACACAGAACTAAATAAAGATACACCTTTATTACAATATGCTTATGGATCTTATGGATATACAATATCTGATGGTTTTTCCACAACTCGATTAAGTTTATTAG
>ERZ767310.116-NODE-116-length-49068-cov-5.545712_pt1 | contig 49068 bp, 40 predicted proteins | sample MGYA00374954_ERZ767310 | MGnify/ENA primary metagenome ERZ767310 (study PRJEB28948, sample SAMN06267188) | marine metagenome | isolation source: Columbia River Estuary | place: USA:Columbia River Estuary, USA | collected 2013-07-23 ...
ACATCAGGCTTAATTTATTTCAAGAAATTCCAATGGGAAGCAACCACTAAAAAAGTTACAGTTGTAAACGCGAATGGAGATCTAGAGTGCACAGAATGTGAAGACTACTTCATTGGTCTAAAAGCTGAAAACCTCCTTAAGGATGTTAAACATTTTACGTTTTTTGATGACATTATACTAGTCAATCAGTCTACTGGAAAAGTCATTGACTCGAGTAATTTGAATATAAATAGATTCAATTATGCAGCTGGCAAAAAGCTTGGTGCGAACATTTATGACAAAGACGGAAATATAACAGGTCCAGCAAAAGTAGATGTGAATGCCCCAATTTCTGGAGTGGTAATAAGCGGACAAGAAATTTCTAATAAGAGCTACTATTGCTACACTAAAGAGATATATGTTGGTGGCAATCCATACTATTTAACTGGGTTAATAAGCCAAGATAATTATAACAGCCAGGTTCGTTCTGTCTCTATTTGGGTTGTCGTGATAACATTCATATTCATGGTCTTCATTATTCAGGTTCTGCCTATTGTGAAGCCTTTTTTAATGAACTCTAAAGACCGATTAAAAAGCACCGACTTGATGTGGTCCGGTATTTCTCTTGTATTTTGATTATCAGCTTTGGTTCTTTTCACATTAAGCATTGACACCTTTGTTTTGGAAAAAAAAGATTTGGTAGACGACAAGCTTGAGCGCTATTCCAATTCAATCCTAACCAAATTCGAACAAGAACGTATTACTGTTTACAACATCCTTAGACATTACAATGAACATAGAAGTGATAGCGATTCTTTAAGTTCATTTCAGTTTAAATCGGATACAACATTTTTAAAAAATGCAAGCAATTTTATTGGTGATCAAAAAAACCACTTTTCAATTTTAGAGGTTAATGATCATGGAGAGATTACCCACTACTATAAATATTATAAAGATGGTAAACTTTTAAAAGTTTCTTCAGATGTTGATGTAAAGCATCGCTAGTATATAAAAGCTCATTTGAACGACAACGGTGTTCAAGCCTGGGCACCGCCCACCTCAGAAGGGGAGAGACATCCTACATACATTGAATCTATTTTTAGTATGGCAACAGGGCAGTATGAAACAGCCATGTCAATTCGAGTTAAAGATGAAAACGACCCAAAGAAAAACAAGGTTTTAGTTTTGGTTTATCCTTTTTCAACTGTGAATAATATTTATTTAGAACCTAATTATCAATTCGCAGTCATTAATCAAAGTGGAATGATTCAGTACCATTCTAATGCATCAAAAATTAATAATGAAAATATCATAGATGAATCGAATCAAGATGATAATTTAAAAGCCTATTTACAAAACGGTTCTAAAGTTCATATGAACTTAAAAATTTCCTTAAAGGATTATTCGGTTTATCTCACACCTATTAAAAACACGTCTTTCTACTTTATTACGATGTATGACATCAAAAAAAGTAGGTTGACAATTTCATCTAGTATGGCGACAACTTTCCAGTTTATTTTAGCCATACTTGTTTACCTAATTCTCATTCATGGTTTATTAAGGTTAGAGAGGTTCTTGTCAAAATATCCAAGTTCCAAGGCCGTAACTTATTACTTTTTAGATCCTTCAAAAACAAAAAGTTGGGTATACTACAAATTAGCCACATTAAATGTGGCCACAATTTTGTTCTTGCTTCTTGTTTACCGTTACAATGCTTTACATTTAGTAAATAGTGCCATTCTTTTTTTCTCAACCATTACTGCTGCTTCACTTTATAACTACAACGAGCTCACGAGGCAAAAAAGAAGAATTTTAGAATTGACATACCCTTTTCGCAAAATTCCTTTGACAATATTTGAATTTGCTTTGCTCGCTTTAACATTCTTCTGGATGGGGTTATATTTTTTTAGAAACTTTAATTTTAAACATTATTCAGAGCTCCTTGCTCTCTTGTACCCATTTCTAATTTTAGGCCTTTTTGTTTTCAGTAAAAAATTTCAAAAAAAAGTATCAGAAAGTAATGTTCACTCTGTAAACACTAAAGTATATAGAGCCTATTATTTACATGCCTTCTCGTGGATTTTTATCCTGAGTATAGTATCTACCATACTTTTCTTCAAACCAATCTATAACAGGCAACATTTAAAAAGAGTAACGCACAACTTGCAAGAAGAATATTTTGAAAGAGTTAAACTTCAAAATTGGACAAAGCATAAATTAAATATTAATGATCCTATTAATGCCACCATTCCTGTGCATGAAGATGTGGTAAATAATAGCAATAAAAACTCATCGCATTCAGATGAAAATGATTCAATACATTATGATGACGGAACTCGAGATCTACTAGGCGCCATCAGTATCTATTTTGACAAAGAAGACAGCAACCTAAAAGGACTTCATAAAAGTGCAAATTTGGTAGTTCATCTTACTCGTGATGCCGATAGGACTTTCTTCAGTCTAAACATAGACCCGTATGAAAAATTCTACAACAGTAAAAACACCAAGGTATTACCCACAACAATTCGAACTTTTTCTCTCCCAAATTTTAGCGGCACTACAAAGGAAAATGTAGAGTCGCTATTCTTTTGGGTCGCGTTGGTTATTGCGTTACTTGCCCTTTATCAAACCATTGTGCACCTCAATGAAAAGTTCTTTCATTTGAATTTAGCTCAAGATTTATTGAGGATTAGTCCGCGAGAAAAACTTAAACTTCACTCTGACAAAAACGATATAATAGGACTTGATTGGAGTAAAAAGAACATCCTCTTGATTGGCTTGCCCTTTTCAGGAAGAAATTCATTTTTAAAGCAAGCGGTTAGGGGAATAAATCTAGAAATTGAAAGTCATAACAAGGAAAATCAAGATAAAGAAGGGTTGAATTCAATTAAATTAATTGACTTTACGCAAAGGCTTTCTTTCGATTTCATAAACTCTACTTCAGATATTTTGGCCGAGGTCAAGGAAGCTGATCTAAATATGCCAATTGTTATTAATAATTATGACTATGGGATTACAGATTTTGCCGATAATGAAAATAAATTAATTATTCTTGAATACATACTTGGACAGAAAACAATAGATAGAAGAAATAACTTCTTGGTTCTTATTGGAAGTATTGACATATACCAAATCATTGATATTTACAGATCTAGTATTAATTATCTCATAGCAAGTGGAGGAGATAAAGATGTGATTGATACACGAAAAAAAGATGTGACCCGCTGGGAGTCTGTTCTTTATAGCTTTACAAAACACATAATCCCAATGTTGCAGAAAGAAGAAAAAGATAATAAGCAACCTAAAAGTCAAGTCAGAACCTTTATTCACAGCGAACTAAATTTTACTGGATTTCTTTCAAACCTTATTCCTCATCTAGAAAAATATTCAATTCCTTTAGTTGCTTTAGGTGAGGGACGAGACAGCCTAGAAGCTAAAATTATTCAAGAGATTCAGAGTATGGCGGAAAACTATTATTTCTCGCTCTGGAATTCTTTTTCAAAGGAAGAAAAGTTTATTCTTCTTGATTTAGCCCAAGATGATTTGATAAATACTGCAAATGAAAAGGTTATCAAGAACCTTATTCGAAAGGGGGTAATTGTACTAAATCCTAACCTTCAAATCTTCAATAAATCTTTTGCTAATTTTATTTTAGAATCCATCAGTGAAGAAGAAAGTAATCAATTTGAGCTCGAGGCCAGAAAAGGTGGTATTTGGAATTCATATAAATATCTTGTTATTTTCTTGGTAATTATTATTGTTATTTTCTTGTCTTTTGTTGAAGAGCAGGCATTTACCCAACTAACAGGAATTGTTTCTTTGGGTGCTGCCATGATGCCGAAAATTCTTTCTACAATTGGCTCATTCACCAATAAAAGAAAAGTGATTTAGTATTTAAAACATATGCTATTTCTCGTTTGCTGATTACTTACTTTTAGCGCAAAATTATATAGCATTATGAACACAGGAATTTTACATCTACACTCGGCTCTGCCCTATTTACTATTGGCTTTGCTTATCGCCTCTTTAATCGGAAATATTATCGCTTGGCAAAGTAAAACTCAAGCGAGCAAAACGATGTTTACATTCACAAAAGTGACATTCATATTAAGTCACGTACAGCTTTTAATTGGCATGTTCGTTTTGTTTTTAGGTGAAAAAGCAACTGCCATATTTAGCCAAGAAGGTGCAATGAAAACCATAATGGGCGATAGCGATTTAAGAATGGCATTTGTTGAGCATCCATTGACAATGATTATTGCTATTGTGTTTATTACCCTTGGTTACATAGGTTCGAAAAAGCTAACAGGCTCGGCTCAAGCAAAACGAATCAGTATTTTTTATGGCATCGGTTTGTTCCTTATTCTTATCAGAATTCCATGGCAATCTTGGTTAGGGTAATTCTTTAAGGGTAGCGAATGATAGAGACAAAAAGGAAAAGCCTTAAAAAAGAAAAAGCGATACTGATTGGTATCATCCATCAAGGGCAAAATGAGGAAAAAAGTCACGAGTACTTAGACGAACTTGAATTTTTAACAACTACCGCTGGCGCGGAGCCCATTAAACGCTTTACTCAAAAGTTAGATCATCCTAATCCTAAAACCTTTTTAGGTCCAGGAAAAATGGATGATATAAAGGCGTATATAATTGAAAATGACATTGATCTTGCCATTTTCGATGATGAGCTTACACCTTCACAATTGAAAAACATAGAGCGCCTTTTTGAGATGAAAGTGTTGGATAGAACCAACTTGATTCTTGACATTTTTGCAAGCCGTGCACAAACAAGTTATGCACGCACACAAGTAGAGCTTGCTCAATATCAATATATTTTACCTCGACTCACGCGAATGTGGACTCACCTTGAAAGACAAAAGGGTGGAATTGGTATGCGTGGACCCGGGGAAACTCAGATAGAAACAGATAGAAGAATCATTCAGCAGAAAGTTGCTCTATTAAAACTAAAGCTCCTTAAGATTGACAAACAAATGGCCACCCAACGAAGCAATCGCGGTAAGCTTGTACGTGTAGCCTTAGTTGGTTATACAAATGTTGGAAAGTCTACTCTTATGAACCTTTTGAGTAAGTCTAATGTGTTGGCGGAAAACAAACTTTTTGCTACGCTAGACACAACAGTTCGAAAAATTCAAATTGAAAATCTTCCACTCTTGGTGAGTGACACGGTTGGATTTATACGAAAGCTGCCAACACAATTGGTAGAGTCTTTTAAATCAACTCTTGACGAAGTTCGTGAGGCAGACGTATTGCTGCACATTGTAGACATATCTCATAAAAATTTTACTGAGCACATCGATAGTGTAAATAAAATTATGACTGAAATTGAAAGTATTGACAAGCCTTCAATAATGGTTTTTAATAAGATTGATGCATATACCTCAGAGCCGTACGATGAAATGGATTTAATTAACGAGCGCACAGAAAAGAACTTTTCTATTAACGAATGGCAAAAGACATGGATGAATAAAATGGAAGGAAACTGCGTTTTCATTTCAGCCACAGAAAAAGAAAACATCCAAGAGTTACGGACGAAATTATATCAAGTGGCTGCACCAATTTATGCAGAGCGCTTTCCTTTTAACCAATTTTTGTATTAGACTAGAACTGCTTGTTGACTAAATAGCTCTTGTAATCTATCAGATTGAAGAATTTGAACACGCTTGTGTTCTGAATTAACAATGTGATTGTCCTGCAGTTTTCTTAGAACCCTATAAACAGTAGTTCGCGTTGTACCAATAAAGTTGGCTAGATCTTTAGGCGACAACTGAAATTCCAAAAAACCCTGTTCATCGGAACCAAATTTCTTTTGAAGCATTATGAGAACATAAGCTAAGCGCTGCTCGATAGTCTTACGCATAATTTGAGCAGCTCTCTTTTCAATACGCTCAATCTTTTCTTCAATGTGCTTCAACAATGGTAAAACTACCATTGGGTATTTCTGGAGATACTTAAAAAAATCAGCCTGAGAAATAAACAATACCTCGGCACTATCACTTAGCACGTAAGCACTTTTATTGTGCAGATGTCTCTCCATCACGGCAGAAATACCGACAAAATCTGCAGAAGATAACACTGTCACGATTTGCTCAGTTTTAGTATTTGTTTGAATGGAAACCTTTGCTCCACCTTTTAACACCCAATAAAATCCATAAGCAGGCTCTCCTTCTTTAATAATGAACTCTCCTTTTTTGAAACTTTTTAGTTCTCCAAACTCAACTAACAACTCCCTCAATTCCTTGTAGTTATTGCCAAATGCTTTTTCGAAAGTAGATGTAACTAAGCTCAATTTTAATTTTATTTAATATTCATTCAAAAGTAAAGGGCCAGAGTGCTGCATTAAATGATATTTATCAGTCGTACAAAAGTGTTAACCATTACTCAATTTGGCAATCCACTTAACATCCTGTCTATATCACTTACATTTGCAACCCTTAGTTAAAACACACATGAAAGCAGATAGAATAAGAAAGAAGGACGTTTTAGAATACCATGAATCTGGTAGACCGGGTAAAATCGAAGTCATTCCAACAAAGCCTTCTAACAGCCAAAGAGACTTATCTATTGCCTACTCTCCTGGCGTAGCAGAACCATGTCTGGAAATACAAAAAGACCCAGCGAACGCATACAAATACACAGCTAAAGGAAATTTAGTTGCAGTAATTTCTAATGGAACAGCAGTATTGGGCTTAGGGAATATTGGCGCCCTAGCATCAAAACCCGTAATGGAGGGGAAGAGCGTACTGTTCAAAGTTTTTGCTGATATCGATTCTTTTGACATTGAATTGGACACAACAGATCCTGTTAAATTTGTTGAAACCGTAAAAATGATTGCACCCACTTTTGGGGGAATTAATCTTGAAGACATTAGCGCACCCGAGTGTTTTTATATAGAAAAGCGCTTGCGCGATGAGCTAGATATTCCCGTAATGCATGATGACCAGCATGGTACTGCAATTATTTCTGGAGCAGCTCTGCTCAATGCTTTGGAAATAGCAAAAAAGAAAATAGGAAAGATTAAAGTCGTGTTCAACGGAGCGGGCCCAAGTGCTATTTCTTGCGCCCGTTTATTTATCGCTTTAGGTGTACAACCCTCTAATCTTTTAATGGTTGATAGTAAAGGAGTTATCCGTAATGATCGAGAAAACCTCTCTGAGGAAAAACAGGAATTTTCTCGTAAAACAAAATTGGATGACTTAGCTGGAGCCATAAAGGGTGCTGATGTTTTTGTAGGTCTTTCACGTGCAGATATTTTAACTCAAGAAATGGTGAAAACTATGGCGAAAAAGCCCATAGTTTTTGCTCTGGCAAACCCCAATCCTGAAATATCTTATGCTGATGCAATGAGCTCTCGTAAGGATATTATAATGGCAACCGGCAGAAGCGACCATCCTAATCAAGTAAACAATGTACTTGGTTTTCCATTCATTTTTAGAGGTGCTTTAGACGTTAGAGCCACCTCTATAAATGAAGAGATGAAACTCGCTGCTGTAAAGGCTATTGCACAATTGGCAAAAGAGCCCGTTCCAGAAATCGTAAACCTTGCTTACAATAAAGCCAACCTAAGTTTTGGCGAAAAATATATTATCCCAAAACCATTCGACCCTCGATTGATTTCAACCGTAGCGCCTGCAATCGCCAAGGCTGCAATGGAAAGTGGCGTTGCAAAAAGCCCGATTGAGAATTGGGAGAAATACGAAGAGGAGCTACTTAATCGCTTGGGGCGAGATGACAAGTTCATTCGCATTGCAATGCAAAAGGCTAAAGAAAATATACAGCGTGTTGTTTTTGCAGAAGGAGATCATTTTAAGGTTTTAAAAGCCGCACACATTTGCTCAGAAGAAGGCTTACTGCATCCAGTACTTCTTGGAAACAAAGAAGAGATAGAAGCAAAAATTCTGGAGTTTCAATTTGAATTTGACGAGTACAGCATTGTTGACCCTCGCGAAGAAAAAGAAACCGGTGAGCGCTACGCTCAACATTACTTTGAGAAAAGAAAACGAAAAGGAGTCACTTTGTTTGAAGCCAGAAAGTTAATGCGTCAACGAAATTATTTCGGAGCCATGATGATTGAAATGAGCGATGCTGATACTTTTATTACTGGTCAAACAGTAAAATATTCTACTGGTGTAAAACCGCTTTTTGAAGTGCTTGGAAAAGAGGAACACATTACTCGAGTAGCAGGCATGTACATTATGCTCTCTAAGCGAGGACCATTGTTCTTTGCAGACACAACAATTAATGAAGAGCCGACTACCGAAGACATCGTAAAAATTGCTAGAAATGTTGCAGAAGCAGTTAGAAGAATAAATTTAAAGCCAAAAGTAGCTCTGTTATCTTACTCAAACTTTGGTTCACACAAAGGAGCGATTCCAAAGAAAATGCACGAAGCTGCAATTCGTCTTAAAGAGGAAGAGCCCGATTTAATCGTGGATGGGGAGATGCAAGCAAACTTTGCATTAGACAATACTTTACTTGAAGAAGTATTTCCATTTAGCGACTTAGTTGGAAACCGTCCGAATATTTTCATTTTTCCAGACTTAGGTGCGAGTAATATTGCATACAAAATGTTACAGGGCTTTGGTTCGGCTGAAGCAATTGGACCAATGTTGATCGGTTTGAAAAAATCTGCGCATGTACTGCAAATGGGTAGTTCTGTAAGAGAAATTGTAAACATTGCTACTATGGCCGCAGTAGATGCACAAACACGAAAGAGAGACGTTTAAAACTCTAAAGTCAATTGTATAGTTTCATTTCGTTCAGGAAAATTAGAAAGCGTTACACCCATTAATCGAATGGGCTTTAACTTTTGTTCATTTTCCAATAAGAATAAAGCCAACGCCTCAATTTCTTGAAGGGTTGAAATGGATGTTAGTTCAGTTTTACTTCTTGTAATTTGTGTAAAGTCATTGAACTTGATTTTTAACGTAAGTGATTTTCCAAATTTATTTGAACGAGTGCAACGGTCAAATGCCATTTTAGATAAATCTGTTACAATTGCATTGAGCTTAAGACGATCTGTAACATCACTTTCAAACGTCCTTTCAACACCAATGGACTTTCGAATGCGATTAGCATTTACTGATCTATCATCAATTCCTCGAGCAATGTTGTAAAAGTATCCGCCTGATTTACCAAACCAGTTGGTCAATTGTTCTAAGGAATATTGTTTTAAATCTTTACCAAAAAAGATACCATAAGCATTCATCTTTTCAGCAGTAACTTTCCCAACACCAAAAAATTTTCGAATTGGAAGTTTATCTATAAATGCTTCTGCTCTTTCTGGAGTAATTACAAACAGGCCATTGGGCTTATCTTCATCGCTGGCGATTTTTGCTAAGAACTTATTGTAAGAAACACCTGCTGAAGCTACAAGATTAAGCTCTTCCGCAATAGCGGCTTTAATAGATTTAGCAATGAGTGTTGCGCTCGGCAAACCAATTTTATTTTCTGTAACGTCAAGATAAGCCTCGTCTAAAGAGAGTGGTTCTATCAAGTCAGTATAGCGGTGAAATATTTCTCGTATTTCTGTTGAAATACTTTTGTAAGCATCAAAACGTGGGTAAATGAAAATAAGATTTGGACAAAGTCGTTTAGCCGTTACTGAAGGCATAGCTGACTTTACACCATACTTTCGGGCTTCGTAGCTTGCTGCTGCTACAACTCCTCGCTCTTTACTGCCGCCCACAGCAATTGGTTGACCTCTTAATTCAGGATTATCTCGTTGCTCTACAGACGCGTAAAACGCATCCATATCTATGTGAATTATTTTTTTAGTTGAATTCAATTTGAACCTCTTGGTTCAAATGTAAGAAAGCGTGGAATTGAAAATTGAATGTCGAAATATCTTAATCGAAAACCTGACCAACTTTTGCCAATGCAGGCTTGTTTAAAATTTTAATTTTTCGCCCTTTTAAGAAAATATATTCATCGTCTTTAAATTCCGAAAGTAAACGAATAACAGATTCTGTTGCCGTTCCAACCATATTCGCAATCTCCTCTCGTGTCAGAGAAACATCAATGTTCCCATCTTCGTCTAATCCGAAAGTAGAAACCAAAAGAAGTAAAACCTCAGCTAATCTTTCACGAACAGTTTTTTGTGCCAGATTTGTTATTAATCGGCCGGCTTCGCCTAATTCATGGCAAGCCATTTTCATAACCTCAAGAGAAAACTTAGAATTGTTTTCTATCATTTTAAACATTTCTGAACGAGGAATAAAACATGCGTGGGTATCTTCCAATACTTGAATGCTCGCACTTAATTGTTCGCTGCTTAATAAAGCTCGGTAACCAATTAAATCTCCGTCTTTGGCAAAACGAATTATTTGTTCTTTACCTTCGGTTCCTAACCTAAATAGTTTTGCTTTACCAGAATGAATACAGTACACACCATTGGGTCTAGAGCCCTCGTGCATCATGATTTGACCTTTCTTAAAAAAAGCGCAAGTTTTAACATCTGCCATTTCCGTAATTGTGGTCGAATCAATGTTGCTAAAGGCTGATAGGTCTTTTTTAGCGCAATTCAAACAATTGAGTGCTGGTGCTTGTTTATTCATAATGGCAGTGCTAATATATGTCAGCAAAGGTGCTTAAAATTCCTTTAAACAAATGTGATATTTGTCACCTTGTAAACCTTATTTCAAAAGACTTTTGCAAAAAGTATGCAACAAAAAACAAATGTCATAAACTGCTATCACTGCGGTGACAACTGCAATGACTCCTCAATTTCTATTGAGGATAAAGCTTTTTGTTGTCTAGGCTGTAAAACAGTATTCGAAATACTCCAAACTAACAATATGGAGAATTTCTATAATCTGAACAGTTCTCCAGGTACTCAATTAAAAAAGAACAAGAAAAATTACGACTATTTAGACAATGAAGACATTAGAGAAAAACTTCTTGATTTTTCTGATGACGGAATTTCAGTTGTTCGTCTATTTCTGCCAGCAATTCACTGCAGCAGCTGCATATGGCTTCTTGAGAATTTAAACAAACTAAAGGATGGCGTTATTTCTTGCCAAGTAAACTTCCCGAAAAGAACCGCTCACATCACATTTAAAAATGAAAAAATAAGTCTAAAAGAGGTTACAGAGTTATTAGTGTCCATTGGCTATGAACCGCTCATTAGCCTTGAAGATGCGAACAAAAACAAAAAACAAAAAGACAAAACTTTACTCTATAAGTTTGGAATAGCCGGCTTCGCTTTTGGCAATATAATGATTATGGCCCTGCCAGAATATTTTGATTACAGTGATGCCACATTACAACGCTTTCTTCCCTTTTTTAGATGGTTGATGCTTGGACTTTGTGTTCCGGTTGTTTTTTATTCTGCATCAGATTATTTTTCTTCAGCATACAAAGGCTTAAAACGGAAGTATATTAATATTGATGTCCCTATCGCTTTAGGAATTAGTGTTCTTTTCTTAAGAAGCGCCTACGAAATAATAACGGATACTGGTCCGGGCTTTTTCGATTCTTTAGCTGGTTTGGTGTTCTTCCTTACTCTTGGTAAATTTTTTCAACGCAAGACGTATGACTCACTTTCATTCGACCGTGACTATAAATCTTACTTCCCTGTTGCCGTAACACGCTTAGGAGAAAAAGAAGAAAGTATTCAAGTAGGTGATTTAAAAACGGGCGATCGCATTTTGATACGAAACGAAGAGCTCATACCTACGGATAGCATCTTAATTTCGAAAGAAGCTTATATCGATAATTCCTTTGTGACGGGTGAAGCGACTTTAGTGAGAAAACAAAGTGGAGATAAAATATTTGCAGGCGGTATTCAAAACGGAGAAGCCATAGAACTTGAAGTCATAAAACCGATTGATCAAAGCTATTTGACCCAACTCTGGAACCACGAGGTTTTTAATAAAGATCAAGGCCAACTCTTCAAAAATATTACAGACCGCATTAGTCATGTCTTCACTTTTGCTATTCTTTTGATTGCAAGTGCAGCAGCTCTATATTGGTATTTTATTGATCCAACCATTGCTTTTACTGTATTTACAGCGATACTTATTGTAGCTTGTCCATGCGCATTGGCGCTATCAGCTCCTTTTACTTTAGGCAACACTTTGCGAATTTTTGGGAGAAACAAACTTTATATTAAAAATGCAGATGCTATTGAAAGTATGGCCAGCATTGATCAAATTGTTTGGGATAAAACGGGAACGATAACCGAAAGTGGTGGTCACGATATTATTTGGAAAGGAACCGAATTATCTTCTAAACAAATAGACCGAATAAAATCATTAACACGTCAAAGTAACCATCCGCTAAGTAGAGTTGTTTACAAGCATCTTTATCCTGCCAAAACACTAGAACTTAAAAATTTCAAGGAAACAACTGGAAGTGGGATTAGCGCCACGGATAGCTCAATCGAAATTAAATTAGGGTCAGCAACATTTATTGGCGAATCTGCAAACGCAGATATAAATGAGACTTTGGTTCATTATTCTGAAAATGATAAGCCTATAGGCTATTTCATTCTTAAAAACCCATACCGCTCTGGTGTAAAGGGCTTGATCGCTTCCCTCTCTAATTACAGCCAATCTCTTATCTCTGGAGATTCTGATGGGCAAAAATCAATCCTGCAAAACTTATTTGCAAAAAACACCGACTTACTTTTTAGCAAGAAGCCTGAAGACAAATTAGACTATGTGAAATCGCTACAAGAAAAAGACAAGCATGTGTTAATGTTTGGTGATGGATTAAACGATGCAGGTGCCTTAAAACAAAGTGATTTGGGTATCAGCATTTCTGAAGACGTCAATGCATTTTCACCAGCTTGCGATGGTATTTTGGACGCAACATCTTTTAATAAAATTGATAAGTTTTTAGCCTTTTCTAAAATGAGTGTTTCAGTTATAAAATGGAGTTTCTTTTTTAGTTTCAGTTATAATTTAGTCGGATTGTACTTTGCCGCAACCAATCAATTGAGCCCGGTAGTTTCAGCCATATTGATGCCGCTAAGCTCTATTTCCATAGTTGCGTTTGTAACGCTTGCCACAAATATTCTAGCGAAAAGGAAAGGATTGTAAACGATCTAATAAAATTTAAAAAGCCCTCTCGAAATCGAGAGGGCTTTTTTTATATCAAAAATTTTATCCTCTATCTATAGAGTATAAAGGTTCCTTTCTTCTCATCAAAATCACCTAGAGGCATTTTAATAAAAATTGTGTAGGTATAAACGCCTCCTGGTGCTGGGTTGCCTTTTGCAGTTCCATCCCAAGAATTAGTGATGTCATCACTGAAGAAAACTTCTCCACCCCAACGATTAAAAATTCTTATTTCAAACGATTCAAAGCCCAAGCCTTTTACTTCGAAATACTCATTAAGTCCATCACCATCTGGAGTAAAAGCAGTTGGCACATAAAGGTAAAAATCGGTTTCTACTTTTACAATTGTAGTATACGAATCAATACAACCATCAGCAGAAACAATAGTAAGCGTTACCATATACTCTGCCGGGTTATCATAAACATGAGATGGAGTGGTATCATTACTCATTGTTCCATCTCCAAAATCCCAAGTATAATTAACTCCATTAATACTCGTATTTGTAAAGTTTACTTTTAATGGTACACCAGGATCGTTTACAAAATTGAACCCAGCCGATGGATCTGGAGCCATCCAAACCAAGACCGAATCGTACGCTATTTGACCACAAGCATCTGTTACAATAAAGGTGTGCCAAATACTGTCTTGCGCAGGAACATCCTCTTTGAAGTCACCCAAAGTACCATCGTCCCAAATTACATCGTAAGGCGAATTCCCGTCTTCATAACGTGCTAGCATTCCCACAGTATCACCACGACATATTTTAATCGTATCGCCAATGGTGTTTATAGGAATATAATCTACTAGGTAAACCGTTACACTATCCGTTGCCGTATCAGAACCACACTCATCGGTAGCATGAAAGTAATATGTTGTTGTTTGAAAAGGTTGTACCAATCGGTTTAAAGGTGCGAGCGTGTCGTCTTCCCACCATCCATGTAAATTACCTTCTCCTCCCGAAAAAGAAGCATTAAAACGAACGGTATCGCCAGGGCAATAAATAGAATCTGTACCCGTAACATTAATAGAGCTTGAGGCCACCGGATTTTTATCGCGTAAGTAAACAATCTTTCTATTAGCAGGGTAAGCAGCACATTGCGTAACTAAAGATTGCATGTCTATAATTATCGAATCATTCGGCTCAACAATTCCATCATCAAAAGCCAAAATCTCTAAGCTATCGCTTGCTTGTCCTGCCGGGATAAACAGACTATCTGGCATCGTTGCAAAATCTACTCCTGGAATAGCGTTTCCTGAGTAGTTAAAGAACAAAGTCATGTCTTTATTCTTGTTGCCATCTTTCTTAAAGCTTATATAACTTGGTTTACAACCTTCCACAATTTGGCTGTCAATAAATGAATTCCCATTGTTTAAGGTATGGTCTACAACAATACTTGGAGAACTAAAACTATTGGCTTCGAGAAATACTGCAGAGCTCAAAGCATGGTCAGATGCATTCGCTAGCTTTAATCTTATGTCATATGATTGGCCGCATACTACTTGTGCCTTAGCGGTAAACTTTTTTGTGTTTCCAGACATGCTCGTTAGCGGACTATTTCCAGCATAGTAAACACTATGCGCTACATAGTTTGGGTTGGCCGCTAAACAAGGTGCTGCATTTCCCCCAGAGGGAAAGCCTTGATTTATCGTGTTAATCGCAACAGGAGTGGTAGTGCCAGGAATAGTAGCCAAGTTGACAGTTGCCTTAGGAGCCGCCACAGGAGCTCCATTAATTCCTTTTCCTTCCAAGAAAAAACCAAATACATCATTAAAATTTGAACAGGTATAGCCAGCATATTCATGCGAAGCAAAAACATAGTTAAACCGTATCGAATCTGAAGTAGCAATGAAGCTAAACTTTATTTCTACCATATCGTTAACGGCATATCCAGCAGAGCCAATTTGTGCCAAAACTCCCGCAAGATCAGGATCGGGAGGAGTGGTAGTAGTATTTGGGTTTCCACCAGTTTGAGACGGCAAAACATCTTGCACGTAATTGGCGCACATCACAATTCCACTATTTATTGGGAATGCATTTACACCAGTATTATTGGCTACATTAAAGTACCCTACTTGATTATTGCTCGGTTGAATTATGGGTAGCCCATTCTGATCAAAAGTTTGATACACTACAAAATTAGAGTCTACTAATACATTCGTTACTAGCCAAAAGGGATTGTTATTATTCCCCGCAGTACTTACTGACATCGTTTGTGCATAAGACAAAAAGCCAAATAAGAGAGCAACTAATACGTTTAAAAACTTCATTCTAATCAACTGACTTTAAATACAATTTACAAATGTAAAAATCTGTTACACTTAGCGTCTATTTAGTTATTTCCCGAAAGTCTTTGTTAATATGAAATACCTAATTTCATCGCCCGTTAAATTTTAAAATTAAATACATGTCTAAATACAGTGCCGCAATACAAGAAAACAAGCAACGCTATCTCGATGAACTTTTTGATCTCTTAAGAATTCCTTCAGTAAGTGCAGATCCTGCTTATAAAGACGATGTTTTTAAAACTGCAGATGTAGTTGCAAAGCGCCTCAAAGAGGCTGGTGCTGACAATGTTGAAATTTGCGAAACACCCGGTTACCCTGTAGTTTACGGTGATAAAATTATTGACCCGTCTAAACCAACGGTTTTGGTCTATGGTCATTACGATGTTCAGCCTGCAGACCCGATTGAACTTTGGGAATCAGGACCATTTGAGCCTGTAATTAAAACAACCGATATTCATCCAGAAGGCGCAATTTTCGCACGTGGTTCGTGTGACGACAAAGGCCAAATGTTTATGCACGTAAAAGCCTTTGAGCTGATGATGCAAATGGACACTTTGCCATGCAACGTTAAATTCATGATTGAAGGTGAAGAAGAAGTTGGCTCTGCAAATTTAGAGTGGTATGTAAAGCGTAATCACGCCAAGTTAGAATGTGATGTTATTCTGATTTCGGACACAGGCATGTTAGCAAATGACATTCCTTCTATTACAACTGGCCTGCGCGGATTAGCCTATATGGAAGTTGAAGTAACCGGACCGAACAGAGATTTGCATTCTGGTTTGTATGGTGGTGCCGTAGCAAATCCGATTAATATTTTAACGAAAATGATTACTTCATTACAAGATGAAGACAACCGTATTACCATTCCTGGATTTTACGATAACGTTGAAGAATTAAGCACTGAAGAAAGAGCAGAAATGGCCAAAGCGCCATTCAGCTTAGACGATTATAAAAAAGCTCTAGACATTGATGACGTGCATGGGGAGACAGGCTACTCTACCATGGAAAGAAATTCAATTCGTCCTACTTTAGATGTGAATGGAATTTGGGGTGGGTATATGGGCGAAGGTGCTAAAACAGTAATTGCTTCTAAAGCATACGCCAAAATTTCAATGCGCTTGGTACCTAACCAAATGCCAAATGATATTTCTGAATTATTTGAAAAGCATTTTAAATCCATAGCTCCTAAGAGTGTCAAAGTAAAAGTGACCGCTCACCATGGTGGCGAAGGTTATGTTACGCATACTTCTGATGATGCCTACGCAGCAGCAAGCCAAGCCTACGAGACCACATTTGGTAAAAAACCTATTCCAGTGAGATCGGGTGGTAGTATTCCAATTGTGGCACTTTTTGAAAAAGAATTAAAATCTAAATCTATTTTGATGGGCTTTGGTTTAGACTCGGATGCAATTCATTCACCAAACGAGCATTACGGTGTTTTTAACTTTTTAAAAGGAATTGAGACAATTCCTTTTTTCTACGAGTTCTACGCGAAATAAGAAATCAGATAAACTTCCTAAAGCCCAGGCATTTCGTCCGGGCTTTTTTATTTAATAATTTTAAATCCATCGGCATCTTGTAGGAAACGAAATCTATCTCGAGTTTGAATTAAGCTTTCGCTAGATAAAAGAACAGATTTAACCACCTCCTGATGATCTTTAAAATTTAATAGGTTTTCTCCCAAAGGCCCGATAACCACAGATTTTCCATTGTGATCTATTCCACTGCCGTCTTTACCTACTCTATTAACACCAACAACATAGCTTTGATTTTCTATGGCGCGCGCCATTAAAAGAGTGCTCCAAGCATGGCTTCTTTTTTCTGGCCAGTTAGCCACAAAAAGCAAAAGGTCATACCCTTCAGTATTTCTCGCCCAAACTGGAAAGCGTAAATCGTAACATATAAGTGGTTTAATCTTCCATTCTTTATAGTCTACTATAATTGTTTCATCGCCTTGAGCGTAATATTTCTCTTCTCCTGCTAGAGTAAAAAGGTGTCGTTTATTGTATTTTTTAAACGACCCATCCGGGTAAACAAAAAAGAGTCTATTGTAATATTTCGAATCTTCTTCAATGATTAAACTCCCAACAATGGCCGCGTCTTTTTCTTCGGCCATTTTTTTCATCCATTTCAAAGAAGGTCCGTTTTCTTTTTCTGCAAGCTTAGATGGTTTCATAGAAAAACCTGTGCTGAACATTTCGGGCAAAACGAATACATCTCCTTCTTGAGTCATTAGGAGATTCTCGATTGTCTCTCTATTTGCTTGAGCGTCTTCCCAGACTAAATTTGCTTGGACTAAAACAACCCTAAGATCTTCACGCATGAACTGAATATTTTACTCAAAGCTATTAATTATCGTAACCCTAAAATGTATGACATCATTTTTTCGTTAATTCAAACCATAATCTACTTTTGGCAACATGCAAAAATTTCTCATTGTTCTATTTTCTCTTTCCATTCTTTCGGGCTTTGCGCAGTCTAAAGCTGAAAAGCTATTTCAAACTAAAAAATGGTCTGCACTTGTTGCTATGAAAGCCGAGGCTAAAAAACTTTCTGGAAAAGACATTTATAGAATTGGGCAAGGTTGCATGAAAGAAAAACAGGATACTGCTGCTATTCGCATGTTTAGGATGTCTATTAAAAAGGGCTACAAGACCGGTGACTTGTATTACAACTTGGGTATTTGCTACAATCAAGTTGAGCGTTACCCTGAGGCCGTATATGCTTTAAACAATGCTTTGTATTTGGTGCCAGACCGTAAGATTTATCTTTTAGAAAAAGGGGCTTCTTTTTACAGTATGAACGAATTGGATTCAGCTTTAGCGACCTATCAATACACGCAAAAGGCTTATCCTAAAAATCAATTTTCTGCTTATATGGTTTGCTTGGTTCTGCACGAGCAAGAAAAACTGAATCAATGTTTAAAATGCTACTATGGTTCATTACAGAAGTACAAAGACCACAATAAGTTTTATAGAATGAGCTTAGAGTCTATTGTGCGACTAGAATGGCATAACAACAACCGCTTAGACAAAGCAGAAACGGGAGTTAAGAATTTAATGGCCGCGTATCCAAACAATTATGAATACAGCATGTGGTTAACTCAGCTTTATCATCAACAAAATTTATTTGAAAAGGCAAAGCCTGTTGTTTTATCAATTAACAATGCCTACAGCGACCAAAAACTTTCTAATAAGTACTATGAAAAGGGTAATTTTTTAGTTGATGCTTTTGATAGTGAGTTCTACTATATGGAAAGTTACCAATGGTTCAGGCCTGAAAAAAACGACACGTACTATACCATTTTCATATTCAGTCCATTAAATCATAATCCTAATGGCAAGTTCATTGTGCAGAAAACTAGTGTAGGTTTCACACTTTTAAACCAAAAGTCCGATGATTTCATCGAGGTGGAAAAGGAATTAACCTATGAAAACGTGAAATTTTCTGTGGTCGAATTCTTTCATAAAAGAGCCACTAATACTGATATAGATAGTAATATACGCAACAACGAATAGGGGTGCTATTTATTTTTTGTTAGGGCTTGATTTTTTACAATGAATTCTACTATATTTACGGGGAAGAGCTTTTATAGTTTTTTCATTTTTATGTTTTAGTTTTTTTATATGATTGTTTTGAAGGTGGCCGCTTACTTTGTAAGCGGCTTTCTTTGTTATTAAGCGTAGCTTCTCGTTATTCTGCGAGAAGGATGCGAATATCTAGAATGAGCTTTTCAACCTCCATTTCCGAAACTCCACTGTAAAATCCACGCAACCTTTTTTTCTTATCTACCAAAACAAAATTGTCTGTATGAATGAACTCATGTTCGTCAAAAGAACTTCCGTCTTCTTTAACCACGAAATAAGACTTACGAGCCAATTCTTGAATCTGTTCTTCCTCACCCGTTAAGAATATCCATTTATCATCTACTGCTCCATTTCTATTTGCATAGTCTCTCAGCTGAGCTACTGTATCAATTTTTGGCATTACACTATGCGATACGAGAACAACTCGCTCTTCGTCCATAAATTCATCTTGAATTCTGCGCATACCTTTCGCCATGTCTTTGCAGATACTCGGACAGGTGGTAAAGAAAAAATCTGTGATGTAAATTTTATTGACAAGGTCTTCTTGCGATCTCCATTGTCCGTTTTGATCTTGAAGCTTAAAATCACCAACTCTGTGATCCTTACCTTTTCCTTGCAAACTTTCATCAACAACTGCAGGGTTTAGATCGCTTGGGTTATAAATAGGTAAAGTAGGTTTCGGCTTAAGGATTACATAAGATGCACCTACTCCAACCGCAAATACGCTTGCCAAAACGGCAATTCTTAGTATTTCAGACCTGTTTATTCTCATTGCAAAATTTTTAATAAAATTAGCTCCTAGAATAAACTAGGAACAAATTGGACAAAGTAATTTGTTAAGGATTTGTTTAAATTTTTCCCCGCTCTACTATTTATAGAAACAATATGTTTCTATTCCTTACTTTTGCCACACATTGAAAGCACTTCAAAACATATTTGTTTCATTCATAGCACTTTGCGTATTAAGCTTCAGTGGAGGCATTAATATTGTTAAACACTATTGCGGGGAAACTTTGAAAGAAGTAAGCGTAAACAAAGAAGCAACTTCTTGCTGTGATGAACATAAGCCCGTTTCTCAATCTGACTTAATAAATGAAACGTGTTGTTTAGATCAGGTAACTTTCTTCAAAACGTTCGATTTCGAAAAGGAAACCATTCCTTTTAAATTTGCAGTATTGGCGACAACAGTCGTTGAAAAGCCTAACGTTATTCTACAAGAACCAACCGCGTTATTAGTCGACAATCATTCTCTACCACCTCCAAAACTCTCAATCTATAAGCAAATACAGCGTTTTCTAATCTGATTTCAACTTTTTGTTTGGGCCAAATTGTAAACCAATTAAAGAGTAAAACGAAATTTAAAAATTTAGAAAATGAGAGTATTTATAATTGCAGCAATCAGCATATTAACTTTTTCAGCGCAAGCGCAAAACAAAACAGCCGACACAATTTGGGTAGACGGTATTTGTGGAATGTGCGAAGATCGTATCGAAAGCGCACTTGACGTTAAAGGTATTTGGGTTGCAGAATGGGATGTAGATTCACAAGAACTTTACGTTGTATACAAGGAGAGTAAAATCTCTAAAGAGCAGATTTGTGCTTTGATCAACGATGCAGGACACGATACAGAAATATCTAAAGCAAGCGATGAGCAATATGCTAAAGTTCACGGCTGCTGTCTGTATAGAGATGAGGCAATAAAGAAACAGCACCAAAAAGGAGCAACCGATGAGGACTAGCCCTCTTAAGCTAGCCAGTCTCCTTCTTTTTCTATTCATTCAATATTCTGGCTTTTCTCAAAAAGTAACTGGCAAAGTTTACGGCCACTTTGGAAAAGAGAAAGAGTCTTTGATTGGCGCAGTGGTGGCCTTTTCAGGATCGAACAGCGTATCCGTAACGGATGTAAATGGGTATTTCGAAATACCTTACCAAAAAGGAATTCTAGTCGCATCTTTTTCAGGGTTTGAGCCTGATTCGTTTAAAGTCGTTGTTCCTGTTCATTTAGAATTTACGCTAAAGAACAATCAACTGGACGAAATTATAATTGAAGAACGAGTAAAGTCCATTGAGCTAGATAGAAAATCTGCGACATTGAACTATAACATAGGCAAGAAAGAACTCGAAAAAGCAGCCTGTTGTAACCTTAGCGAAAGTTTTGAAACAAATGCTGCTATAGACGCTAGTTTTACGGATGCTGTAACAGGAACGCGTCAAATTGAACTCTTAGGCTTAGCCGGAAAGTATAGTCAAATACAATTGGAAATGACTCCTTTTGTTCGCGGTATTCAGGCCAATTATGGTTTGACTCACATTCCCGGTTTTTGGATTACCAGCATGCAACTGTCTAAAGGAGCTGGTTCTGTAGCCAATGGTTTTGAAAGTATGACAGGTGCCATTAATGTTGAATTGGCCAAACCCGATTTTGATTCTAAGCTCGCATTGAATGTCTACGCCAACGCTAGTGGGCGATATGAATTTAATGCCATTTCTGCCTTTCCTGTTAACGAAAAATGGTCGACCGCTCTTCTCCTTCATGGGAATATGAGAACTCAAAAAAATGACAGAAACGATGATGGATTTTTGGATATGCCCCTATCATCATCTATCAACTTTTTAAACCGTTGGAAATACAGTGGTGGCAATGGGTTGAATTCTCAATTTGGCGTAAGGTTGATAAGCGAAGAATTAAGAGGCGGCCAAGTTGCTCACATTCACAATGGCTTTAATGATGTTTCTCCAAAAACATGGGGTTCTAATTTAAAAACTGAGCATTATGAACTTTTTGGTAAAGTGGGAAAACTACTTAACACACCCGGCCAAAGTGTTGGTTTTATTTATTCGTTTACGCAGCAAAAGATGAACGGTTATTTTGGAGACAACACGCTAAAAAGCAACCAAAATTCTATCTACTTAAACTTGCTTTTTCAAACCTACTTAAATAGCTCCGAGCACACGTTAAAGTCGGGCATTAGCTATCAGCTTGACTCTTATAATAAAACCGTTGCGGCTTTTTTAACTGATGATGTTTACGCACCTATCTATCGCAATTCAATTCCTGGAGTCTTTACCGAATACACTTGGAACCCGAGTGAGAAGTTTTCTCTTATTGGTGGGTTAAGAGCGGATTACAAAGAAGACATTGGTGTTTTTATTTCACCACGTTTTAACATGCGCTTTGCGCCTAACCTGAACAATACATTTAGATTGGGTGTTGGCCGTGGCCATCGCTTTGCAAACTCTCCAGAAGAGAACATCAGCATTTTTGCGTCCTCTAGACAGCCTCAAATGAACACATTAGATTTTTGGCAAAGCACAAATAACAGTCGCGAAAACAGTTGGAATATTGGCTTGAGTTATGTGAGTGAGTTTAAATTAAACTACAGACGCGGTGTCTTTATGGTCGATTATTTCTACACGTATTTTAATAATAAAATTGTGAAAGACTTTGACCTCAGCCCGCAAACTATTGGATTATACAATGTTGAAAACGGAAGTTATTCTTCTACATTTTCTGTTCAGGTAGATTACGAATTAGCCAAACGTTTAGATTTCCGTTTAGCTTATAAGTATCAGGATGTTCAAACAAATTTCGAAAGTATTGGATGGGCAAAAGATCCTTTTATTCCAACAAGCAGGGTGCTTGTTAATTTAGCTTACCAAACACGTAATGAATGGAAGTTTGATGTAACATGGAATTGGTATGACACTAAACGTATTCCCTCTACCGAAAGCAATCCACCAGAGTTTCATTTCGGCACAAAGTCGCCAACACTTAATATGGTAAGTGCCCAAATCACAAAGACCTTTGGAAAGTTTGACATTTATGTGGGTGGAGAAAATTTACTTAATGAAAGGCAAAACGATGCGATAATCGACCCTGAAAATCCTTTTGGAACTTATTTTGACAGTCAACTCGTTTGGGGACCAATCTTTGGGCGAAATGTTTACATCGGGGCAAACTTTAAACTTTAATAAACGAGCAGGAAAGGTACATTTGTCTAAATCTTTTTTTCGATGAAAGCAAAATTACTTTTCCTCTCTTTTCTACTTTCTACTAGCTTTTTAACGACAGCTCAATCTGATTCGACAGAAACTATTCCAGATTACAAAAATGTTATTCGATACAATTTAACCCCAACACTTGTTCTTGGAACGGGCTCATATGTAATTGGATATGAAAGGGTCCTAAACAATTACCGCTCATTTTCTGTAAATGCTGGTTACATTCAACTGCCAAGAATTGGGGGCAATCTTTTGGACACACTTCAAATAAACCGAGCTACAAAAAGAAATGGGTTCAGTTTTGCTGCAGATTATCGTTTCTACTTCAAAAAAAGAAACAAAAACTATGCTCCAGATGGGTTGTATTGGGGTCCATATTTAACCGCCTATTATTTCGATACGCATATAGATGTGGATGTATTTGATAGCGGCAATTTAAAAGGTGCCTTTGAAGCACAAAGCGATATGCTTTTTATAATGGGTGGCGTAGAGTTAGGTTATCAATTTACTATGGGTAAGAAACGCAGATGGACGTTGGATTTAGTCTTAGCCGGTCCTTCTTTGCGTTATGACATCATAAACATTAAAGCAGAAGCAAAAATCGATGGTGAAATTGATGATGCTTATTTAAAAGGATTTTTTGATGCTCTCACTTCTGTTTTCCCAAGTTTTGGTGACCTTGCAAAAACTGGTGAAATAAACTCTTCTGGTTTTACAAGTGGCTTTGGCGCAGGATACAGATATGTTGTGCAAGTAGGGTATAGATTTTAATATGGCGATAGATTTAAACATTCTTTCTGTAGAAAGTGTTGCGAAAAGTTTTGGTGCACGTGTTCTTTTTAACGACTTAACCTTCGGCCTAAGTCAAGGTGAAAAAGTTGCACTCATTGCTAAAAACGGAACGGGGAAAACTTCTCTTCTTGATATTTTAGCGGGGCTTGACAAACCTGACAGTGGAATTGTTACCGTGCGAAGGGGAACCCGTGTGGGCTTTCTTCAGCAGGATCCAAAATTTGATCTAGAAAGCACTGTTCTTAACGCCCTTTTCTTAGTGGAGTCGCCAACTAACAAAGCGATTAAACTCTACGAAATGGCTTTGCTTCATCCAGAAAATGGAGATTTAATGGAAAAAGCTCTAGCTGAAATGGAGCATTTAAATGCGTGGGATGCTGAAAACAACATCAAACTCATTTTAACCAAATTAAACCTGACCGATTTTGACAAGAAAGTAAAACACCTAAGTGGAGGTCAACTAAAACGTCTGGCTCTAGCTCAAATTTTAATTGAAGATCCTGATGTTTTAATCCTTGATGAACCTACCAACCATTTAGATTTAGAGATGATAGAATGGCTTGAAGTTTACCTCAAGCAATCGAGCTCTACTCTTTTAATGGTGACGCACGACCGTTACTTTTTAGAATCTATTTGTGGTACAATTCTAGAACTAGACGACAATCAACTTTACCGTTACGCGGGAAACTATTCTTACTACTTAGAAAAAAAGCACGAACGAATTGAGAATCAAAAAACTGTAATTGCTAAAGCAAAGAATTTGTTCACCAAAGAATTGGCTTGGATGCGCTCTACTCCTCAGGCCCGAACAACAAAAGCGAAGTACAGAATAGATGCTTTTAAAGATTTAAAACAAAAAGCCAAGCAACGCATTTCTGACGATAAAGTTGAGCTTGACATGCAAATGGAAAGGCTCGGTAGCAAGATTGTGGAAATGCACAAAGTGAAAAAGGCCTATGGGGATTTCAAAATTCTAGATGGCTTCGATTACACTTTCATGCGTCAGGATCGTATTGGCATCGTTGGCAGAAACGGTGTTGGAAAATCTACGTTTATTAAAATGATGACAGGTCAAGAGCCTGTAGACAGTGGTAAAATAATTGTTGGCGAGACCATCAAGTTTGGGTATTTCGGTCAGCAAGGCTTAAAGATAAAAGCAGACAAAAAGGTAATTGATGTCGTTAAAGAATTTGGCGAATACATCCCTTTAGGAAAAGGACGGAAACTTACAGCCTCCCAATTATTAGAACGCTTTCTATTTGATGGAGATGCTAAGTATACGCACGTTTCAAAACTAAGTGGTGGAGAAAAAAGACGCTTATACCTATTGACTGTTCTCATCCAAAACCCTAATTTCCTAATATTAGATGAGCCCACCAATGATCTAGATTTATTGACGCTAAATGTTCTTGAAGAGTTTCTTTTGGAATATCCTGGCTGTTTAATTATTATTAGTCACGACCGGTTTTTATTGGATAAACTAACAGATCATCTTTTTGTTCTGAAAGGCGATGGTGTGGTTAAAGATTATCCTGGCACTTATTTAGAATACAAACTGCATGAAGCTGAAGCTGCTAAGACGGCAAAAATAAGAGCACAAAGCGCACCTGTAAAAAAAGAGAAAGCGGCAAAAGAGAAAACAAAAAGGAGCTTTAAAGAAGAAACAGAATTCAACAAACTCTCTGAAGAGATAGAATCTTTAGAAAACCGCAAAATAGAAATTGCTAAAGAATTTGAAACAGGTTCGTCTAATGCAGAACTTCTACAAAAGCTTTCTACCGAAATCAATCAACTGACGGACGATCTAGACGAAAAAGAAATGCGCTGGCTTGAATTGAGCGAGCTTGGCGAGAGTTAACTCCAAAAACCCTTTTACAAAATAAACTTCGGGTTGATCATATTTTCAATTGAATAGAGCTCATCCCATTTTTGTTGTGTTACCACTTTACGCTCTAACACAGCAATCTCATGAATAGATTTACCTGTTTTTAAAGCTTCTTTGGCGATTGACGAAGATGCTTCGTAACCAATGATAGGATTGAGAATTGTAACGATACCCACGCTGTTCATCACCATACTTTTGGCATAATCTGCGTTGGCGGTTATACCATTTACACATTTAACGCGTAACGTTTCACATGCTCTCGACATCCAAATTATGGAGCTAAATAAACTGAAGGCAATAACCGGCTCCATAACATTGAGCTGCAGCTGACCGGCCTCTGCGGCCATAGTTACTGTGACATCTGCGCCAATGACATAAAATGCGGTTTGGTTAACCACCTCCGGTATAACCGGATTGACTTTACCCGGCATGATAGACGAACCGGGCTGCATTTGAGGTAAGTTTATTTCATTGAATCCTGTTCTTGGCCCAGAAGATAATAACCTCAAGTCATTACAGATTTTAGAAATCTTTATGGCCGTACGTTTTAATACCCCAGACAGTTGAACATAGGCGCCTGTATCTGATGTGGCCTCTATTAAATCTTGTGCCAACGACAATTTCAAACCGGTTAATTCCGCCAAATATTCCGTTACCATTTCTGGATATTTTTCAGGAGCGTTAACGCGCGTGCCAATGGCTGTTGCACCCATATTAATTTGTGAGATCAGCCTTTTACTAGATTCTACACGCTCTAGCTCTTCATGTATTGTGGTTGCCCAACCTCTAAACTCTGAGCCTAAACTCATCGGAACAGCATCTTGCAATTGGGTGCGACCCATCTTTAGAACATCTTTAAACTCATCTCCTTTTGTAGCAAATGATTTTGAAAGCTCCTCTAATTGCACTTGATAATCTGCCAAACGTAAAAGCAACGCTATCCGAAAAGCACTCGGAAAAGCATCGTTCGTTGATTGAGAGCAATTGACATGATTGTTAGGATGACAATGCGCGTAATCTCCTTTTTCATAGCCCATTTTCTCAAGAGCAATATTGGCAATCACTTCATTGGCATTCATATTCATAGAAGTTCCTGCTCCACCCTGAATTAACTCCGTTGCAAACTGATCGTCATATTTACCAGAAATAACTTCATCAGACGCATATATGATAGCCTCAGCAATCTCTTTAGAAAAAACACCGCAATCTCTATTAGCCATTGCAGCAGCCTTTTTTACATACGCTAACCCTTTCACCATAAAAGGTTCTTCATTTACGGTAATACCCGTAATATGAAAATTATTGAGTGCTCTATGGGTTTGAATACCATAATAGCAATCGTTAGGAATTTCTAATTCACCAATAAAATCGTGTTCTAATCGTGTTGCTTTCATATAAATATGAGTTGGTGGTTTTAACGTTTTTTAAGGGTCATAAACTTAGTACAAGCACTTTAAACTTTGGTCTTATTTATTTAAAATATCCGTAGTTAAACATTGGACTTTTTAAAAGGAGTAAAGATGATTGCAAAGCTTAAAACCAACGCAAAATTTAATTTTGACCATTTGATTGAGTCAATATATTTGTTGTCATTATTACCAATAACATTTTTTTATGAAAAAAGTACTACTGCTTTCTGTTTTCTTCTTTTCCGTTGTTGCTGCAACTGCACAAAGCGACACGCTCATTCTAATCAACGGAGATATGATTGTTGGTGACCTAAAAAGTATGGACAAAGGAGTCGTGACCATAGAACCTCCATATTCCGATTCAGATTTTAAAATTGAGTGGGAGGGCATTAAGGAAATGAAAGCCACACAGCGTTATTTAATTACGCTTTCAAATGGAAACCGTATAAACGGAACGTTCAGAAGTACTGGAGACGGTAAAGTTTATATTGACAACGAAGAAGGCGAAGATGTTACAGTTGACCCAAATGATATAGTTTATATCAATAGTATTAACGATAGCTTTTTAAGCCGTTTATCAGCAAATATTGATTTCGGTTACTCGCTGACAAAAGCAAATAACCAACAACAATTAAATGCCAATTTCAGAATGGGGTATTTGGCAGACAAATGGTCAACAGATTTATATTACAATTCTCTATTGACTACTCAAGATAGTGTAGAAGATATTCAAAGAAACGATGGTGGTATTGGCTTCCGCTATTTCTTACCTGCTGATTGGTACCTATCTGCAGATGTCACATTTTTGTCGAATACTGAGCAAAGCCTAGACTTACGTACAAATACCAAAGTCGGTATTGGTAATTATATTATTCATAGTAATAAGGCGTATTGGGGAGTAGGAGCTGGTGGAGCTTTTAACAATGAATCATTTATATTGACCTCCTCAGACATGACTGATTCTACCTATGGCGGTCAATCTTTTGAAGGCTATATCGGAACAGAAGTAAACCTTTATGATATTGGTGATTTGAATCTCTTTACAAATTTGACAGTATATCCAACCGTTGTGCCAGCCCCAGACCAAGACCCTGGTCGTGTGCGTGCTGACTTTAGGTTCGATGCTAAATACGATGATTTCCTGTTAAAAGACTTTTACATTAGAGCAGGCTATACCTTAAACTACGATAGCCGCCCTGCACAAGCAGGTAAAGAAGTCGATTATATATTCACAACAGGTTTTGGCTGGGAATGGTAGTGACTACTACAAAATAATACCGCATAAAAAAACTCCCGCAATTGCGGGAGTTTTTCGTTTTAAGGGTTTTGGTTGTTATTCTACTTCTACCCACATTTCTTCTACTATGCTGCCTGTACAAGCCTCCCATTCACTTATTAAATTCATAAATGAACCCGGTCCATTTAATTCTTCATAGGTTTTCATAAACTTAGAGTCTTCGTCAAGAGCAGCCCAGTTTTGTTGGTTCCAGCTGATCACAATATCTCTGCCATCTCCAGCGCTAAATGTTGTTCCCCAAACACTCATGTGCTCGTTCATTTTCTCTTGCGTGGCTCTTACTTTTTCCATTACACCTTTGAACCTGTAATATTGACCACGGTTTACTTCAACAAACCAAAGCATAGACATTTTTCCTGATTCGTAATTCTCAGGTCTAAATGACAAGTCTTTCTTGTAAGACCAGTACTCAACCATAGAAACATTGTCAACATGCTTCATCACATTTTTGTCCCAATCATCGTCATGCTCACCTGCAGGACGCGTGTCTAAATCTGCATAAGATCCAGGCCCCATTATCCAAACATACGTGCCTGTATTTGGACCTGTAGCAATAGTTTCCAGCCATGCTGCGTGCGGAGTACCTTCTGGATGGTACTTGTCATTGTGCTCTTTAACGGCTTTTTCAAAAGCCTTGTAAGCACCTTTGTTTACTGTAATTTGAATTGTTTCGACAACAACTGGTTTGTCGTCTTGAGCCATTACAAAAAATGGCGCCATCGCAAAGAGAATTGCGAAAATTGAAAATCTTTTCATGGTTAAAATGTTAGGTTAAACGTGGGCCTAATATACTCATTTAAATATCTTAATTTTTTTTTGGAATTATTCAATCACAAATTCAAAAGCAAAATAAATTTATTTAAATACAATTCAAGCTGTTTTCGTTTGTACTGCATTACGTACCGGGGGTGTTCGAGTGGAACGACCTCTTCAAACCATTTCTTTTGATTGTTCAATTCCATTAAGAACTTGGTGTTTTTTCCGGTACCCAGGCAAAACACCTTTTTTCTATTCACACCAAAATCGAGTTGTTTTTCAATAGATTGAATTATAAATGGAGTAACAGCCTTTTCTAAAGGTTTACTATCATAATAATTATAGTTCACTATTTTACCTGGAGTTGAGTCAATTGCGAAGCCCAACGGACAAACAGAGCCAATGTAAAAATCTTTGTAAAATTTTTCGGCCCCCCCGAGGGACTCAATAAGAAGGTATACAAATTCGCTTGAAGGTTCATGCGAACTAAATTCATCAATAGTCATGTCGCAATACTTCGCTAGCCTCTTAGTATCACTAAAAGGTATTCCAGTAGAGCCTGCACCTAATCTACCTGGGTTGATGCCTAAGATTAGTTTTCTTTCTGACGAATCGTTGTAATACTTTGAGTAGAATTGCTCAGAAATAATATTTATTCTCTCTTTAAATTCTCCCTTAAATGGATTTAAAACATGAACTCCCTTTGGTAATTCACCTTCAAGAAGCTCCAAATTAGAATTGAAGTTTAGAATGTTTGCTTTCCATGTCTTACTCATAGTGCGATAGTCATATGTGTTCAATGCATTTCTCTAGATTTTACCAAATTAAATAACAACTATTGAAAGACGGGTATTTATTTTATTTTTGAGACTAATAAGATCTTAGAAAAAAAACACATGACACGCATCTTAACCTTACTTTTTACTGCCGTTACGGCATTTGCATTTGCACAGCCCGCTGCTTACAAGCCAACCTCTCCACAGGTTGTTTACGAAATGTACGTTGAATGTGTAGAGCCAATACACAAAGCTTTCGACAGAATGGGCTTGTCTTCTAATAAACCTTCTTTAACGGCTGTGAAGCTCAATACAATGGTTAAAGAGAAAATGGCCAAATTAGAGACTTTCCATAAAGAAAGACTGCATAGGGACTCTTACACAGCAGCTAAAGCCTACTTAGAAGGTATTAAAGAAATTAATCTTGAATTGACTCCTGTACTTCAAAAGATTGAAGCGGCAGATCCGAATGCTGACATTAGTGTTTGGCTAGAAGAAATGCATGATATTACGATTCATGAAAAACCATTAGCTGACGACTATCGAGAAGCAATCATGAGAGTAATAGAACTATTCAAAAAAGAGTGGGACACTTGGCTTGAAGCGGAAGTAATTTATTTCTCTAGACTTACTGCACAAGAAAGAAATAGACTGTACGAAACTGGTTTTGGTGAAGATGGACTACACGCTGTAGAGCGCAGATTTTACACAGCTGAATACTTTGTTGTAAATATGGAACAAGATGTTACCGATTCTCGTGTAAACACAATTAAGGCTTCTTTCCACGATCTTTCTGAATTGCCGGAATACATGGTAAACACAAGCGAAGAGTTTATTGCCCAAGTTGATGAAGTAATGGCAGATTATCGTTACGTAAGAACGAAAGAAGACAACAAGATTATTTATTCGAAAGCAAAAGGGACAAATCTAATGTTTGTAGTCAAAAAGGTTGAAATCAAGGTTATTTCAGAATCGGCTAAGACGCTTACGATTAAATTCTATTATTAAGAATTCAAACATATCAAGTTTAAATAGCCACTTCATAGTGGCTATTTTTATGCCCTTTTCTTTACTTTCGAACACACGATAAAACAACAGATCATGGCAGTTGCTCCTCCTTTAAATTTCGATAAGTGGTTAAAAGAAAACCGCGATAAACTCAAACCACCCGTAGGAAATAAAAACCTATATCCGCTAGGTGAAGACTTTATCGTGATGGTTGTAGCCGGACCAAATGCACGCAAAGATTACCACTACAACGAAACAGAGGAATGGTTTTATCAGCTGGAAGGAAACATAACTGTGAAGGTTCAAGATGAAGGAGAGGCTAAAGAGATAAACTTGGGGCCAGGCGATATGTTTTTGCTGCCAGCAAAAATGCCACACTCACCTGGCAGACATGAAAACTCAATCGGGTTGGTTATAGAACGTGTACGCAAAGGAACTGACTTTAAAGATGGCCTGATGTGGTTTTGCGATAACTGTAATAACAAATTGCACGAAACCTACTTTCCACTCTCAAACATAGAAAAAGACTTTTTACCCCGCTTTAGGGAGTTCTATGCAAGTGAAGAATTGAGAACCTGCAGCAAGTGCAATCATCAAATGGAAACAGATTCAAGATTCGTTTAGGCTAAAAAATACTTTCATCAAAATAAAAAAGGCGAGCACTGCTCGCCTTTTCTTTATTCTAATCGTTCAATTTAAGAACCGCTAAAAATGCCGATTGTGGCACTTCAACATTCCCGAGTTGACGCATTCTCTTTTTACCTTTTTTCTGTTTTTCAAGAAGCTTTCGTTTACGAGAAATATCACCACCATAACATTTGGCTGTAACATCTTTACGCAATGCAGAAACCGTTTCTCTCGAAATAATTTTTGCACCAATCGCAGCTTGAATCGCAATAACGAATTGCTGTCTTGGTATTAATTCTTTTAACTTTTTACAAATCTTTTTCCCAATAGTTTGAGAATTGTCAAAGTGAATCAAAGCAGACAATGCGTCTATTTGATCGCCATTTAACATGATATCCACTTTTACCAACTTAGACTCTTGGTAACCTATTGGGTGGTAATCGAAAGACGCATAGCCTTTTGAAATGGTCTTCAGTCTGTCGTAGAAATCAAAAACGATTTCAGACAAAGGAATCTCGAAGAACATCTCCACACGGTCAGTCGTTAAATACGTTTGATTCACCAACACTCCACGTTTTTCAATACAAAGTGTCATCACCACGCCAACAAAATCAGCTTTGGTAATTATTTGTGCTTTAATAAACGGCTCTTCTATGCGTTCTAATTTTGTTATCTCAGGGTAATCAGATGGATTGTTCACCAAGACCATCTCGTCTGGAGCTGCCTTCATAAACGCATGGTAAGACACGTTAGGAACCGTTGTAATCACAGTCATGTTAAACTCGCGTTCCAAACGTTCCTGAATGATTTCCATGTGCAACATTCCTAAGAACCCGCAACGAAAACCAAAACCCAAAGCTGTTGATGTTTCTGGCTCAAATGTCAATGAAGCATCATTCAATTGAAGCTTTTCCATTGAAGTACGCAACTCTTCAAAGTCGTCCGTATCTACCGGAAAGATTCCTGCAAAAACCATTGGTTTCACCTCTTCAAATCCGGAGATTGCTTCCGTAGCTGGATTTTCAACCGTTGTAATTGTATCCCCAACTTTAACTTCGTTGGCATTTTTTATGCCTGATATAATATAACCTACATCTCCAGCAGAAATTTGCTTTTGCGGGTCTTGTTCTAACCTAAGTACACCAATTTCATCGGCATTGTACTCTTGATCGGTGGACATAAACTTGACGGCTTGCCCTTTTTTAATGGTGCCGTTAATCACTTTGTAGATAGCCTCAATACCGCGAAATGTATTGTACTCCGAATCAAAAATCAATGCTTGCAATGGAGCGTCTGGATCTCCTTTTGGAGGAGGAACTCTCTCTACAATAGCTTCCAAAATTTCGGGAACTCCTTTTCCGGATTTTCCACTGGCCATTAAAATGTCTTCTAAATCACAACCCAATAAATCAATAACCTCATCGGCTACAACTTCTGGATTAGCCGAAGGCAAATCAATTTTATTAAGAACAGGAATAATTTCTAAGTCATGCTCTAAAGCCAAATACAAGTTTGAAATGGTCTGTGCTTGTATACCTTGAGCTGCATCGACAATAAGCAAAGCGCCTTCGCAGGCAGCTATAGATCTAGAAACTTCATACGAAAAATCAACATGTCCAGGCGTATCAATAAGATTGATCTTATACGTTTCACCTTTGTAGTGATAGTCCATTTGAATCGCGTGACTTTTAATTGTGATGCCACGTTCGCGTTCCAAATCCATATTGTCAAGCAATTGGTTTTGCGATTGACGTTCAGTTACACTTTTGGTCACATCTAAAAGTCTATCGGCCAAGGTACTTTTACCATGGTCAATATGTGCGATTATACAGAAATTTCTAATGTTCTTCATACTCATATCTCAACCCTCTGCTAAGGGCGCGAAATTAATGTTTTAGCCGAGACGAATAGACTTTTACTTGAGGCCTCACTTCATGTCTCACTCCCTGAAATAAAAGGGGTTGAGCGGTATGTATTCCTACGGAAATACCCACCCGAGGGTTAAAGACCCCACCTTATAATCTGGAGTCGCTTTACTCTGGTCGAACAAATAGTTCAGATCCATTTTACCCGTCAATCTAAAAGAACCGTATCCAATTTGCGCCATCGCGCCATATCTAAATGGATTACTGAAATAGTTGTTATGAAGTACGTTTTTAGAATTGTCATTAAATACATCGTCATAAACAGCTTTATGATTTGACCCTAAACGAACTCCGCCATAACCACCAACACCTAAAGATAAGCCGCCATATTCTCCTCTAGGTTTGCTGTAATAATGAAACATCACAGGTAGATCCATGTAAATAATTCGGTAAACCGACTTTTTGAAATTCACTCCCTCGGCCGGTTCAAATACAGTTCCATTCCCATTCACAGTGTCTTGCACTTTTGAAATGACAGTATTCCCTTTTAACCTGAAATAATGCCAATTAAATTGAAGGCCATAGCGAACTGAAAATTTACCTGTCCCCAATTGCGAATCGCCTCCAAAGCCAAAGCCCCAAGTTGTAGATGGCCAGCCGTCCAATTCAGTAGTTGTTGCATCGTTTTCATCTAATGCCGCTCCTGACCAATTGTTCCAACCAAAATAAAGCTCACCATAATTATGTGTTTTTTGAGCTTTATATTTTTTTACATCTTCTGTGGTTTGCGCTTGCAGTGCTGTTGAATAAAATAATATGCCGGCAAAAAGAAGTATTAATTTTTTCATGTGATTTTTGTTTTGATTTTTATTATTGATTTTCGTAGTAATTTTATTACAAAGAAACGCTTAATCCAACATTCAATGTTCTGAATTTAGATAATTCAATAGAGCTGTTTTCAACATTTACTTCCTCCTTATAAAGAGGGGTTAGCTCATAATTAGCGTATAGATTAAAAATCCAATATCCAAAACGAAGCCCTCCACTTGCCCTAAACCATTCAGATCCTTTGTTACTAAAATGAGCAACTGAATAGTCACCTTTAGAATACGTTGAAAAATCACGAACTCTTGCTCCTAACTTAACGTACGGATATATCCGAATGTAGCGACCTTTTTTATTTGATGTTGTTCTGTATCTTAATTCGATCGGCACTTCTATATATTGAAAACTTTGACGATTGATGTCATATGAACCTTCGTCAAGCAAAGAATAGACAGCCTCTTGCGTTGACGAGTCTGTTCTAACATTCAAGTTATTGTTGTAATGGTATGATCCAAAACCTATCCCATAGCCGAGACTCCAATGACTCACACCAAACAGATGCTCATTCATTAACGAAAAACTTATGCTGTAGCCAGGTCGTTGTTTTAATTCTATGGATTGAGGTAATAAAAATGACGTGGTTGCCTCAAGGTTAAACCACTCGCCCCTTTCTGGTATATAAATTTGCTTTTGAGCATGCAACTGGCTGAACATACTAAAAATCAATAAAACTGTCGCTATTTGTATTAATCGTCTAATTGTTTTTCGTTTTCTAGGTTTCTTAATTCTATTCTACCTTTCCGATTTACCAATCTAGAGGCCAAGCAAATATAAGCGGTGCAACAATAGTCGCGTCAGACTCAACAATAAATTTTAGACTATCGGCATCTAACTCGTACTAAGTAATTTATTTATTAGAAGCTGGGCCTGAACGCTAACCGCAACTTTTTATGCCGTTTAATATTTGGCTTAAGTCACAACTAATGTAGTTCTCTAAAATCACTTAAATATTTTCAATTCTATTCCAAAACCTGAATTAAGCTCATCTAACCTATTCTTTAGTTTTTGATTAAACTTATCGAGTTCCTCATTCGTTCCTGCAACATTTCTATGGTCTTGCATCATTCTAATCTTGCGAATCAAGTCATTTGCTTGACGCGTGTTTTCTATAAAGAAAGTCTCTCCAAATTTCTGCCAGATATAGTCAATTGCTTGCTCAGAAGGGTGAAGCATGTCATCCGCATAAAAGCGATAATCTCTCAAGTCATCCATCATAATTTCATAGGATGGAAAATAATGAGTTAACTCATTTTCTTTAACAACACTTTGAATTGCCGCATGTAATAAACTTTTACTTTGCATATTCTCTACCGCGCCATGCCGCCAATGACGTATTGGGCTCAGAGTAAACACTACTTTCAACTGCGGGGCAAATTCTTTTAGATCGTCAACAATCTTGTTTAAAGAACTTAGAATTTCATCATAGGAAAGCAATTTCTGATTGAATTTGTTCGATGCAATTTTATGGCAATTATTGACTATAGTTTTACTCTCTTTTCTTTCCCATACCCAGGCACTACCTAAACTTAAAAAAAGAACATCGGCATTTTTGAATTCCGCTCTGGCCTGCTCTAAATTTGAATTTATTACATCTAGAGTAGATGAAGCATCTTGTCTATTAAAACTAGAATGGTGATCAAAACTCAAAAATTGGCCTTGGCGCTCAACTAAATCGCTTTCTAGATATTCATAGCCTTTTACTATTTGCGAAATCTGTTTCGCCAAACTATCGGGGTTGAACGCAATCCCGAAAGGATTACTGAACGTTTCAAAACCATAGTAAGTCAACTTTTCGCCCACGTTGGTTGTAAAACAGGAGCCCATCAAAAGCACTTTGCTTTTGTGATTTATGTTAAACGAAAAAGGGCTGACTTCAATTTCAGTTCTAAACTTCATGGGCTAAAAATTAATTTTTGCAAGCTAAGATTCTTTATAGTTTTACTCAAAATAATAAGAGATGCTATTTCATTCCAGCGAAAGCGATATACCTGATAAATTTTACAATGAAGACACCAAATCTCCTTTTGTGGAATGCGTGGTTTGCCAAGAAGATTTAAACAACAAAGTTTATTTCGTAGAAAAAGCATACAAACGTTACCCAGGTGAAAAAGAACACCAAGTCATTTTTGAATATGCCATTTGCCAAGAATGTGCAGAAAAAAAGAACGGAGAGCTAAGCGAAGAATCTAAAAGTAATCTGTTGGAGTTTATGAACGAACGGCTCTTATCTCGAATGGAAGAAGGAATAGAAGAGGACGCAAAAGGAACGCAGTGCTTAGTTTCTGGAAATGATCTTCAAGACTGCGATGAATATGTAACCTACGGCCAGTTTAATGGTCACAAAATGTTAGTGGGTATGTTTCCGTACAACCTTTCTGGCGAAGTTTTAGATCAAGTTACCGAACTCTTAAGCGAACAGACACTTGGGGAAATAGATGACTTTATTGGCGAACATTTTTCTGGGCCTCCAGAATTTAGAGAACTTTTAAAAGACAACAAAAAGTGGGTGGTTTTATAAAACAAAAAGCCCCGCCAATGGCGGGGCTTTCAAATCAATATTTTTTTAAGTTCTAAATATCAAACTTAATGCCTTGTGCTAGTGGCAACTCTGTAGAGTAATTAATCGTGTTGGTTTGTCTACGCATGTAGGCTTTCCAAGCATCCGAGCCAGATTCGCGGCCACCGCCTGTTTCTTTTTCACCACCAAAAGCACCACCAATTTCTGCGCCACTTGTACCGATGTTTACATTGGCTATACCGCAGTCACTTCCAGTTTGAGATAAGAAGACTTGAGCATCGCGCATGTTATTCGTCATAATCGCAGAGCTTAAGCCTTGCTTCACACCATTCTGAATCGCAATCGCTTCATTGACATCGCCAGAATATTTTAACAAGTATAGAATAGGCGCAAACGTTTCGTCTTGCACAATCTGATATGAATTGTCAGCTTCCGCAATAGCGGGCTTCACATAACAACCACTTTCGTAGCCTTCACCAGAAAGCACTCCGCCTTCTACTATAATATTGCCACCGCTTTTCACGACTTCGCTCAGCGCATTGCTATACGCAGCAACAGCATCTGTATCAATCAATGGTCCAACGTGGTTATTCTCATCTAATGGATTACCAATACGTATTTGCTTGTAGGCATTTACTAAGGCATCTCTTACTTTATCGTATACACTTTCGTGGATGATTAATCTACGTGTAGATGTACAACGTTGACCACATGTTCCAACAGCTCCGAAAACGGCACCTGTAATGGTCATTTTCATATCCGCATCTGGCGTTACAATAATGGCGTTGTTACCGCCTAATTCTAGAATAGACTTACCAAAACGTTTCGCTACTTCTGTACCTACAATTCTTCCCATTCTAATGGAACCCGTTGCAGATACTAATGGCACTCTTTCATCTTGTGTCATGTATTCGCCCACTTTGTAATCTCCGGTAACGATACCCGAAATACCTTCTGGCAAATTGTTTTCTTGTGCTACTTCATTCCAAATGTTCTGGCAAGCAATTCCACACAACGGTGCTTTCTCACTTGGCTTCCAAACACACACGTCTCCAGAAATCCAAGACAATGCCGTGTTCCATGCCCAAACGGCCACAGGAAAATTAAATGCAGATATAATTCCAACAACACCTAAGGGGTGCCATTGTTCCATCATGGTGTGCAACGGACGTTCAGACTTCATAGTTAAGCCATACAATTGACGAGAAACACCCACAGCAAAGTCACAGATGTCAATCATCTCCTGAACTTCACCGTAACCCTCTTGCAACGATTTTCCCATTTCTAGGGAAACCAATTGTCCTAAAGGCTCTTTGTATTTTCTAAGTTTTTCTCCGAATTGACGAACGATTTCGCCACGCAGTGGAGCAGGCTTCATTTTCCATTCTTGAAAGGCAGAAGTGGCAACCGACATTACCTTTTCGTAATCTTCTTTGGTTGTGGTTTTCACCATTCCAATAAGCTCTCCATCTACAGGAGAATATGATTCTATGTATTCGCCATTTGCAAAAAATTGAGATCCAGTAGAAGTACCATTGCTTTTGGCTTCGATACCCAGTTGACTCAGCATTTCGCTCTTGTTAAATTTAGTCATGACAGCGCTGTTTCGTGTTTAATAATAAACAACAAATGTAATGGCTTTTAAAAACCAAACAAGACTAAATTCTCTGGGTTTTATTCTTGGGCTTGATTGCCTAAATCGTAGAGAGATTTCATGACTTTGCAAAACTCTTCGCGCGCTAAAGTTTCCATTAAGTATGCATGGGCATCGCCTTCCGCGCTGTCAATCTGCTCTTTCAATTTTTCGTCTAATGAGTCAGAGCCATCGCATTCTTCTATTCTTGTCAGAAACTCTTCGGACTCCATTGTTGTAAAAGAAGCTAAGAATTCTTGCATTTCTTCTGGAGTCATTTCTGTAAGCATAGCTTCCACATCTTTCATGGCATCTTCCTCACCCTTTTCCGCCATCAACAAAACAACCTCAATCGTTTTCGGATGCAACTCACCCATTAAGTCATTTACACATTCGCACATCGCAACTGCAGATTTGTCAATGCTTTTTTTGTCCTTTTTTTTGAGTTGACCAAATGATAAAAAAGGGATAAGTAATAGGGTTAGAATTGCAGCTCTCATATCTTGAAATTAAGGGGGTTTTAAAGTTGGCTAAATATAACATTTAAGATTATTCTCACTTTTTATGTACTACTCTTTTCTCTTGTTTACTTTACATTGCAATCAAATTCACGCTCTATGGTCGGCACCATTATTTTTCAGGATCCTGCTCAAGACTTAACCGTCACTAAGCACAACAAAGCGATTCCTGAAGTTTACGAACTCATAGAAAATATGGTCTGGGGAACTAAGGGTCCGCGCTTTTATAAAATCAACACTCAAGTCAAAATAGACAATTCGGTAAAACCGGATTTTTTATTGCTGTACATTAAAGAGAAGTTTGCAGGGATGTGTACCATTAGTCATCGCGATGTCTATTTCGGCAAAGATTGGTTGCCTACTTTTTACCTTCAGTTTTTTGCAATAAAACCTGAATACCAAGGCAAGGCTTATGGCAATGTTTTGGTAGAAAGCGTGAGAGACCATTACGCTTCTTTGGCCAAAAAACCAACAGTTTCTTACGCCTATATAGAAGGCGAAAATGTACGCTCAGATAAAGTGGCACATTTTATCAAATACAAACACGCCTCTCGTTTTCTAACCATCCTTTTCGGGAGAATGTTCCCAAAGCGCAGTGCGTTTTGCAGGCGCTTTGAAACAAGTGAAAAAAATAAAATCACCGCGCTCCTCAAAGACTATTACAAAGACTACAGCTTTGTGCATTTTGAATACGCATTTAACGCGGATAATTACTGGGTGCTGGAAAAAGAGGGTGAAATTTTAGCAGGAGTGCAAGCGCATCCGCAGCAATGGAAATTTGTAAATCTACCGGGTTGGTCAGGGAAATTCATATTAAACATATTGCCGAACATTCCCATTGCCAAGCGTTTATTTAATGCCAAACATCATAAATTTTTATGCTTTGAAAGTCACTATTGCAAAGAAGGCCATGAGCACGATTTAGTTAATTTGATGGAACATTGTTTAGCCGAATACGGCAAAACATCAGGCATGACTTGGTTCGATCCAAGAAGTCCTTTGTTTCAAAAACTAGATAAACTCAATCCTTGGGGAATACTCGATAAGATTCAAGGAAAACACAAGGCAAATATCTACGCCAAGTTGCATAATATTCCAGAATCTTCTTGGGAGGATTTTACAAATAAACCCTTCTATATTGCTGCATACGATTGTGTTTAATTCTGGTTTTAAGTCTGTAGATTAGACAAACAATTCGTTAATTTCCGTGCTTAATTTCAGATATGCTCAACATTAATAATCTCTCAATTGCCTTTTCGCCTTCTGCAGATGCGGTAGTGAAAAACCTATCGCTTTCAGTTAAGAAAGGTGAGACTCTGGCCATTGTTGGTGAATCTGGTTCTGGAAAGTCTGTAACGAGTTTAGCCATGCTAGGCTTGCTTGCGCCCAATGCTATCATCCAGAACGGAGGGATTACTGTTGAAGGCAAAAATGTACTTGAGTTCGAAAATGAAGATTGGTTAAAATTTCGCGGGCAACAAGTTGCTATGATTTTTCAAGAACCCATGACCGCGCTCAACCCGAGTTTAAAATGTGGAGAGCAAGCCATGGAGCCGCTTTTAAACCACTCCAAACTCGGTCGTTCAGAAGTCAAAAAAGAAATACTCTCGCTTTTTAAAAAAGTGAAATTGCCTGAGCCAGAACGCGCCTTTGATTCTTATCCGCACCAACTGTCTGGCGGACAACGCCAGCGTGTTATGATTGCCATGGCAATCAGTTGTAAGCCAAAATTGTTGATTGCAGATGAGCCTACAACCGCTCTTGATGTAACCGTGCAAAAAGAAATTCTAGACCTTCTGCAAGACTTGCAAAAAGACACCGGTATGAGTATGATTTTCATTTCGCATGACTTGGGTGTAGTAAAGCATTTGGCACATAAAATATTGGTCATGTTTCGCGGTGAGACCATGGAATATGGTCCAGCAAAAGAGGTGTTAGAAAATCCAAGTTCCGCTTATACAAAAGGCTTATTGTCGTGTAAGCCGCCTTTAAATGCAAAGCCGTTTAGACTTCCTGTCGTGCAAGATTTCTTGGCGGGTACAGTCAAAACCTACGATGAAAAAACACCCATAGATTTCTCTGACAAGCAGCAATTACTTTCCATAAAAAATGTAGCCAAATGGTTTGGTGACTCCTCTTCATTCTTTAAAAAATCAGCTAGGACACAAGCGTTAAAAGACGTCACTTTAAATGTGTTTGAAGGCGAAGTACTAGGCTTGGTTGGTGAATCGGGCTGTGGGAAATCTACTTTGGGTAAATGTATTGTAGGTTTAGAAAACCCTGAAGTTGGAGAAATTTTCTACAACGGAAAAGACCTTTTGACACTTGGAAAATCGGAGCGCCAGAAGTTGAGAAAAGAAGTGCAGATTATTTTTCAAGATCCATTTTCATCGCTCAATCCAAAACAAAAAGTAGGCGATGTTATTTTAGAACCAATGACGGTTCACAAAATTGAAAACAACAAAAAAGCGCGACTCGAACGTGTGACTTGGCTTTTAGAAAAAGTAGGCTTAACAAAAGAATCTGCCGGTAAATACCCCCATGAGTTTTCTGGAGGGCAGCGCCAGCGCATAGGCATAGCGCGCGCGCTAGCGTTAAAACCTAAACTCATTATTTGCGATGAATCTGTTTCGGCATTAGACGTTTCTGTTCAAGCGCAAGTCTTGAATTTGTTAAACGATTTGAAAGATGAGTTTGGCTTTACCTACATTTTTATTTCGCACGATTTAAGCGTGGTGCATTACATGAGCGACCATTTAGCCGTACTCAACAAAGGTGAAATTGTAGAATATGGCGAAGCCACTTCAGTGTATCAAAACCCAAAACAGGCTTATACCAAGAAATTGCTGAATTCTGTTTTGGAGTAGCTATGAGTAAGAAACTCTTCCTAGATGATTTCCGCTTTCCTCTTGACATTTATCCAGAACTAGACGAAAATGAATTTGATATCGTTCGCTCTTACGATGATTTTGTGGACTATATTTCTAAAAACGGAGTCCCCGATTTTATCAGTTTCGACAATGACCTAGGTTTTGATGTGAGGAGAAGAAAGATTTCGCTTTCCGGTTTTGAAGCCGCAAAATGGTTGGTTGAGCAATCTGGGTTTAACCTAAAAGGGTTGACCTACAAAGTGCATTCTTCCGATCCGAATGCTGAAGAAAAAATCACAGAGCTCCTCAAAAAATCAATAGATACTGAATAATTTTAAGAACTAAAAAAAGGCTCTCATGTTTCCATAGCGCCTTTTTTTAATTGAATTGATCCTTATTCTCCTTTAGGTTCTTCGGGTTTCGCTTCAGTTTTAACCTCAGCGGCCAATTTTTTCACCTCTCCTTTGGCTTTTGTCAATTGCTTTTTCAAAGAATCAACATCTTTTTCTAATGTTGATTTTTCAACAGACAGTTTATTCAGCTCTGTATCTTTTTCTGCAACCGCTTTCGTCAAGTCCTCAATTTTTGTGCGCTTGCGTGCTACTTCATTTTTAAGATTGTCAACATTCTTTTCAAGCTCAGCAATGTCTTTGTTCAAATTATTCGAGAGCAAATACGAATACGCAATGTATACCAAGAAGCCGACCGAAAACAAACGGTTCACCATAGAAATGGCTTTGATGTCATTTTCCGTTCCACCGACAAACATAAAGAACATGGCTGTAGCTAAAATCACGAAAGCTACGACTAGTACGAGAATTTCAAGTTTTTTTCCTTTCATAGTTACCTAACAATTAATTGTGATAGGGTTCAAAGTCTAGTTGTTTTTTGTCAACATCTGCGTTTTTAACGCGAATGCGTAACGTGTCGCCAAGTTGATAAATTTTACCCGTATCATCACCAATGATACAGTAATTTTTTTCATCAAACGTATAGTAGTCATCCTTGAAATCACGAATCTTAATCATCCCTTCGCAATGGTTTTCAATAAGCTCTATATAGACACCCCAGCTCGTTACACCAGAAATAACTCCTGTAAAATCTTGTCCTACAAATTCTTCCATGTACTTTACTTGCATGTACTTTATGGATGTGCGCTCTGCGCTACTCGCCATTTTTTCGCGCTCGCTTGAATGTTTACACAATTCCTCATAAGGATCTGCTGCCGGTGATTTTTTCTTGTCTAAGTAATCTTGTAACAAGCGGTGCACCATAACATCCGGGTAACGCCTAATTGGCGAGGTGAAATGCGTGTAATAATCGAATGACAAACCGTAATGCCCAACGTTGTTTGTGCTGTAAATCGCTTTAGCCATAGACCGAACCGTGAGCGTTGCTATCATGCTACTCTCAGGTTTATCCTTGCTTTCTGCAAGCATTTCATTCAACGATTGTGAAATCGCTTTGCGGCCTCTTGTATTTACCGAATATCCAAAACGTCTTACAAACTCAGCCAGCTGAAACAGCTTAGAAGGATCTGGATCATCATGAATTCTATACACAAAGGTGTTTTCTGATGGATTGCCGTCTTTGCCTTTTCCAATTTTTGTGGCTACCAATCGGTTGGCTAAAAGCATAAATTCTTCAATCAGGTGATTGGCATCTTTCATCTCTTTGAAATAAACCCCCTCAGGTTTACCGTCTTCACTTAAGTTGAATTTCACTTCGTTTTTATCAAAGCTAATCGCACCATTTTTCATCCGCGCTTTGCGCATAATCTTGGCCAACTTGTCTAAAGTCTGTATCTCGTGGCTGTAATCGCCTTTTCCGGTTTCAATTATTTCTTGCGCTTGCTCATAAGCAAAGCGTCTGTCAGATTCTATAACCGTTCGTCCAAACCAAGTGTTCGAAACATTGGCCTCATCGTCCATTTCTAGAATAACAGAAAATGTGAGCTTCTCTTCATTTGGCCGAAGAGAACACACTTTGTTAGAAAGAATTTCAGGAAGCATTGGCACTACACGATCTACCAAATACACAGAGGTAGCGCGCTCAACAGCTTCATTGTCTAAAATAGAACCGGGCTTTACGTAATGCGAAACATCTGCAATGTGAATTCCAATTTCCCACTTGCCGTTCTCCAATTTCTGGATGGACAGCGCATCATCAAAATCCTTTGCGTCAACAGGGTCAATCGTGAATGTTGTAATCTCACGCATATCTCGCCTCTTAGCGATTTCTTCTTTCGTAATTTCAGTATCAACATTTGCCGCATCCTGTTCTACTGCGTCTGGAAAACTATACGGCAATCCAAACTCCGCCAATATTGCATGAATCTCTGTATCATGATCTCCAGCATTACCGAGCACTTCTGTAACTTCCCCAAAAGGGCTGCTGGCATTAGCTGGCCAATCTGTAATTTTTGCAACCACACGTTGGCCTTGCTCGGCATTGTTCAATTTGTCTTTCGGAATGAAAATATCCACCTTCATTTTCTGACTGTCGGGCACGACAAATGCGAAATTCTTAGACATTTCAATAACACCCACAAAAGTATCACGCTTGCGCTGAATAATCTCAACGACTTCGCCTTCTAACTTTTTATTTTTTCTTCTGGCATACAGCAAAACCTTAACCTCATCACCATTTAAGGCGTGCATTAAGTTACCAGAGTTTATAAAAACATCTTGCTCTGTTTGCTCACTCACCACGTATGCATTTCCGCTACTTGTCATGTCTATGCGACCATGAGCATAGTTTTCATGAAACTTTACTTTGTACTGCCCTCTTCCAACAGCAATCACCTGACCATCGCGCTCCAATAATTTTAAGCTTTGCTCAATTGGTCCGCGGGCCTCACGAGTGTTCATATTCACTTTAGTGGCCAGCTGTTTGTAATTCATCGGCTTGGCCGGATTCTCATTAAATACGCGTAATAATTTATGCCCTAAATCTTCGGCAGTTAATTTTCTTTTTTTCGGTATTTGTTTTTTTCTTCTACTCATTTACGTCTTCGCCTCAAGGCGATATTTTATTAAAATGAAACTCTTTTGTCTCCTTTTCATTTTTTAGGATGATCAAAAGCGTTCCAGGTTTAGTTTGATTATAGATGATCCATTTCGGAAAATCGTTGTCCTCATTGTGAAAACTGAATGTATTTGGTACCAGAGGTGTAAAAACAAAATCCATGGGAACAAAATCGTGTTCTCTAGTGATAGCAACATAAACCAGATTGCCCTCTTTTAGTTTTAACTCGAGCTGTTCTAGAATCTCCGACTTTGTATTCGCATCAAAATGCGTATTCATGTCTTCCACTCTTGTTACCACTCCTACCATTTTATCTCCTTCAGCCCACCAATGTTCTACAACTGTAGAATCTGGATTAATCCAATAGCCCTCGAGCCAAGACATTTGGTTTAGCAAATTTTCATTTTGTGCAAAAGCTGAAAAGGAAAAAAACAAAAGGCAGAGAGAAACAATTGCCTTACGAGGTACTAAATTCATTCTGTGCAAATATAGGTTGATTTAAAACAATCAAAAGATAAGTTAGTTTAAAGCTGCTTTAAATTGAGTTTAAAAAATTGATAAACACGAAATGAACAATTAAAAGTGAGTCATTTCTTTCTGAAAAAATCAATCGTTAGTTTTTGGCTTGACCAAATAGAAATAGTCTTGGCAGGTTTCTATCCTTTCCTGTTGCCTTGATGCAAAACGAGACAAAGGATCAAGACTCACTACATTTTTATTGAAACCCAACATTTCGTTTCACCTCATTTGGTTTCTTGAAAAAATCTAGTAGGTCAATCCTTGCTCTGATTACAATTCAGATTGACAAAATAAGTTAGGCTTTCAAAACGCATCCATAGTGCAAAGTAATTTATCAGAACTAGAGACAAACAAAGCGAAATTGCTTTCCGATGCAATCGGAAAATGGCAAAGAATTTTTTTCCTTTTTTTTCGACTGAAAAAGAGAAAGCCTCGCGGCTTGAATGACAAATCAAATTTATTCTCAAAGTGCATTTTTGAAAAAGAAACCAAAACTGTAGCAAGTTGATTTCAACAATTGTTAATTAATTATCTAGTTTAGGAAAACCGAACCTTTAAAATTTCTTTTATGATTTACTACATTTCAAATTATAAATTGAACTGTATGAGCAACTTAAACGGTAACCATCAAAAAAACCAAGTTTTTAGAACCAGCGGAGGCAGTGTCGTTGAGGACATTCGAGAGTTTATAAAGGATTGGATGAAAGAACATAAGGGCGGTGACATTTACATTGGTAGCGACTCTCAAGCACGAGGTAATATTGTAAAATATTCTACGGTTGTTTGCCTTTGGGATGTTGGTCATGGTGTTTGGGAAGCGTATTGCAAGGAAGAAGTAGAGCGCCCAAAAGATCGCTACACACGTCTTTGGAACGAAGTGACACGCTCTGTTGAACTTGCTGAAGAACTCAAAGATTTAGGAGAAATACATGTTCATATGGATTACAACTCCAATCCCGATTATGCATCTTATCAATTGTACGATGCGGGCATTGGCTTTGTTACAGGAATGGGCTACAACGCAACAGGAAAGCCTTTGGCTTGGGCTGCAACGAGTGGCGCAAATCGGCATTGCCAGTAACTCCGTCTCCAAAAATTCCTAATTAAGAAAATGAAATGATCTTTTTTAAACCTGCGCTTGATCAATGGCTCGCGTTATAATTAAAGCCATTGAAATAATAGCTTAGTTTCGCGCACTTTTTGAAATTAATAGTACATGAAACGAATTAAGGAATACAAGAAATTATTTAACGTTGAAAACGAAATCAACCTTAAAGAATTAAAGACATCATATAGAGGTTTAGTAAAAGAGTGGCACCCAGACAAGTTTCAAGAAGATGATGAAAAAGCTGCCGAGGCAGAATTGATGAGCAGACAAGTCATTGATGGGTACCATTTTTTGGTGAGCATTGCTCCAGAAACGAAAGCTGCCAATTTAGATGAGTATACGCAAACCATTAACAAATCTGGAATTGAAGACTATCAGCATAAAAGTCAGACGTTACAGGTTACATTTTTAGATGGCTCTTGCTACGAGTATTTTGGAGTTAATAAGATTGTTTATACTAAAATGATCAACTCCGACAAACAAATGCGCTTTGCCAAGAGAAACATTTTCAACTCTTACCTCTATAGAAAATCAAAGAGAGTTTCGGCCGAATAAGTTTCGATCATTACCAAGTATTACAAAAGCCTATCTAAAAACTGGATAGGTTTTTTTTATTTAAAGAACTCTGAATATTGCTCTAAATGAATTTGAAGTTTTCGCAATGCTTCTTTAGCCGCATCTAAATCTTCCCCGTTCAGGGTTTTGTCATAACCCAAAATTGGGATTAAAAAATCATGCAATTCATCATGGGCAGCACCCTTCATTGTACACTTATTAAAAACCTCGTCCATAGAATGTTTAATACCGGTTCCTAAAAGATTATAGCTCGAAATTTCGTCTGGCACTTCAAGGTTGTTAAAGGCCGCAATCTGATCTATCATATTGTTTATGCCAGCTGTTGTTTCAGCATTTGCAGCCCATTTTGATCCGTTATTTAACTGTAGAACACCTTCTTCGTTTGCAAAGGTTTGTTCTACTGCTGCAGGTACCGCTTCTACTTGATTTTCTGATGAAGAAGCGGACGGATTGCAGCTGAACAAAAGACTGGTTGCTGTAAATGCTAAAAAGAGGTTTTTCATATTTAGTAGGCTAATAGATTTTCAACTTCTGCTTGAACTTTCTCAGCGTTTGGAATCATGGTTTGTTCTAATGTACTGTTTAAAGGAATGGCCGGTGTGTCTATAGAGCCCAAATACTTGACTGGAGCATCTAAACTTTCAAAACACTCTTCTTGAATCTTTCCTGCAATGGCGCGACCAAATGTCGGTCCATCAGGTTCTTCAGTTAAAACTAAAATTCTTCCATGCGCTTTGGCTCTTTCGTAAACCAAATCTTTATCCCATGGTAAAATGGTACGTAAATCAAGAACCTCAACTTTGCCTTTGATGTTTTTCGCTGCATTCATGGCCCAGTACACACCCATGCCGTAGGTTACAACAAGTGCTGTTTCGCCATTCTCAATTTTATCTTCATCTGCGGCAAGCGCAATACGCCCTTTTCCAAACGGAATGATATAATCTTCATCAGGCTCTATGGTTTTTGCTTTTTCAGTGCCTTTTATTTTACTCCAATACAAGCCTTTATGTTCAAACATAACCACCGGATTCGGATCGTAATAGGCAGCTTTCATTAAACCTTTTAAATCGGCACCTGTACTTGGGTAGGCTATTTTAATTCCACGAATGTTAGCAACCACAGACTCTACAGAGCTCGAATGAAAAGGACCGCCAGAACCGTACGCACCAATAGGTACACGTAAAATCATGCTTGTCGCCCACTTGCCATTGCTCAAATAATAACTTCTAGAAACTTCGGTAAACAGTTGGTTAAGTCCTGGCCAAATGTAATCGGCAAACTGAACCTCAACAATTGGCTTTAAACCAACACAGCTCATCCCTACTGTAGAACCGACAATAAAAGCTTCTTGAATTGGTGTGTTGAACACGCGGTCATCGCCAAAGGTTTGCGCCAATGTTGCAGCCTCTCTAAATACGCCACCAATACGCGCACCCACATCTTGTCCGTAAAGCAAAGCTTCCGGATGCTTGTGCATGATTTCTTTAATCGCGAAAAGCGCTGAATCTACCATTACGGTTTTTTCACGGCCTTTGGGCTCACGCTCGCCTTTTTCTTCCGTTACCGGAGTTGGCGCAAAGTAAAAGTTCTCTAAATCACTTGGTCTTGGGTCGTCAGCTTTTAATGCCTCTTTGTAATCTGCTGCAACTGTTTTCGCAGAAGCAGCTTCAATGTCTTTTATTTCTTTTTCAGAAACACCTGCATCCAACAATTCTTGAATCAATTTTGGATAAGGATCGCGGCTTCTTGCCTCTGCTAATTCTTCCTGATCGTGACGGTAGAACTCCATGCGCACACCAGACGTATGGTGGTTCAACAACGGAACTTTTGCATGCACTAAAAATGGACGTCTTTCTTTTCTTACCAACCCAATCACTTCTTTCATGGTATTGTAGCTTTCGCTGAAAACCGTTCCGTCAATACTACGAGTTTCAATTTTTTTGAATCCCACCGCATATTCTGCCGCATTCATTGCGCGGGTTTCTTCTTCGTTGGCCGAAATATCCCAACCGTTGTCTTGAACAAAGAAAATAATGGGCAACTGCTTTAACGCTGCCATTTGCATCGC
>ERZ767310.129-NODE-129-length-46770-cov-24.331756_pt1 | contig 46770 bp, 49 predicted proteins | sample MGYA00374954_ERZ767310 | MGnify/ENA primary metagenome ERZ767310 (study PRJEB28948, sample SAMN06267188) | marine metagenome | isolation source: Columbia River Estuary | place: USA:Columbia River Estuary, USA | collected 2013-07-23 ...
CCTTGGATTTGAGGCATGCTATGAATTATCGTCTTCTACTGAGTTTTATTTTACTTTTAACTATTAAAAGTGTTGGCGCAGAGTCAACGCTAGATGTTGTCGTCAGCATTAAACCAATTCATAGCATCACAACAATGCTGATGGATGGAATTGGGACGCCAAAACTATTGCTTAACTCGAGTGACTCAGCACATACTTTTCACCTAAAGCCTTCACAGATCAGAATGCTCTCAAAATCTGATTTAGTTATAACGATTAGTGATGACTTTGAAACTGGATTAAGAAAGGCACTCAAAAACGTTACAAAGGACTCACATTTTAAAGTTAGTAGTTTAAATCAACTCAATATTCTTAAATCTAGAGGTGAAGAGATATATAAAGTAGATGAAGAGAAAGAGGAAAATCATGCTGACCACACTAATGATTTACATCTCTGGCTAAATGTCGATAATATGCAATTAATTTCACAACATATTAGCAACCTTTTAATTGAATTAGACCCAGCTAACGAGATTAAATACAGTGAAAACTTTAACAAAGTAAATTCAGAACTTAATAAATTAAAAATAGAATTACAGCATCAACTTGAACCATTTTTGTCAACACGATTTGCAATATTTTCAGACACTCTTCAATACTTTGAGAATAACCTGAACCTTAAAAGGCCAGTTATAATTACTCCATATCATGGAGCACGCCTGAGCATTAATAGAACGCTTGAGGCTAAAAAGATAATCAAAGACTTAAATATTTCATGCTTAATATACGGATCTGAAATTAGACCTAACCAAGTCAATGTCTTGTCTGAAGGGTTAACGTTAAAGGCATTTAAAATTGACATTTTGGGCGCTGTTTACCCCTCAGGATCTGATCAATATTTTAATTTAATGAAGAGAATTTCAAATCAACTTGCATCATGTCTAAAGTAAGGAAAACATTCAACAAGGCATCTGCTCAATATAATGATAATGCATTCCTTCAGAATGAGATTGCAAGTCGCCTAGCTGAAAAGCTCGATGTAATTTCTATTGAGCCCAAAACAATTGTTGACCTAGGATCTGGAACAGGCTTTCTTAGCAAAAAAACAGCCAAAATATTTCCAAATTCGAATTTAATTTGTGTTGATTTTGCTCAACAATCCTTATTGACTAATCCTCAAAAATTTAAGGTTTGTGCTAACGCTTATGAACTTCCATTTGCTTCAAATAGTGTTGACTTTATTGTCTCTAATTTGATGATGCAGTGGTGTTCTGATTTGACAATGCTTTTGGACGAATGCTATAGAGTTCTCAAGCCTGAAGGTTTATTTCTTTTTACTACTTTTGGCCCAGATACACTAAAAGAGCTAAAAAGAAGCTGGTCAGTTGTAGATAACCATGCCCATGTAAATGATTTTACTGATATGCATGATATTGGTGATCAGATGCTGCAGTCAGGTTTTCAAAGTCCAATAATGGAAATGGAAAAATTAACGCTTACTTATAACAAAGTTGTAGACTTGATGTATGACTTAAAAGCTATTGGCGCTCAAAATGTTCAAAACCGATCAAAATCTCTTACTGGTAAAACAAAATTTAATAAGATGATAGAAATCTATGAAAGTTATCGAGAGAATGACAAATTACCTGCAACTTATGAGGTGATTTATGGGCACGCTTGGAAAAAAGAAAAGCAGTTTAGAACTATTTCTCTAGAAAATTAAGGGCAAGATTTTTTTATATAATTCTAGTTACAACTAATTAATTGTAAGCTCATCACCAACCCTTAAAATACAATTTTTATTAGAAAGAAAAATCGCATTTTGACCAAAAAATGCGCCACGATTTTCATTACTAAACTCTAAAGATGTAAGCGTTGCTAATGGCTCTTTCGGTTCGGCAATTCCTCCAGTATCTTGATTGATTGTGGTTATCTTGCAGCGCTTACAAGGCTTCCTTAATCCAAAGTTATAGTTACCAAGTTTAGATACAAGGTCAGCAGATGTCTTTTTCTCAATATCAGATATACCTTTGAGGACTATATTTGGCCTAAATCTGCTCATGGGAACTTCTTTTGAGTTATTCTCAAGAAGTCCAACATTTAGTCTGTCTAGAGACTCCCAAGAGGTTATAAGGTAAGGAAATTGATCAGAAAATGCACTTTCAGCTTGCTGACCATGAAGGTATTTCGCAGGTACAGGTCGCTTACCTTCGGAGTCAAATCTAATCATTCGCAGTGTTTTACCTTTGAACTTTCCAAGCACTTCTGTTAGCCAACTAGAAGCTTCATCGCCCTCATCAAAGGCCATACATATATCATCCCAAACCTTTGCTTTAACGATCTCGCCTCGCTTAGTATTTAGGTCAACCTTTAATTTAGATTTATTTTTTGATTCAAGCAAGAGATATTTAGAATCAATATTAACTTTAATAGTTGCCATTGACTCAATTTCACGCTGAGTAATGAATTCATAATCACTATCAGTTATCATCCATTCACGATCGTACTTAAAACCTCGAAGTGCAGTTTCAGCTTCATTCAATGAAATCCCTTTAAGGGATTTAACAGGGTAAATAAACAGATCAGTAATTTGAGCCATAAAGTTCCCAGAAGTTGACTATTGTTTCAATTTATAACCAGTATTAAACATCCAAGCTATTATAGCAATACAGACACTTAAGAAAAGCAATACCATGAACAAGCTAAGTCCTACCCCAACATCTGAGATTTCAAAAAAACTCCAACGGAAGCCACTAACAAGATAAAGAACAGGATTAAATAAAGTCACCTTTTGCCATAAAGGTGGCAGCATACTTATTGAATAAAAGCTTCCACCTAAAAACACTAGTGGTGTAATTATTAGTAGTGGAATTACTTGCAACTTTTCAAAATTATCAGCCCACAGGCCAATAATAAAACCAAACAAACTAAAGGCAATACAAGTCAAAACTAAAAATCCCAACATCCAAAAAGGATGCGCGATGTTTAACTCAACAAATAAACTAGCTGTAGCCAAAATGATGGTTGCCAAGATTAATGACTTAGTTGCCGCTGCTCCAACATAGCCAATTAAGGTTTCATAAAATGAAACTGGGGCGGATAGAAGTTCATAAATCGTTCCAGTGAATTTTGGGAAAAAGATACCAAAAGAGGCATTGGAGATACTTTGGGTTAATACTGAAAGCATAGTCAGACCTGGAACAATAAATAGGCCATAAGACACGCCATCAATATTCTCTATCCTAGAACCAATAGCTGATCCAAAGACAACAAAATACAAAGCCGTTGAAATTACAGGTGAGGCAATACTCTGGAAAAGCGTTTTCCAGAATCGCATCATTTCATTCAAGTAGATTACTTTTATAGCCGTGAAATTCATTATTTTTCCTTTACTAAATCTACAAAAATGTCCTCTAAAGAGCTCTGCACTATCTTGAGATCCTTAAGGAGTAATCCTGAATTACTGATTTCATTAAGAACATCCGAAATCTCAGATTCTTCATCTTTTACAACATAAGTATATGAGATTTGCATACCATCATCGGTCAGCTCAATGTTATATTTATCGAGTGAGGGTGGTATTTTTTTAACAGACTCTTTTAAATCCATGACAAGTTGTTTTTTTCCAAGACTTTCCATTAAATGCTCTTTTTGCTCAACTAATAATAGCTCACCATTATTAATAACTCCAACCCTATCGGCAATCTCTTCAGCTTCCTCAATGTAGTGAGTTGTTAAAATAATAGTGACACCTTGAGATCTAAGCTTATTGACTATTTTCCACATATCTTTTCTAAGCTCTACATCAACTCCTGCAGTTGGCTCATCTAAAAAAAGAACTTCTGGATTATGAGAGAGCGCTTTAGCAATTAATACTCTTCTTTTCATGCCACCAGAGAGTGCTCTAATTTCAGAATCCTTCTTATCATAAAGCGACAAATCTTTCAGAAGTTGCTCAAGATAGGCATCATCTCGTCTAGAACCAAACAACCCTCTACTAAATCTGACCGTACTCCACACGGTATCAAAAGCCCCTAACGTTAATTCCTGAGGAACAAGTCCAATCATTGCACGAGTCTTTCTAAAGTCACTGATAATATCAAAACCATCTACCGTTACTGTGCCTGAACTAGGAGAAACAATTCCACAGATAGTTGAAATAAGAGTTGTTTTACCGGCACCATTTGGCCCTAAAAGGGCTATGATTTCACCTTTTTTTATTTCAAGGTTTACATTTTTTAGCGCTTCAAAACCAGAGTTATAGATTTTTGACAAATCTTTTATTGAAATTATTGAATCCATTAAAACAAATAGTTGATTAGTAAAAAAGTAATCGCAATTTTACTTGCTAAATTCTTCTTTAATTTACTATATAAGGTTTAATATTCTTATTTCAATCTCTTGAAGAATCTTTTATCAAAATTTTTGGATCTCATCTAGCCAAGGTGGATTTGCTCCCTGCTTTGTTACCGTAAAGCTTGCTACTTGATTCGCAAAAGTGAGTGTTCTTTTAAGCATTGATTCATCTAAAGCATCTAACTTATCTCTGTTAAGTAATCCTTGCTCATCAAGGCTATAAAGAAAGCCACCATTAAAGCTATCGCCAGCTGCAATGGTATCAACAACATCGACCTTCTTACTCTTAACAAAAACTTCCTTGCCTCCATCATAGATCACTTTTGAACCCTTAGAACCTAAGGTAAATATGACGAGCTTAACGCCATTATTAAGCCACACTTTACTGACCTTATTGAAGTCTTTAGCACCATACAGGTAGCGATAGTCTTCTTCAGAGATTTTAATAATATCAACTTTAGTAGTTAACTCAACAAAACGATCAAAATAGTTTCTTTTATTCTCTATAAAGTCTGGACGGATATTGGCATCAAAATAAATAGGCAAGTGGCCTGAAACTTGTTCTATTAACCATTGCCAACTCGTTCCGCAAGGTTCAGCTTGAAGACTAATCCCTCCAACCAATAATGCCTTTGCCTTAATAACTCTTTTTACAAAAGGTTTGAGACTAGTTTGATCTAACATTCTCCCAGCTGAATGCTCATCAACAAAAGTATATTCTGCTATGCCATCGACTACATCAGCATAGGCAAGAGTAGTAGGTCGGTTTGTTTTTATAATAAAGTCTTCTTTGACATTAGAACGTCTGAGGTGGTCTTCAATAAGTTCCCCGTAAGTGTCATGCGATACAGCACCAAAATAATAGCTATTTGCACCTAAACGTCCAAGTGCAATTGAAGAATTAAAATTACTGCCACCAACATGGGGCGTATATTCAGGCTCTCCTCGAAAAGACACCATATCAATTAAGGATTCACCAGCGCAGATTATCATAATAAAATTACCTATAGAAGACGAGCGCCATTTTCAACAGTTGTATCGGGCACTGCTAAGACTACAGATTTATCTTGGTTATAGAAACCTAAAACTAAGCATTCACTCATAATTGGACCAACTTGCTTGGGATGAAAGTTCACTACCCCCATCACCTTTTTATTCTCTAGCTGTTCTTTTGTATAAAGATTTGTGATTTGAGCGCTAGACTTCTTGATACCAACTTCTAAACCAAAATCAACGTGCAAGATGTAAGCGGGATTTCTAGCTTCAGGAAAATCTTCAACCTTAACTATTGTGCCAACCCTTATATCTACTTTTTCAAAATCCTGCCATGTAATTGTCATATCTTTTTCAATTATTATTCAAGAAGTTCTTTAATAGCCTGCTCAAGCGCAGCTGTGAAGTCAGGGTCATTTCCCGGATTTGCAGCGCAATGTCCCCATGGAGAATTGAATGGTCTGAAACTAGCATCGCCTATATAGTTTGCCTCAATGGCATTATCTTCAGGTGGAAAGTAAAGATCTTGGGTGCACGGCATTAATATAGTTTTAGCTTTAATAGCTTTTAATGCCATCTCGATATTACCATTATATATTGGCCCAATACTGATATCACTTGTCTGCCAGGTTTCAAGTTTACAGAGAAGGTTATTGGCATCCCAATTTTCAGCGTGATCTTTTTCCCAGTCCACTAATAAATCCTCCAAGGACTCATAGCCGATCTTTTTAAATAGCGAATCTCGATAAAAAGTTTGTGAAAATGCCCATCCAGCATAGACCCTTGCAAATGCCTTAAGTCCATCTATTGGTGGAGAGGTATAGTCACCCTGATTCCAATTTTGATCTGCGCAAAGTGCAGCCCTAACTCCTTCAAGAAAAACAAAGTTATGTGGTGATATTTTAGCTGAAGCACAGAAAGGCAAAATGGCATCAACAAAATCAGGATATTGAGCGGCCCACTGATATGCCTGACATCCAGCCATCGACCACCCAGTAACGAGTGCAATTTTTTCAACGCCAAGATGCTCCGTCAGAAGTCGATACTGACAAGCAATATTATCCCAAAGTGAAACATGAGGAAATCTAGGGCCATCTTGTGGGGCTTTCGTGTTGCTCGGCGAAGAGGAAAACCCATTACCAAACATGTTAATTGAAACAATGAAATGTTTATCTGGATCTATCGCTCTCCCTTTACCAAAAAAACCCTCATTTCTTTGATGAGAGCCAGTATAAAAAGTTGGCAATACAACGACGTTATCTTTACTTTTATTTAGCTCGCCATAAGTTTTATAAATTAAGTAAGCTGAATTTAACTCTTCTCCAGACAAAAGAGAAATATCACCTAATTCAAACTTTTCATAATCCATTACAAAATCTTATTTTCATCTAAAAGCAATTCATTGATTATCTATGGTCTAGCAATCCAAAGTATTGTCCCTCTCCCATTGGCTTAAATGAGAAGAATATTCATTCCATTGGCTGTTTTTTAATTTTATATACGCATCAATTAGGTTATCACCGAGCCTTTCTCTAAGCACATCGGACTCTTCAAGTAATCTAAGAGCGTCAAGTAAATTTCGAGGCAACTGTTTATAACCTTCAATATCCTTTCCAAGTTCATACATATTTATATCAAGCGGATCACCTGGGTCACGATTAGCTGCTATACCATCAAGCCCACAAGCAAGAATTGCAGCTTGCATTAAATAAGCATTCGCTGCTCCATCCATCAAACGTAACTCAAAACGTCCTGAGTCTGGCACACGAATCATATGAGTACGGTTATTTCCACCATAGGTAATTGAGCTTGGAGACCAGGTTGCGCCTGAAAGTGTTCTTGGAGCGTTAATACGTTTATAACTATTTACCGTTGGATTAAAGATAGCAGTCAAGCGATCGGCACTATGCATAATGCCGCCTAGAAACTGATATGCTAGTGGCGATAAACCCAATCCTCTACTATCATCCTTACCATTAAATAAATTTTTAGAGCCATCTAGGCTCCATATAGATAGATGGGAATGACAGCCATTACCTGTAAGATGACTGAAAGGCTTTGGCATAAATGTCGCGCGCATACCGTGAAGCTCAGCAATTGATTTCACCATAAATTTAAAAAATACTTGGCGATCGGCAGTTTTTAGAGCATCATCAAAATCCCAATTCATTTCAAATTGACCATTAGCATCTTCATGATCATTTTGATATGGCCCCCAACCTAATTCAATCATGCTATCACAAATCTGCTTAATGACTGGATATTGACGCATTAAAGCTTGTTGATCATAACAAGGTTTACTTTGCTGATCCTTTTCATCCGCAATATCAGTTCCATCTTCATTAATTAGATGGTATTCACACTCAACCCCTGTTTTCATTCGATATCCAAGCTTTTCAGCCTCAGATAACTGACTTTTAAGAGCAACTCGTGGTGATGCCTCTACAGGCTTTCCATCCATCCATAAATCGGATGCTAACCATGCCACTTCTGGCTTCCAAGGTAACTGAATCAGGCTATCAGGATCAGGAATAGCAAACATATCTGGATGTGCAGGTGTCATATCTAGCCAAGCAGCAAAACCTGCAAAGCCAGCACCATCTTTTTGCATACCATCAATAGCTCTTGCGGGAACTAACTTGGAACGCAGACTACCAAACAGATCTACAAAGCTAATGAGAAAGTATTCAATTCCGCGTTCAGAAGCAACTTTACTAAGTTTAGTGGCCATAATTTCTCCTATTTATTCGTTATTATTTATATTAAATCAGTAATTACATTCCACCTTTTCCTGGAATCCATTCAGTACCAGCCAATGGCACACCAGCCATCGCAGCAGCTTCCATAGTCAATGCTACCATATCTTCTGGCTCTAAATTATGTACATGACTCTTACCACAAGCACGCGCTAATGTTTGCAACTCGAGGGTAAGTACATTCAAATAATTGGCCAATCGGCGTCCTCCTAACTTAGGATCTAACCTCTTTGCTAGTTCAGGATCTTGAGTAGTAATACCAGCTGGATCATTCCCTTGTTGGTAGTCGTCCCAAAAACCAGCAGCTGAACCTATAGCCTTATATTCTTCCTCATATTCTGGACTCTGATCGCCAAGAGCAATCAAAGCAGCTGTACCAATAGCCACAGCATCAGCACCTAAAGCCAAAGCTTTAGCAACATCAGCACCACTTCTAATACCGCCTGAAACAATCAGTTGTACTTTACGATGCATATCCATCTCTAGCAATGCCTCAACAGCCATTCTTACTGCCGGAAGTGTTGGAATACCAACGTGCTCAATAAACACATCTTGTGTTGCTGCAGTTCCGCCTTGCATACCGTCAACAACAACTACATCTGCACCTGCCTTGACAGCAAGTGTGACATCATAAAAAACGCGCGTTGCCCCAACCTTTACATAAATTGGTTTTTCCCAATTAGTTATTTCGCGCAACTCCTGAATCTTTATTTCAAGATCATCTGGACCAGTCCAATCTGGGTGACGACAAGCAGAACGCTGATCTATTCCCTCAGGAAGATTACGCATTTGCGCCACTCTAGGTGAAATTTTCTGTCCTAGTAACATACCACCACCACCAGGCTTAGCACCCTGACCAAGAACAATTTCAATTGCATCTGCTCGCCTTAAATCATCAGGATTCATGCCATATCTTGATGGTAAGTATTGATAAACCAAAGTTTTTGAGTGACCTCTTTCCTCTGGTGTCATTCCACCATCACCAGTTGTGGTACTTGTTCCAGCTATACTAGCGCCTCTACCTAAAGATTCTTTAGCTTGCGCTGAGAGAGAGCCAAAGCTCATACCAGCAATTGTAATTGGTGTTTTTAAGTGGATTGGATTTTTTGCAAAACGATTTCCCAATACTACTTCAGTAGTACATTTTTCACGATAGCCTTCTAGAGGATAACGAGAAGTTGAAGCACCAAGAAATACTAAATCATCGAATGTAGGAATATCTCTTTTGGCACCAAAACCACGAATATCATAAATTCCTGTTTTAGCAGCTCGCTGAATCTCGGCAATCACATGTCGTGGGAAAGTAGCAGATTCTATTAATGTTGGATTATCTTTACTCATAATCTTGTCTCCTTAGTAATCATCGACTTGGTCAATATCAAAATTATATAATTTACGTGCGGAACCATAACGACGAAACTCATCTACACCATAGCTCATTCTTGATTGTTTTAATAATTGTTTCAACTCTTTTTGATGTTCATCTCGCATTTCTTTTTCAATACAATCCGTACCTAAACTTTTAACCTTTCCACGCACATAAATTTTAGCTTCATAGATCGAATCTCCTAAAGCATCACCTGCATCGCCACAGACAACTAAGCATCCTGATTGCGCCATAAAAGCACTCATATGGCCAATATTGCCGCCCACAACAATATTAACACCTTTCATTGAAATTCCACATCGTGAACTAGCATCACCCTCTATTACTAATAATCCACCATGTGCTGTCGCTGCTGCATATTGCGAAGCATTGCCAGTCACACGAACCTCACCAGACATCATATTCTCTGCTAACCCTGGACCTGCATTACCATTAATCTTTATTTTTGCCTGTTGATTCATACCCGCACAATAATAGCCAACATGACCATTAATATCAACATTGACTTCAGTGGTTAATCCAACTGAAAGAGCATGCTTACCAACAGTATTATTTACTGAGAATTTATCTCCAGAGGAAGCACTCTGTAATTTCTCATTGAGCTCTCTGACACTCTTGTTATCTAAATTTATTTCTGTCATTCTAAACTCCTTTTCCAGCTGTAGATCTGGGTTGGCTCTGGCTCCCAAATGCGTGCATTTTCAGCCCCTGGCAAAGTCGCAATAGCTCGATACTCAGAAGACATTGCAGCCCAATCATCAGTTTCTGCCATTATTGCAGGTTTGCAACCAATAGGATCTCGCATAACAGCAAAGCCATCTCTAGTTCCAATTGCAAAGGTATAAAAACCATCTAAATCATCAATTGCATGATTCAGTGCTTGGTCTAAGTCATCTCCCTCACTTAGTCGCCAACTCAAATATCCAGCTGCAACTTCACTATCATTGTCAGTCTTAAATTGGACGCCACTTCGACGCAAAGTTTCACGAAGTCGGTTATGGTTCGATAAAGAACCATTATGAACGAGGCATAAATCTTGGCCAGTAGAAAATGGATGAGAATGTTCGGTGGTAATGGCACTTTCAGTCGCCATTCGTGTATGCCCTAAAGCATGCGTCCCACTCATGCTTTTAATGTCAAATTGCTCAATAAAGTCAGCCGGATTTCCTTTGCCCTTAAAAATCTCAATATTAGTACCAGCACTCGTTACGCTAAGTTCCTTCCAATTCTCATTAAGCCAGTCTTGAACTTCACTAATTGCTGAATCCAAAGTTAGCACTGCATGATTCTGAGTCACCCTAATTTTTTTCAGAGCGAAACTAGCCTTGAGAGATTCCTCTAGAGCACTCCAATCAAAGTCTAAGTTCTCAGCAAGAACGGTAATTTTACAACCCTTGTCATTTGGATCACGATAGACCGCTATCCCTGCACTATCAGGCCCTCTCTCTGTCATTTCACTTAACATCGGCGCTATTAATTCACCTAATTGAGATTCAAGAACAGGGTTTTTAATAAAAAGTCCAACAATTCCACACATAACAACTCCAAATAAAAGCCATAACGTTTGAACTCATATATTAAATAAGTTCAAAGGCGTTAGTTTAAATGAAAAAAACGATAAGCGTTTTTATCAAGGTTTTTTGATAAATAAAACAATGACCTAATACAATCTCAAGAACTCTTGCACTTCCCAATCAGTTACGGACTGATGATAACGGTCCCATTCATCCATCTTGTAAGAGAAAAATTGATGGAGCATTGACTTACCCAATACTTCTCTTGCAAATTCATCTTCATTTAATGCTTCAATAGCCTCTAAAAGATTACGAGGTAGTGATTTAATGTTTGCTTCCTTTATCTCCTCAGGACTCAACGTATACAAATTTAGATTCAATGGTTTACCTGGGTCAATTTTATTTTTAATTCCATCTAAAACTGAAGCAGTAGTTAATGCTAATGATAAGTATGGATTCATGCACATATCTGCAGCACGATTTTCTATACAAAATCGATTTTGTGGGAGTCTAAGCATACATGAACGGTTATTGTCTCCATAAGCCATTTGTGTAGGAGCCCATGTGTGAACTCCACCTTCAAATCCACCCACTATAGGAACTAATCCATTGTAAGAATTAACTGTTGAACAAGCTATTGCAGTAATTTCTGTTCCGTGCTTAAGCAGACCACCAACTGCATGATATGCTAGATTGGAAAACTTACCATTTTTTCCTTCAAATACATTTTTATTATCAGAAGTACTCGTCATACTAAAATTAATATGCGCACCAGAACGCCAGTCTCCAATTGTTGGTTTCGGCATAAAGGTAATAAACATTCCATATTTTTTAGCAACTTCTTTAAGAAGCACTCTTAAGAAAACTAATCGGTCAGCCATTTGAAGGACATCAGTATAAGTAAAGTCAAGCTCGAACTGTGAATAAGCTCCCTCACATACTACATCCTTCATATCCCAGCCTAATTCATTAACAGTGTCAATCAATTCTTTTAGGAACTCCATTGAGTCAATAGAATACTCAACGTCATAGCCGAAAGCCTGTCTACGTGGACGCAACCCTTCGCCAGGTAAGGGGTCATCATCGATAGCCTTTACTGGCTGACCATCTTCCCAGCGCAACGCAATAAATTCAGGTTCAATTCCACAAAAAGCTTTGTATCCTGCATCATCAGCATTTTGAACAGCTCTTTTAAGTGTTTGACGAGGGCACATGTTATAAGGCTCATCCTCCCACCATAAATCAGAAAAAACCCAAACACAAGTTTTATCCCAAGGGCAGATCGTCAAGCTATCTAAATCAGGCACAGGAATCTGATCAGAGTCGTTAGGTCCTAATTCAGGAACAAAAGAAACTGAATGGACTGCAAATTGAGGCCCTTTTCCTGCACACAACGCCTCAAATTCTTTCATTGGGATTGGCTTTGTTTTTGGAATACCAAGCATATCAATCCAACACGACAAGATATACTTTACGCCAGCTTTTTCAAGTCTGGCTTTTTCCTCAGCAACGCGCTTCTTCGATGGCAGTGCATCTGCCATCTTTGTGTGGTAAATCTTAGTCATATTTTGCTCCTTCTATTTTATTCAATACAGTTTTAAAGTTTTTCGTGCGACTTTAACAAGAACTGATTCTTGTATGTCGCAAGACCTTTCATTACTTCTACATCTTTTATATCATTATTATTAAAACAATGCTCATCTAGGAATCTAGTCAGAGTTTCATCACCTTCTGAGGCAATCTCTACCAAAAGATCATAACGTCCTGTTACCCACAAAATAAATACGATTTCATTACAATTTTGAAGCCGCTTAGCGACCTCACTCGGACTTGAAGTTGGTGCTACCTTAATACCCAACATTGAGTCTGTCGCATAATTAATAGCAGAACGATCCACCAAAGCTTTAATTTGTAAAACACCCGCATCTTTCATACGATTAACTCGATTCCTAACCGTACCTTCAGATATCTCAAGCGTCTTAGCTATTTCTTTAAAAGGTAGACGTCCATCACTCTCAAGCATATCGATTATTTGCTGATTTAATTTATCTTTCAGCGTATCTCTTGTAGGCACGCGAGGAGTTTGATCGCTATCATTCGCGTCATTAAATTGATTTAAATTCACCATACGATTGCTTGAACTACTCATTTCAAAATCCTAGCTTTGAGGCATATCTTCTGGGTCTATTCCAGGTACAAAAGTAATACCTGCTTGCTGCTTCCAATCATGAGGGTAGGCAGAATAAAATATCACGCATTTTTCATCACACTCGTAAGCAATTAAGTTATCTTTTGGGATGTATAGAACATCGCCTGGATTACAGATATAGGATTCACCATCACACGTTAATCTAAACGTGCCTTCCATACAATAAATAATTTCATCGCAGGTTAACTCCCATGGAACTGATACTTGGTTTAAAAAATTTAAGCCACCACACATCGTGTCACTCACAGCACTCGTTACAAATGGCTTTATATAGCTTTTCCCTGGCTCTAGAGTATGTAAGCGGTGTTCAATTTCGCTAAATTTATATAATTTTGGTTTATTATCTTTCATCATTTTCCTTATTCAGTTAAGTTAAGTTTTTCATTTAGTTCTACTACGTATCCATCTGGATCTTCAATAAATGCAAGGATGCGAGTTCCTGCATTCATTGGTTTAGCTGGACTAATTATTTTTGCCCCATTCGCCTCAAGATCTTCAACAGCTTTATATACATCTAGAGTTTCAATGCAGATATGCCCCCAGCCATTTCCTTTATCATAGTGCTCTTCTTGATCCCAGTTATGAGTCAACTCCAATGCAGGAAATTCCATCTCAGGACCATAACCTACAAATGCATTGGTGTATCGACCACCTGGGTAATCAGTACGTCTTAATACTTGCATACCCAAAATATCACAATAAAAATGGATTGATTTTTCTAGGTCAAGCACCCTCATCATTGTGTGAGCCAATCTGTAGTCACTATTAAAATTAGTATTGGTCATAATATTCTCCTTTATTAATTATTTATTGATTAATCAGTAACTGCTTTTGCAATCATCTCTTGAAACGCACGAACACTATTTTCCCAATGAGGAGAGAGCAATCCTCCATCTGTAGAAACTGGTGAAGCCCTGCCAAGCTGCAATCTTTCGCAGATTGCATGATCTTCTTTATGTACATCCCACCATAGCTTTTTCATTGCTTCAACCTCTTCATTTGAAACAGTTCGTCCTTCTGTAGTGTAAATAACTCTTTTTTGTTGAGTGTGCTCCGGATCAATAGGGACATTTAAATAAACACCAATTTGATCGGGTGCATATCGACCAATAATAAAATTAGGAAATAGTGTGAGGTACCTTGAGCTCACGGAGAGACTCTCTTTTACTTTATCTTCATCATCCAAATCGATAGCACTTCCTACACATACACCATCGATGATTGTGTAGTGATCTTCGAGAGGCTGATTTGTTGTAGTACGATGAACAAATTGAACATGGTAGGGTTCAATATAGTTTTCCATAAGAAATTTCCAATTTGTTGAAATTTCTCCAAAATCCAATGTTGCAACTGGTTTTACTTGCTGAAAATTAATATCATCAAAATTCTTTATTAGTGGTGCTGCATAATCTTCAAATGCTGGTGCATTACCACTTAAATTAATGAATATCCAGTCATGCCAAATGGCTATTTTTATAGATTTAAGGCCATGGTCTGACATATTAAAGCCTTCAGGGTGGTGTTCTCTACCTCCAAAAAATGGGGTGGCACAAAGATCACCATCTAAACTGTAAGTCCAAGAGTGGTAGGGGCAAGTCAACATGGGTCCAACATTCTTTGGTTCATCGACTAGCTTAAGGCAGCGATGTGAGCAGGCATTATGAAAGGCAGCAATTTGACCTTGATTATTCTTAATTAGTACAATAGGTTTACCAGCAACTGAAATTGGAAAGGCATCACCTGGCTCAATTAATTCATGAGCAAAGCCAACAAAAACCCAATTATTAGTAAATACAGTGTCACACTCAGTACGAAAAAAATCGACATCCGTATAGGCAGAAGCTGGAAGACCATGTTTAAGCTTATCCTTCTGAAAAAATGTAGACATGTCAATTGTATTATTATTAATTGTTGACCCCCTAAAAAATGAAGAATAGTATTTTTTTCTAAAATTATATACCTTAATATTACATATAAAGTAATTTAATTAGTAATAATTTGTTAATAAACACATTAATTAGATTAAAAATCATTAATATGTAATTATTATGGATGTTAATTGATGCTAACATTAAGTCTATTTTGGGTATTATTTATACCTATATTAAGGTTGTAATAATGAGGATTAAAGCATATGAGCATTGAGCAAGATGACATTAAAGTTAATCTTAAAGGGTTTGCAGGTCATGGATTAGTTCACTCCAATGATTCTGATGATGAAATTACACTAGTTGGTTCTGGAACTCCAGCAGGTGAATATCTTAGAAGGTATTGGCAGCCAGTTTTTATTTCTTCTGAGCTCGATGATCTTCCTGTAGCAATAAAAATCTTGGGAGAAGAGCTTGTCTTGTTTCGAGATAAAAGTAATCAATTAGGTTTAGTTCATAAACATTGCCCTCATAGACAGGCTTCTCTTGAATTTGGTATTTGTCATGAAACAGGAATTCAATGTTGCTATCATGGATGGCATTTTGATGTTGATGGTACACTAATAGATGTACCAGGGCAGCCTGAACATATTGCAGATATTATCAAACAAAGAGTTCGACTTGGTGCTTATCCAACTCACGAATTTAAAGGTTTAATTTTTGCTTATCTAGGCCCAATTGATGAAAAACCTGAATTTCCAATTTATGATTCCCTTGATTTTGAAGACATGGATATGGTGCCTTACAAAGCCCCTTTTAAGTGTAACTGGCTTCAGGTTCTAGATGCTATAGTCGACCCTATTCATACCTCCTTCCTTCACTCCAATATGAGTCGAGAACAATTTTCTGAGGGCTTTGGTGAGGTCGGGCAGATTGACTTCTTTGAACGTGATAGCTGGATTTTAGGATGTAATACCAGAAGAGTAGGTGACAATGTTTGGTTTAGAATTAATGAAGTTGTTTTGCCAAACTTTACTCAGGCAGGTGCAGCATTTGCAGCTGATGGCACAAAACAAATTTATTATGGACGAAGTTCATTTACAAGATGGGTCGTTCCAATAGATGATGAAACCACTATTTGCTATGCTTGGGCTAATTTTGGAGATCGCGGCGACCCACATGAATATAACACTCCTGAAGGTCCTGAACTAATCGAGCAAGGTGAGATATTTGATCGGCCTTATGAACAGCGCCAAAGATTTCCTGCAGACAGGGAGGCTTGTGAAGGAATGGGACCAATTAATATACATAAAAATGAAAATTTATTGACCAGTGATCAAGGCGTTGCAATGATGCGCCAAAGAATAAGAGAGCAAATTAGAACAGTGTCTTCTGGCAAACACCCATATCTTGCTTCGAAGCTTGTTGGGATGCCGATACCAACCTATGGTGGTGACTCTGTTCTGACAATTCCTAAAAATAAAGGGGATGATGATGCTTTGTTAAGTAAACTTGCTCATGAATTTGTTGAAATTCAGTTTCAGGTTGATGGCAAGCCTGAGAAAGAGAGGATTAAAGTGGTAACAGAAAAGTTAAAACAAATTCAGTTAAGAGAAAATCCAGTGGTAACTGAATAGGTAAATACACTATGTCAAGTGATAAAAAAATAAGAGTACATTTTAAAAGTAATCATGCGGATCCAAAATCTTTCCCTCCAACAATAGAAGGAGAATCAGTTTTTGCAATTACCGAAGAGAGATACCTTTCTGCACTTGCAAATTATCCTGACTTAAAAGAAAAGATTGAACCAGTTTTTGATTGGGATTTAGATAACTTCTACGAGTCAATGAAAACAGCTGAAGTACTCGTATGCTGGGATTTTCCAACCAAAGATCTTTCTAAAATTGCTCCTAATTTACGCTGGATTCATATTATTGGCGCAGGATTAGAACATTTATGCCCAATGGACTGGGTTCCAAAAAATGTCTCAGTAGTTAACAATCGTGGGGTGCATTCAGCAAAAGCAGGAGAATTTGGTTTAATGAGTGTCTTAATGCTTCATACCCACATACCTGAAATAGTTCAAAACCAACAAAATAAGCACTGGGAATCCCTCTACTCTACTCCCATAATGGGGAAAACCTTACTAGTTATTGGGGTGGGGAATATAGGGCATGCTGTTGCAAAGAAGTGTAAATTATTAGGTATGAATATTATTGGAGTTAGTCGTCATGGAAAAGCTTTAGATAGTGTCGATCAAATGGTTAAAGTAGAGAAATTAGATGAAGTACTTCCTCTACCTGATTACATTTTTATGTCCACCCCAAATACCACAGAAACTCTCAACCTATTAGACAAAAGACGCCAGTCATTGATGAAGCCAGGGGTTGGTATTATTAATGTAGGTAGAGCGGCTACTATGGACTATGATGCTTTAGTAGAAAACTTAAGTTCTGGTCACATCAAAGCTGCTATTATTGATGTATTTGACCCTGAGCCACTTCCGTCAAACTCTAAACTTTGGGATGCTCCAAATTTAATGGTTATGCCTCATATTTCTGCAGATGATGGTGATACATACATTCCTCTAACCCTTGAACTTGTTATGATGAATATGCGTCGCTATCTCTCAAACCACAAATTAAATAATTTAGTGAATCCTGATCTTGGCTATTAAAGGTCTGAGTAATATTTTTTATAGTGCTGAGCAGCCTCTCGAGAAATGGCCATTAGACTTTCAAATGGACTAGCTATTGCCTCTTCTATTGATAATTCACTAGAGACAACACTAAACGCCTTATCAATGCCATAATTACTTATTAGAGTGTCGCTACTGTCTAAAGTTCCAGCAATTATAAAGATACGACATTTATGTCTCTTTGCATACTCAATAACCCCTATAGGAGCTTTACCCCTATCACTTTGACTATCAATCTTACCTTCCCCAGTTAAAACTAAATCTGCGTTTAATAGATGATGATTAAAATCTACTTTATCAAGAATAATCTTAATGCCACTCTTCAGCTCTGCATTCAAAAAAGCTTTAAAGCCATAACCTATTCCACCAGCAGCACCAGCACCAGGATACAAAGACACATCATTATTGAATTTCCTAGATATAACACTAGAGTAATGATTCAAAATAATCTCTAGCTGATCAATCATTTCACTATCAGCACCTTTTTGAGAGGCAAAAATAGCAGAGGCTCCTTGAGGTCCAACCAAAGGATTATCAACATCACATGCCACCTCAAAACTAATCCCCTTAAGACGAGGATCTATATAACTTAAATCAATGTCAGAAAGCGAACTTAAACTGCTAAGATCGCCACGAAGTTGATTCCCTGAAATATCTAGAAATCGAACCCCAATTGCTTGTAAAAAACCCATACCACCATCATTACTCGAACTCCCCCCTAAGCCAATAATAATATGCTCAGCACCTTCATCTACTGCAGCCAAAATAAGCTCTCCTACCCCATGACTAGAGGCAAGCATTGGATTTCGTTTTTCAACGGAAACTAAGTGTAAGCCACAAGCTTCTGCAACCTCAATAACTGCCGTTTTCGTATCACCAAGCATGCCCCATCTTGCACTAACGACCTCCCCCATAGGACCTAAAACATTTGTAGAAAAATAACTACCCTCTGTAGCAGAGACCAATACATCAACAGTACCTTCACCGCCATCAGCAATAGGCAATTTAAGTATTTCTGCATTCGGGAAAAATTCTAAAAAACCTGCTTCGATAGCATTTGCAGCTTCACTCGCAGAGAGGGTCTCTTTGAAGGAGTCTGGTGCAATTACTATCTTCATATATTGTTATATATTGGCAAATAATTTAATAATAAAAACTTGTCTCTTATTCATTCTACACCTTAAATTTAATTGTATTTTTTACCCCAGCGCTCAAGAGAAATTGTAGCTAACAAAATTATTAGCATGCCTAGCCACTGAGAATAGCCGAGTACATCTTGGAGCAACACAATGCCAATAATGATAGTAAAAACTGGCTCCATGTACATCACATTAGCCGTGCGTACAGGGCCAATTTTTGCAATAGAGTGAAAGAAAAAATAAAAACCGCCACTCATACCGATAGCTGAAGCAATACCCCACATTAACATCGGTGCAGTCACTGAGGCTATCGGTGCTGTCGTAGTCATAAAATAAATTAATACAAAAACCGTTGCAGGCAAAACCATAATATATTTAATTAGACTCCATCCTGGATCTACACTCTCGTGACGAGATAGAATGTTAACAAACACCTGTGCAACTGATGCCAATAAACCCCAAAACACACCCCACAAATTCCACTCACTTGAATCACCATGCACTAGAACCCAAATACCTATTAAAGAGACAAGCAATGCCGCAACTGATAGTAGGTCAATTGACCTACTCTTGATCAAAGAATTAGCAAAAAAAGTAATGATTGGAAACGTATAAATTACCACCACTGCCAAACTCAAAGGAATCAGTTTGATGGAATACATGTATGAACCAACAAATATTGCTTGAAAAATACTAATTAGCACTAACCTTATGTGAGCTTCCTTAGTTCTTTGTTTTTTGGGTGACTTATCTAAAACGCTCGACAAGAGAAAGGTGAAAATGTAGCGCACACCAAGCAACAAGAAAACGCTACCTCCTACTTTGTAAAAGGTTGGAACAGCTGCTGCTGCAAGCGAGAAGCTAAAAGCTGATATTATGGCTGCAAGGACATTTGTAGAGAATTTACTGCTCATTGAAAATACAAATTGCCTTTAAATGAAAGCCTGCATTTTATAACCCATTAAGAGTTATCGTCAAGAACTATATTTTTCCATCAGGAAAGCTGTTGAATTAAATGTCCCGGCTTATTTGTTGTAATTGAGGATGAGCCCCAATTTATTAATTTTTGAGCAACATCTATGCTATCTATTGTCCAAGAGTGATATTCAAACCCAGCATTGATAGTCTGCTCAACTAATGTTTTAGAAAATTCATTATCCGTGCCGAGACCATCTGCCTTAATATTACGCATTACATCAATTAAATTATTGATATTACATCCCACTTCAGATGAATTTCTGTTTAGTTGTTTATAAGAATATAGTAGGAGTGCTCTATAGTTAGGAGCTATTACTTTAAATTCTTTAATCACTTCCTCATCAAAAGAAATAATTACAGCATCATTTGAGTTAAGCTTTGAGCGAGTAAGCTCACTGAACAAGGGTTCTACAATTTCACTACCACACTTGATTTCAATAAATATTTTTTTGCCATCAGGCAAAATTTCAAGCACTTCAGCAAGTGTAGGGATTTTTATTTGAAGATTTCCAGTACCTTGACAATCTAAATCTAATGCTTTTAATTCTTTGAGAGTAGAATCACGAACAACTATGTTTTGTTTGCAGACTCGCCCAGTGTCTTCATCATGAATACAAACTATAGCGCCATCCTTGGTTAGATGAAAGTCACCCTCTATACCATCAGCAGCATGATTCCATGACATATTAAAAGCAGGTAGAGAGTTTTCTGGCAGATCAAATGAAACGCCACGATGTGCAATAATCATGGAGTCATTCTACAGAAAATTTACATAAAACTTTTTTAAAAAACTCAGAATAATGAAACAGATAGGCTCATCCAAAAACTTGGCATTAAACCAACCAATAAAATGAGAATTCCATTAATAGAAAGTACTACTCGCATGTCTAATGGAGCAGAAACAGTTATCTCTTTATCGGCATCATCGAAATACATTGTTTTGATAATTTGTAGATAATAGTATGCGCTGATAACAGCAAATACAACAGCAATTACAGCAAGAATTACATAACCTTCCGCAATAACTTGTTGGAGAATGAATAGCTTGGAGTAAAAACCTATAAATGGCGGAACGCCAGCCATTGAGAGCATCACCACCAAAATAATTAATGCAAACCATGGGGAGTGCTTACTTAAACCTTGATAATCAGAAATCTGATCAGCTTCAAAGCCATTCTTATTAAGAACTATGATAGATCCAAAAGCAGCCAAACTCATCAATATGTACACCAATATATAAAACACTGCCGCGCCATAACCTTCAACTACACCAGTAACAAAACCTAACAGCACAAACCCAATATGTGAAATTGTTGAATAAGCAAGCATTCGCTTAATGTTTGATTGCATCAATGCAACTAAGGATCCAAGTGCAATCGATAGTACTGCAATAATCATCAATAAATCTGACCAATAATGCTGCAAATCGCCTAAACCATCAATTAATAAACGAATTAGTAAAGCTATAGCTGCTATTTTTGGAACAGTTGATAGAAACATTGTGACCGAAGTTGGTGAACCTTGATATACGTCAGGAACCCACATATGAAAAGGAACTGCACCAAGCTTGAAGGCAACACCAATAACCAAGAAAACCAATCCAAAATTAAGAATTAATGTTTGTTGAGATGCAAGAGTAGAAGCCCTTGCAAAGTTTGAAATTTGGGCAATATCTAAGCTACCAGTTATGCCGTAGATCATTGACATTCCATAGAGTAATAGTCCGGATGCAATTGCCCCCAAAACAAAATACTTAAGAGCAGCTTCAATTGCAACAGAACGGTCTCTTGCTGAAGCAATAAGCGCATACAAGGACAACGACATTATTTCTAGACCCATATATAAAGTAAGAAGGCTATGCCCAGAAACCATCACCATCATTCCTAAAATCGACATCAGCGCAAGAATAAAATATTCATTTCTAAGGAGTTCGTGTGCTTTAAGGTAATGGCGAGTGTATACAAGGGCAATGATTGCAAAGCCCATTATGAAAACCTTAAAAGTTGAGCCCATAGTATCAAGAACAAAAGTGCCACTAAAAATTGTCGCACTTTCACCAATTAAATCAAACGCCAACCAACCTGTAATGATAAGTGCCAGTTGTGTTAAGTAATAAGTGAGAGGCTTCAAACGCTCACTTGCAAATAAATCAAATAATAAAATTATTGAGATAGCACTTAACAGAAACAACTCTGGCAAGGCGAAAATTAGTTCTGAAGCATTAAATTGAAAATTCATCATAATGAAACTGGCAGTTTAGTAGTAAGTGCTTGTTCTAGTAGATTAATAACTGAAGTATGCATTACTTCAATTACTGGTTGAGGATACATACCCATTAATAATACTGCTGTTGCTAGAATTGCAAAAATACACAATTCTCTGTTATTTATGTCACTCAAAGAGCTTACATCGGGGTTATTAATTGGCCCCCAAAAAACACGTTTAACCATCCATAATGTATATGCTGCTCCAATAATTAATGTCGTAGCAGCTAAAAATGCAAACCAAAAGTTAGCCTGCAATGCGCCAAGAATAACCATAAATTCTCCTACAAAACCAGATGTTCCTGGTAAACCGGCATTTGCCAATGCAAAGAGGACAGCAAACCCTGTAAATTTAGGCATCGAATTTATCACACCCCCATAGGTAGAAATTTCTCTAGAGTGAAGTCGATCATATAGAACACCAACTACCAAGAACATAGCTGCTGATATGAATCCATGTGAAATCATTTGAATCATCGCACCCTCTAAACCAAGGTAAGCACTTTCAATACTTGAACCATTAATAGAAACAAGTTGACCATCAGCACCCATTTTCATAATCGAAAATACCACAAATACACCAAGAGTAACAAAGCCCATATGTGAAATAGATGAGTATGCAATTAGCTTCTTCATATCTTTTTGAACTAGAGCAACAAAACCGATATAGACAATTGCAATCAATGAAAGAATTATCACAATAGTAGCAAATGAGGATGAAGCGTCAGGCGTAATAGGAAGTGAAAAGCGGAAAAAACCATAGCCTCCCATTTTAAGCATAATGGCCGCAAGAATAACGGAACCACCTGTTGGTGCTTGGACGTGTGCATCTGGAAGCCAAGTATGTACAGGAAACATTGGAACTTTTACTGCGAAAGCTAAGAAAAAAGCCCAAAAAATCCAACTCTGTTGAGTCAACGTGAGAGGTAAAGTGTACATATCAGTAATAGCGAATGACCCACTTAAATTGTACATATAGATAAGAGAAACTAACATGAAAACAGAACCCAAGAAAGTGTATAAAAAGAATTTAATTGAAGCATAGACGCGATTTTGTCCACCCCAAACACCTATGATAAGAAGCATTGGTATGAGTGATGCCTCCCAGAAAACATAAAACAGCATAGAATCCATTGATGAAAAAACACCAATAATGAGACCTTCCATCATTAAGAAAGCAGCCATATAATCAGCTACTCTATTTTTTATTACTTCCCAACCAGCAATAATAACCAATACTGTTGAGAAGGTAGTGAGAATGATAAGTGGCATGGAAATACCATCAATACCTAAATGATAAAAGACATTAAATTGCCCAATCCAGCTAGCCTTTTCAACAAACTGCATTGCAGAAGTCGAAGTGTCAAAATCTAGGAATAAAGTTACTGATAAAACAAAAACTAATATAGAAATAGAAACACTAACCCAGCGAGCAATAGAAATTCTATTATTGCCTATTAATAGAACTAAGACAGCACCTAGAATGGGTAACCAAATCAATAAACTTAGTAATGAATCCATACTAATATCCTAACTATAAAATGAATAATCAGATGCAACGAGAACCCATCCCAATACAAGCATCAAACTTATAATCATAAAAAAAGCGTAATGGTAGACATACCCAGTTTGAACTGGGCGAATAAAGGAGCCTACAAAACGAGCAAACCTTGCGCTGCCATTAACTAATAGTTGGTCAATAATTGCCATATCTGAAATTTTCCACAATAAGTTACCAAGCTTTAATGCACCACGAACAAAGATAATTTCATTAAGCCTATCAAAACCATACAATGAAACTAACACATAATTTATACGTTTAAATCTTCTTTGAATGACGTCCGCCCACTCCGTTCTGTATAAAGAAAATAACCAAGCTGTAGCGATCCCACCTACCATCATCCAGAATGGAAGTGTCATAACAGAGTGAGAAATAAGTGAAAATGCAGAGTGAAAGTGATGTTTAAGCTTTTCGACTGACTCATGAGATGTATCAATATAGATTCCATTGTCTAGCCATCCACCAAAAAGCATCGGCTCAATTGTAAAATATCCAATTACTACGGATGGTATTGCAAGCAATATCAAAGGCACTGTAATAGATGGCGCTGTCTCATGCAGATGTTCTTCAGTATGTTTATCTACTCTTGATTCGCCATGAAAAACTAAAAATAAAAGTCTCATACTATAAAAGGCAGTAATAAAGACGCCCAAAACAACAGCAAAGTACACCCATCCAGAAAATGGCAATTCTGAGTAATGAACAGCCTCAATAATCATATCTTTTGAATAGAAACCTGCAAATCCAGGAAACCCAATCAACGCCAAAGTTCCTAATAGTGAGGTAATATAAGTTATTGGCATTTTCTTTCTAAGACCGCCCATTTTTCGAATATCTTGTTCGTGATGAAGGGCAACGATAACTGAGCCGGCAGCTAAAAAAAGTAGTGCCTTAAAAAACGCATGAGTCATCAAATGAAAAATTGCAACAGAGTATGCGCTAACGCCTAACGCAACAGTCATATAGCCTAGTTGAGAAAGGGTTGAGTATGCTACAACTTTTTTAATATCATTTTGAACAATGCCTAATAAACCCATAAATAAAGCTGTAATTGCACCTATAACCATTACCACTGTTAGCGCAACATCACTCAACTCAAATAATGGAGACATACGTGAAACCATAAAGATTCCAGCAGTTACCATGGTTGCTGCGTGAATTAGAGCTGAAATAGGAGTTGGTCCTTCCATCGAGCCTGGGAGCCATACATGCAGGGGCACCTGAGCTGACTTACCCATTGCGCCAACAAAAAGAAGTAAGCAAATTACCGTTATAGCAGAAAAATCATTAAACAAAGTTAGTCCAATAATTTGGTCTTTTTGACTAAATGTTTCTGCATAGTCAAGGGTCCCAAAGAACATCAGAACCAAAGCGATACCTAAAATAAAACCAAAGTCACCAACCCGGTTTACAATAAAAGCTTTTAAGTTGGCTTCAATAGCAGACTCCTTATGATGCCAAAATCCAATTAAAAGATATGAAACAAGTCCAACAGCCTCCCAACCAAAAAATAACTGCATAAAGTTATTAGACATTACCAGTGTAAACATGGCAAAGGTAAAGAGGGAAATATAGCTAAAGAATTTAGTGTAACCCTCATCCTCATGCATATAGCCAATTGTATAAATATGAACCATTAATGAAACAAATGAAACAACTACAAGCATTACAGAAGTTAAATTATCAACAAGAAAACCAAAGCTAATATTAAGCCCGCCAATTTGCATCCATGTATAAATATTTTGATTAAAAATCTCTCCCTCATTAAGCACATGATGATTAAAAACATAAAAAGAAAGAACGGTTGAGATAGTAACGCCCAGAATAGTAATTGAATGAGATAATGTTCTGCCCAGTCTATTACCAGCAAGCCCAACAACAATTGACCCTATTAAAGGTGCAAGAACAATTGTCAAATAAGTATTAAGCATAACTATCCTTTCAAAGTGTTAGTTACGTCAATATCAATCGAGCCACGACTTCTAAACATCAAGGTCAAAATAGCAAGACCTATTGCAACCTCTGCAGCGGCCACTGTCAAAATAAAGAATACAAATACTTGCCCTGCAAGATCTCCGTTGAAATATGAAAAAGCAATAAAATTGGTATTAACAGCTGCCAAAATTAGCTCAACACACATCAACAACATAATGATGTTTGTTCTATTTATAAATATTCCTGCAAGCCCTATACAGAAAACGATAGAACTTAAAATCAGATAATCAGATAGAGCGATCATTTTGACTCCTTAGATGATTTAGGCTTTATCGAAGCAAACCTCATTCTATCTTTCGCCTGAACATTGACTTGCTCAGAAATATTTTGTTTTTTACTTCTAAGTTGATTCCTATGAACGAGTGTAATTGCTGCAATAATTGCAATTAAGAGAAGAATTGCTGCCAACTCAAAAGGATAAACATAAACAGTATATAGTTGCTCAGCAATAGCTGTAATATTACTGTATGAAGCGTCATGTCTTTCGGGAACCCCTATCACCTCTAGATCAAACTGTCCAGCGTTAAGGACCAACACCATCTGCGCAATAACAACTATAGAAACAAAAATTCCTAAAGGCAGGTAGCGAGTGAACTGTGCTCGAAGGGTCGACTTATCAGTATCGAGCATCTTAATAACAAACATAAATAACACCATAACGGCGCCAACATAAATCAAAATAAGTGTGATTGCTAAAAACTCAGCCTCAAGCAGTAACCACAAACTAGCAGCACTAAAAAACGTTAATATTAGTAACAAAGCAGCCTTTGCAGTATTTCGTGCAGTAATCATCATCACTGCACTAGTGACAAAGAAAAAGGAAAAAATATAAAATAAAACTGATGTAAATTCCATAGCTACCTGTTATTTATATTTAGAATCTTCGAGCCTAGCTTTGCTGATTGCTTTTTCATTCTCATCACCTATAGCTAGCAAACCTTTTTTATCAATAATGCTTCCTTCTCTTGATTCAAATGCGTAATCAAATATATGCGTTTCTACAATTGCATCAACTGGGCATGCCTCTTCACAAAAACCACAAAAGATACATTTAAATAAATCAATATCGTACTGAGTTGTTCTTCGCGTACCATCTTCTCGCTCTTCTGATTCAATAGTGATAGCATTTGCTGGACATACAGCTTCACAAAGCTTACATGCAATACACCTTTCTTCGCCATTTGGGTATCGACGAAGCGCATGCAAACCTCTAAATCTAGGTGAAATAGGTGTTCGCTCTTCAGGAAACTGAACAGTAATTTTATTATTTATAAATTCTTTACCAGTGACCTTAAGGCCTGACCTAAGCTCACCTAAACCAAAATCTTTTACTATTTTTTTGACTTTTTTTATCATATCTCTTTCTCCTTAAAACCAAGGCCCTATATGAAGCTGTGTCATCAATGCAACCACAAAGATCCACACAATTGTCAAGGGTAAGAAAATCTTCCAACATAAGCGCATAATCTGGTCATACCTAAACCTTGGAAAAGAAGCACGGATCCAAAAGTAAAGGAATAAAAAGAAGCTCATCTTTACTAACAACCAAAATAAATCTGGCACAAATTCAAACCAACCTTCAAGATAAGGTATACCTTCAAATGGCGAGTGCCAGCCACCGAAAAACAATAGAACTGCCAACATAGCCATAAAAATCATGTTGAAATATTCAGCCATAAAGAATAAAGCGAAAGGCATTCCGGAGTACTCAACATGAGTACCGCCAACAATTTCTGACTCACCCTCTACAACGTCAAATGGAGCTCGATTTGTTTCGACTAAAGCGCCTATCCAAAATACTATCATCATTGGAAAGAGAGGTATCCAATACCAATTCAAAATTCCCCCAGCCTGCTTTGCCACTACCGTATTTAAATTAACAGAACTCGCAATCATCACCACTGTAACAAGAACGAAACCAATCACAAGCTCATAAGAAATCAGAAGTGCAGTACTTCTCAATGCTCCTATAAGTGGGTACTTAGAATTAGATGCCCATCCTGCAAGAACAATGCCATATACACCAACTGAGCCTATCGCCATAACATAAAGCAAGCTCACATCAAGATTAGCAATATAAAAACCTTCTCCCAGAGGAACTACAGCCCAAACAGCCACTGCAGGGACAAAAGCCAATACAGGAGCTAAAAGAAATAGATAAATATTCGACTTAGAAGGAAAAATAATTTCCTTAAACATCATTTTAAAAACATCTGCAAATGGCTGCAATAACCCAAAGGGTCCCACTCGATTTGGACCAATTCTAAGCTGCATAAAACCAATAACCTTTCGCTCTGCATAGGTCATATACGCCATCATAATGATTAATGGAAAAATAAGAGCGACACCCTTAATTAAAATAATCACTACTACTGCTAATCCGCCGTCAAACCAAGGGATTAGTTGATGGATGCTGTCTACGAATGATTGCCACATAGTCAATACCCCCTAGCCTTGTCTCGATTGATAAGTATGAACAAACACGCAACCTTCGGCAACCGAATCATTAATAGAAACAGGCACCCCATGATACAAATCACCTTCTGAAAGTTTTAGCTCTTTTGCTGTTAAATCAGAAACAAATGCATCATTGATCTTTCCAATTTGGGTTTGTTGAAGAGCTTTGGCTTTCCTAGTCATGGCATCAGAAGCGTAAGGTGAATACTGCCAATGAGTAGTAACTTGAGAATCTTCAGATACCTCTATGTTTACTTCACTATTGTTATCAACAGTAATATCAATTGAAAGAGCATCATCAGCCACTTGGCTTGAATCGGTATAGTCGAAACCTTCAAATCCTAACAAGTCTGCAAGTACCTTTATAATTTTCCAACCAGGCTTTGACTCACCGGGACTTGAAACAGAAGCACTGAATGATTGCGCTACGCCATCAAAATTAATGTGGGTTCCAGAGCTTTCATAAAAACAAGCTAAAGGCAATATAACATCCGCGCTAGAAAGTGTTTGTTCATCCTCAAAACTATTAAGTGAAACAACAAATACATTTTTTTTATTAAAAGTATCAGTCGCCAACTTGGAGCTGATAAAGTCATAGTTAGAATCAACATCCATTAACAAAAATGACTTAGTATCGCCTGAAAGCATCGAAGTTACATCACTCCCACCGTTGGCAGGCTTAAAGCCAACTCTCTCTGCAGAAAGTGAGTTACCAGTGAGACTTAAATTAGCGATTTTTGCATTGGATAAAGCTGCAATTTCAGAAATAAGGCCTACAATATTTGAAGAAGAGGGATTGCTATTTATATGCTCACCTAAAATAATTACTGGATTTTCAGCAGCGATTAGGTCATCAGCAATCTTATTGTGAGTTTCATCACTTTTGGTCTTAGATAAATATTTTGGTAAAGTCGTTCTAGTCTTCTCATGTAAAGACTTTAAAACAGACTGAAGCATTGAAGCAGTTCTTTGAGGCGCAGACAATACCTCCAAAGAAATTCCATAATTAAAATCAAACTTTTTAGTATTAATCGTATTCACAGAGGCACCACTCAGTGTTGCTTTTCTTATGCGATGATTAATCATTGGCTGCTCTAAGCGTAAGTATGAATTAACAATTAAAGCGTGGTCTATTGACTCCAACTCAGCTAGAGTGATAGTTGAAGACAAAGAGTTATCTATACTGAGGTCTGCTTTATCTAATCGGTAATCAATATTTTCTGAGCCAAAACTTCGAGCCAACTTTTGCAGTAAATAAAATTCCTCAAGTGTAGAGTGTTTTGAAGCTAATACACCAAATTGACTCGACATTTGTGCATTTTCCTTCAAACCACTTACAGCAAAATCAAGAGCTACTTCCCAGCTCACATCCTGCCACTCATTGTTCTTTTTAATCTTAGGACTTAAGGACCGGCTTTCATGATTTAAGCCTTCATATGAAAAACGATCACGGTCAGAAATCCAAGTCTCATTAACTACCTCATTATCTCTTGCAACGACTCTTTTAACCTTACCTCTATAGGTTTGAGTATAAATATTTGACCCTACCAGATCATGCCTAGCAATACTTTGAATGGCATTCATTTGCCAAGTTCTAGCTTCATACCTAAAAGGCTTCGAAGTCAGAGCACCTACTGGGCAGACATCAATCATATTTCCAGAGAGTTCGGACTGGATACCTTCAGTTAGGAAAGGTTCAATTTTCACATCTTCACCCCTACCAGTAAGCCCCATCTCAACAATACCTGCAACTTCAGCGCCAAAACGGACACATCTAGTGCAATGAATACATCGAGTCATGTCCGTTTGAATCAAAGCGCCAATGCCTTTATCTGCAACTATGCGCTTACCTTCATTAAACTTTGATACATCAGAGCCATAATCCATTGCAACATCTTGGAGTTCGCACTCGCCACCCTGATCACAAATTGGGCAGTCAAGTGGATGATTAATAAGTAAAAACTCCATCACTGCCTTTTGTGCATTCTTTGCTTTATCGTTTTTGGTATAAATTTTCATGCCATTTGCTACAGGTGTAGAGCAAGCAGGTTGTGCTTTAGGATTACCTTCAATATCTACTAGACACATTCTGCAGTTTGCAGCAACTGATAACTTTTTATGGTAACAAAAACGAGGAACATCTATCCCCTCTCTGTCAGCAATTGAGATAATAGAATCGCCCTGATTAGCGTTAACTAGTTTGCCATCAATTTCAAATTCAATATCAGCCATCAATTTCCACCATGCTTTTACCGTGCTTGATATAGTACTCAAACTCGGGCCTAAAATGCCTTATAAAACTCTCTACAGGAATCGCTGCGGCATCACCAAGCGCACAAATTGTATTGCCAATTATTTTTTCTTGGACAGACATAAGTAGATCTAAATCATCATTTTTTCCTTTACCATCTAGTATGCGCTGTAACATTCTATATAACCAACCAGTACCTTCCCTACATGGAGTGCACTGACCACAAGACTCGTCATAATAAAAATGCGCTAAACGTGTCAAGGCTTTAACCATACAAGTACTATCATCCATAATAATTACCGAGCCAGCGCCGAGCATTGATCCAGCATTTTCAATACTGTCATAATCCATCGTCATTTTCATTGCAGTCTCTGCCGTTAATAAGGGTGTGGATGAGCCGCCTGGTATTACTGCCTTAAGTTTTCTTCCTTTTTTAAGACCTCCAGCCAATTCCAACAGTTTACTAAAAGGTGTTCCCATAGGGACTTCAAAATTAGCAGGCTTTCTAACATTTCCAGTTACCGAAAAGCACTTGGTTCCACCTGAATTTTCAACTCCTAAATCTGCAAACCATTGTCCACCTCGAGAAAGAATTTCAGGGACTGAGGCAAAGCTCTCAGTATTATTAATAGTTGTTGGTTTGCCATATAATCCAACATTAGCTGGAAAAGGTGGCTTAAATCTGGGTTGACCTTTCTTACCCTCAAGTGACTCCAACAAAGCAGTCTCTTCGCCACAAATATAAGCTCCAGCACCAAGGTGAGTATAAAGATCAAAACTAACACTGCTGCCCATAATATTAGTACCTAATAATCCGGCATCATAAACGTCCTTTAGAGCCTCTTCAAATCGATAATAGGGCTCCATAAACTCACCCCGAATATAGTTGTAACCAACCGTTGCATTCATTACGTATCCCGCGATTGCCATACCTTCGATGACAGAGTGAGGGTTGTATCTCAGTATATCTCGATCATGACAGGTGCCTGGCTCGCCTTCATCAGAATTACATACGACATATTTTTGCCCCTCTTGATTGCGAGGCATAAAGCTCCACTTTAAACCGGTTGGAAAGCCAGCGCCGCCTCGACCTCTTAATCCTGAAGTTTTTAACTCGGCAAGTATCTTATCAGGAGAGAGTTCACCATTAAGAATTTTACGCCACACTTTATAGCCGCCTGTCAACTCATAGGTTGCAAGGCTGGCAGGGTTTTCTTTATCTAAGTTTTTAAAACAAACTTCATTCATTTTAGATTACCCAAAATCTCATCAATTTTTTTAGTCGTTAAATGTTCATAGTATTGATCACCAATCTGGCACATTGGGCCTCCAACGCATGCACCCAAGCATTCAACTTTTTTAACACTTACTAAGCCATCTTTACTTATCTCACCAGTTTTTACTTCTAGCTTTTCTTCTAAATAAGAGATTAAATCATCCGAACCATTGAGCATGCAAGATATATTGTGACAAAAGCGAATAACGTATTTGCCTACAGGCTTATGGTTATAGTTCTCGTAAAAAGTGGCAACCTCTTGAACGCTAATTACTGGCATATCGAGATAACCTGCAATTTCTTTAATTAACTCATTTGTCAAGCTGCCACTGTTCTCTTTCTGAACAATCGTTAAAGCCTGCATAACTGCAGAGCTCTCTCTTCCTTCAGGGTATTTTTTTACCCAAAAATCAATTTCTTTTTTTGACTGATCAGAAATCATCTATCAACCTCTCCAAAAACAATATCTTGGGTACCAATAATGGTCACAACATCAGAAAGCATATGACCCTTAGACATCTCGTCCATTGATGCAAGATGGGAGAAGCCTGGTGCTCTAATTTTTATTCTGTAAGGCTTATTAGCTCCATCTGAAACTAGGTAGATACCAAACTCTCCTTTAGGGTGCTCAATAGCTGAATAGACTTCACCTTCTGGCAAACAGTAGCCTTCAGTGAATAATTTAAAGTGGTGAATCATTGATTCCATATCGTCTTTCATATTGCCACGTTTTGGCGGAGCTACTTTATGATCATCGGACATTACAGGTCCAGGATTGGCCTTCAGCCATTTGACACACTGACTGATAATTCGAGTAGATTGACGCAACTCTTCCATACGAACAAGGTAGCGATCGTAACAGTCGCCGGTTACACCAATAGGGATATCAAATTCCATTTTTTCATAAACCGAATAGGGCTCATTTTTTCGAATATCCCACTCAACACCTGAACCTCTTAGCATTGGTCCAGTAAACCCAAGTTGTTTTGCTCGATCTGCACTAACAATACCAATATTAACCAGTCTCTGTTTCCAAATCCTATTGTCGGTCAATAAATCAGAATACTGCTTTATGTTTTTAGGGAACTTATTTGCAAAATCTTCAATAAAATCTAGCAAGGAGCCTTGTCGATTCTCATTTATCTCCTCCAGTTTCTTTGCACTTCGTAATTTCGAGTCAAGATATTGAGGCATCTTTTCAGGTAAATCTCTGTAAACACCGCCTGGCCTAAAATAGGTTGCATGCATACGCGAACCACTAACTGCCTCATAACAATCAATAAGGGTTTCACGCTCCCTAAATGCATACAAAAATACACTCATCGCTCCAACATCAAGGGCGTGGGTTCCAAGCCACATAAGATGATTCATAATCCGAGTAATTTCATCAAACATGACGCGAATATACTCTGCTCTTTCTGGAACCTTAAGTCCTAGCATTTTTTCAATTGCCATCACGTATGCATGTTCATTGCACATCATAGATACATAATCAAGCCGGTCCATATATCCTATAGATTGGCTATAGGGTTTAGACTCAGCTAGTTTTTCTGTGCCGCGATGCAAAAGCCCAATATGTGGATCTGCTCTCTCAACTACCTCACCATCTAACTCAAGAATTAATCTCAGAACTCCATGTGCTGCAGGGTGCTGTGGCCCGAAGTTAAGGGTGTAATTTCTCATCTCTGACATAACTACTTCCTGATTACTCTTGGGACATTAATATTAGGCTCAATGCTAACGGGCTCATAAACCACTCTGCCTAATTCTTCATCATAACGCATCTCAACCTCACCAATCATTGGGAAGTCTTTTCTAAGCGGATGACCAACAAAACCATAGTCGGTCAATATTCTTCTTAAATCTGTATGGTTTTCAAATAAGATACCAAAAAGGTCAAATGCTTCTCTTTCAAACCAATCAGCTGAGTTCCAAATATTGGTAACTGATTGAATCATTAAGTTATCTAAAGATAGCAAAGCTTTAACCCTTAATCGCTGATTATCTTCTACTGAAAGCAAGTGATAAATAACACCAAAGCGCTGCTCTTTGTGGACTGAAGATTGTTGCGCTTGTCTTGCCCTACTAAAACCAGATGAACTTGCATTGCCATTCCAGTCAGATTCGCCGTAAGTGAGATAATCTATTCCACAAAGGTCAATCAAGATAGAAAAATTGAAGTCGTCCCTTAATTGCTTACAAACATCAATGACATCTTCACTATTAATTACCAAGGTCAGCTCCTTAAATGATTCGCTTATGCTGTTTTTTCCAAAGGCTTTGACTAATTGTTTTTTTAACTGTTTCATAGTTTAAGTTCGAGCAATGGTGTTGGTTCTTCGGATTTTATCTTGCAACTGAAGAATTCCATACAAAAGAGCTTCCGCCGTGGGAGGGCATCCAGGCACATAAATGTCGACAGGAACAATACGATCACAGCCTCTAACGACCGCATAAGAATAGTGGTAATAGCCACCACCATTAGCACATGAACCCATTGAAAGGACATACTTTGGTTCAGGCATTTGATCATAAACTTTGCGAAGTGCAGGCGCCATCTTATTCGTCAAAGTACCGGCAACAATCATTAAATCAGATTGACGAGGAGTTGGACGGAAAACAATACCAAATCGATCAAGGTCGTATCGTGATGAACCCGCCTCCATCATTTCAACTGCACAACAGGCAAGACCAAACGTCATCGGCCAAAGAGATCCTGTACGAGCCCAGTTGATTACTTTGTCAAGTGAAGTAGTGACAAAACCTTCCTTCATTAAACCATCAATAGCCATATTAAGTCCTAATTACTCCCACTCTAGTGCACCTTTTTTCCACTCAAAGATAAAACCAACTACCAGTAATAGTAAAAATACAGACATAGCAATAAATCCAAACCAGCCTAGCTTTGCCTGAACAACTGCCCATGGAATGAAAAATGCAACTTCCAAATCAAAAAGGACAAATAAAATAGCTACTAGATAATAGCGGATATTAAAGTGCATTCTTGAGTCATCAAATGCTGGAAATCCACACTCAAACTGAGAGTTTTTCTCGTCATCTGGATTGCTAGGACCAAGAAGATAACCAACCAGCGTCAAGCCAACTCCAAAGGCGATTCCTAAGAATATAAAAACGATAATTGGTAAATAATTTTCGAGCACTGTTTATCCTTAACTAAACAACGCAATATTATAACAAAATAATCACAAAACAGCTACAAAAAAAGTCTTCAAAAATCGCAAAAAGACAGGAAAATAGTTTACATATTAATCTGCGTACCACCTACTGTAAGCATGTCAACTTTTAAACTCGGTTGACCAACACCGACAGGAACACTTTGGCCATCCTTTCCACAAACGCCGACACCAGGATCAAGCTTGAGGTCATCTCCAACCATTGAAATTTGGTGTAGCACTTCATCACCTGCTCCAATGAGTGTTGCCCCTTTTATAGGACTGGTGATTTTTCCATTTTTTATTAAGTAGGCTTCATTTGCTGAAAAAACAAATTTTCCTGAGGTAATATCGACCTGACCTCCATCAAAGTTTTTTGCATAAATTCCATCTTCAACTGATGAAATCATATCCTTAAAATTATCCTTACCATTTAACATATACGTATTGGTCATTCTGGGCATCGGAATGTGGGCGTATGATTCACGTCTACCATTACCAGTACTAGGTTGTCCCATGAGACGACCATTCAGCTTATCCATCATGTAACCCTTCAATATGCCATTCTCTATAAGTGTCGTCTCTTGAGTTGGAGTGCCTTCATCATCTATTGTCAAACTACCACGACGATTTGCTATTGTGCCATTATCGACAATAGTGCATTTGTTACTAGCCACTCGCTCGCCAATTTTTCCACTAAAAACAGAACTTCCTTTGCGATTAAAGTCACCCTCTAAACCGTGTCCTATTGCCTCATGAAGCAATACACCAGGCCAACCAGATCCAAGAATAACAGGCATCTTTCCTGCAGGTGCGTCGCCCGACTCTAGTGACACAAGAGCCAAACGGAGGGCCTCCTTGGTGTATGTTTCAGCTAGCGAGTTGCTTGCAAAGTAACCGTAATCATAACGACCTCCACCTCCGCTTGAGGCCTGCTCTATTCTGCCATTATGCTCAACAATAACAGTTACACTTACTCTAACCATAGGCCTACAATCTATTTGATAAACGCCATCTGTTGAAGCTATTAAGACCTCGGTATAAGCTCCAGATAATGAAGCACTAACTTGAACTACCTTAGGTTCTTTTCTAGCAATTGAATTAATTTGCCTAAGTAAATCAACCTTCTCTTCTGAAGTTAAACTATCAAGTGGGCTTACAGCAGGATACTTAGAAGGGTAATTTACAGTTTTTAGGATTTTCAAACCTCCCTTTGATGAACCATTAGATATACCTTTTGCAAAATCTACCGCACCCTGAATTGCTCTAATATTAAGGTCATCTGAATAGGAAAAACCAGTTTTATCGCCAGAAACGCATCGAGCTCCTACACCATGACTAATGTTATATGAGCCATCCTTAACGATTCCTTCATCCAAAACCCAAGACTCTGCCACTGAATGTTGAAAATATAGATCAGAGTAATCAGAGCCAGTCTCTGATAATGAATTTAACAAGTTATAAACTTCGCCTTCATTGATGCTGTGATCATTAAGTAGCTGATTAATCATAAAACCTTAACTCCATCTAATTTTTCAATAACAGGCTCAGACCAAGGCCCTGTAATAATAAAAGTAATTTCTACAACATTATCAAATAACCCGCCAATAATCTCGCCACCAAAAAGCATTTTATCTGCTGCCCATATTCCGAATCCAGCTAAACCTCCACCAGCCAAGTAGGTAGCCAGTGGAATAGTGTCTGCAATTGATGGCTGCACATTTGCTGCTAAATTATAGTCTTGTTTAATGAGGTCCACAAAGCCAGTCAATTCAATATCACTCTCTTCACTCTCAACCAGAAAATAATCTACCTTAGCTATTCCATCATTAAATATAAAGTTAGCATTAATTTGCTCATAAACATAGCCCTGCTCTCTCAGTTCACTTCTTGACAATCTTAATCTATCAGCAATTGTCTCTAAATTAATAAATGAAAGAAGTTTAAAAAGGTTGGGGTCTTGATTGGTAAAAACACCTTTTTCAACATCTGCTTTCATAAAACCACTTATTTTTTGAGTTGAGACTTGCCATGGCTCACAATCACAATACAATCGTAAATCTACATTAAAGCTGCCACCTATTACAGGCTCATTCACTCCAAATTTAACTAGAAAATTAGACAAGTTGTCGTTTGATGCTTTGGCTCTCAGTACGGTTTTTCCATTAAGCCAACTTCCATTAAAAATTAAATCTTCATCACTAAGGCCAATATTTTCAAAAATAAGGTTTTTAATTTCCATAACATTTTCATGATTTATTAAATCTACCTCAATATTTGGAATGGATTTGCCATTGATTTTGGCATTACTGGAAGTCAAATGGAGGCTAGGAAAAATTTTGGGAGTTAATTGCCAATTGTTAATACTCTCAATACTTGAAACACTTAGGTCATCCAATTGAATATTATATTTGCCATTTTCATCAATCACTAAGTTGACATCGGCATAAAGATCTTTTGACTCAATTACACTCTGCCACTCCTTATTCGATTTCTTACTAATATAGGCATCAGTATTGCTATCTAAATGACTCATTTTTACTCTGAATTTAGCTTTCTTTCCCTCAACCCAATCTCTAGGATTTAATGATATCTGAAACAACTCTCCACCAATTAATCCTTTTCCCTTAGTTCTAATCAAACCATCGTTAAGAGAAATTTGTGAACTAAAATCATCTACTAATAATCCTCCATTTAGAACACTTAATGCGTTTTCAGATGCGTACATATCAAAAGCAATCTTAACTTTTTGATTATTATTTTTTTGAAGTGGAATCACTAAATTAACATTACCCCAAAGCTTTCCATCAAGTTCGAAATCATTTAGGTAATTTTTAAATTTTATAGGTATGGCTGACTGTTCTATAAATGTAGAAATTTTTTTGCTTCTAGAATTGAATCTTGCATTTAATGATAATTCAGAATCGGGTTGATTAAAATCTCTAGTAGTAATACTTAAATAATTCAAATCTATATCATCTAGTTTTGCTTTATTAGCAACGATTTTCAAGTAATTATTTGAAAACGTTATCTTTGCATTTAGACCATTAATAGAAGGCCATTCGGGGTTAATATTTAAATTAGCATCATTTAGGTTAGCTGAAAATTTTGTATTTGGAGCTTCAAGGTCGCCTGACATATTAAAACGAGTTGTCAGCATTACATCAGTCAACACTCCCTCGGTTATAACTTGGTTTAACCAAAGTGCACCCTCAGTGTTAGCAAGTTCCTCAGGTATATTTTGATTAATTTTGGATACATCAATCTGATCAATATAACTCTCAAACTCGAGATAGACTTTATCTTGCTGATTAAAAATCTTAAGTTGGGCTGATAGATTGAAGTCATCATTCTGTAGTGAAAAAGGAATAACCGCAACGCGGTCTTCTATTGCCCTTGCGACATCAATACTGGTATTAATATTCACTGCACTCCCAAGCTTTGGAACTTGAGAATTACTAAAAATAGATTGGTCTCTCATTGATACAGTAATCTTTTGTTTATTTCTATTTAATTCTATTGGAGCAAGTTCCACTGGCTGATCTCCAATCAACCTCGTTCTATTAATCGAAAGAGATTGAAGTGCTAAAAGTCCAGATAGCCCTATACCCGAAAGAACTGAATCAGTATTGATGATTGAAACATACTCATCTATAGATGAGGAATCGATAACTAACTCATTGATATCAATATGACCTGGGATTTCAATTCCCTTATATAAAGCCAGTAAATTAATATTCCACCTCAACACATCAATAGAGGCAATCGGACTTAACCCTTCAGCACCAATATCAACCTCTCTCACTGCTAACAATAGTTCATTGTCTAAAAATTCAAAAGATAACCTTTCTATAGTGACTTGTAATCCGCTAACCTGAGATAGTCTTTCCTCTAGTGAGGCCTTGATAGTTTGAGGAAACATAACAAAAAAAGCAATAATAACCAGCAATACTAATGAAAATATGGCAGTTAACCATGTAGTGATTTTTAGTAAATTAAAACCTCGATGGAGAGTTTTTTTAAGCATATTTTTGTTGCATTAAACTGCATGCCATTATAACCAAATGTATAATATTCCGGAATTTAATCTGATTAACAAGGAAGATGTAATGAGTCAAGGTTCTAAAGGTTCATCGAAATTTATGATAGTGATTTGGGTTATTGCTATGCTGTTTATTGGCCTCAAGGCTTTAAACGCTCCTAGCAATGAATCAGCTCACGAAGACACTATGATTGATAGTGCAACTCTAGAAAGAATAAAACCAATTGGCGAGGTAAGGATTGACAATAGTGTTTCAGTTGCTTCATCTAGCAGTTTAGAGCAATCTGAACGTTCAGGTAAAGAAATCTATAATGCTAAATGTCAAAGTTGTCATAACTCTGGTGTTATGGGTGCTCCTAAGTATGCCTCTCTTGAAGATTGGGCGCCAAGAATTGATCTAGGTATTGATAATCTTACTAAGTCTGCTATAGCTGGCAAGGGCGGAATGCCTGCAAGAGGAACCTGTATGGACTGCTCAGACAATGAAATAAAATTAACTGTTCAATACATGATTGATAGCACCAAGTAAAACTTTAATAAAATCTAGGAGCTTAAGGCTTGAAAGACACCGAGGCTCCTATTTTTTTCTACATCGCTCCATGGCAATACTCTTCCATTCATAGCAACATATACCCCAGGTTTTAACAACTGTAGTGAACCCAAAGCGCATCCAAAATTAAATAAAGCATCAGAATTACTCACTGCATATGGCACCATAGCGCCAAACAGCACGATCGCCTTATTAATCGAGTTTTCTCCCAAAAGTTTTGCGGTATCACACATAGTGTCTGTACCATGAGTGATTAAAACAAACTCTTCATCACAATTAATGCAACGATCTAGTATTAAATCTCGGTCCTTATCAACCATATCTAAACTGTCTATAAGTAGAAGTTGCTCTATGGACATATCAACTTCAACTCTAGCCCTAGAAATCATTTCATTAAAATGCGTCTTATCAAACTCAAGCTCTCCATTTGATTGGTTATAGACTTTATCTATAGTGCCACCAGTAATAAGTAATCTAACTTTCATAATATCATCTTGAATAAAAAATTAAGTACTCTTAAGTAATTTGGTAAATCAATTATAGTCTCTCTTTCCAAAAATATCGGTTCCAACTCTGACTAGTGTAGCACCTCTCTCTATTGCCAATTCTAGATCATCAGACATCCCCATAGAAAGCGAGTCAAGATATGAATATTTTGATAGTAATTTTGCCATTTCATTAAAACTATTTGCAGAATTGTCTGGATTTGGAATACACATAAAACCCCTCAAGGAAATGTTGGGTAAACTATTAACTTCTAAAACAATCTCATCAATATTTTCAACAAGTAAACCAGATTTGGTTTGTTCTCGGTCAATGTTAATCTGCAATAAAATATTTAAATGGCCTAAATCAGGATCTCTCTGGTCACTAAGTCTCTTTGCAATCTTAAGTCTATCAACACTATGAACCCAGTCAAAATTCTCTGCAATGCTTGCTGTTTTATTCGACTGAATTGGGCCTATAAAATGCCACGTCAGGTTATTACCTTTAAGAGAGGTAATTTTATCTAGAGATTCTTGTAGATAGTTCTCCCCAAAATGGAGTTGTCCTGCATCTATAGCTTCTTGAATTTCAGAACTAGACCGCGCTTTACTCACAGCTATTAGCTGTACCTCTTGATTATGCTTGATTGAATCAATTCGGGATTTTACGAATCTTAAATTGCTAGCTATCATTAAAAAACTGATTGCGAATCAAAAACAGGTCCATCAACACAAACTCTTTTCATTGCCGAGCCATTATCGGTTTGCACTTCTACAACACATCCAGCGCAACCACCCACAGCGCAAGCCATATACTCTTCTAACGAGACCTGGCAAGGCAATTTGTAGTCTTTAGCTAATTGAGAGACTGCCTCTAGCATTGGATGAGGTCCGCAAGAAAAAATTTCAACTTTTAGCAAATCATCCTCTGATAGGCTATCTAAATACTCACTAGCTAAGGTAGTCACGTAGCCGTTATAAACACCTTTAAAATTTTGCAAACTAGCTAGGCTACAGGCAATATTCCAGTCTTCTAATAGAGGCATAGTTTTAAGTGTAGAAGAGTAAAAGCCAGCTAAGTTACTTGAAATTGGGGTGAAAGGAAATGGCACTTCAGATCCTAAAATAACATATGGATTATAATAATCATTATCTTTAATATTTTGCGCAATGGCTATTATTGGTGGCATTCCTACTCCGCCTCCAATCAAAAGGGGTATTTTTTTATCCGTCATTTGAAATCCATTTCCAATTGGACCAATAACTGACAACATATCACCAATTTTACGTTCAGCTAATTGCCGAGTTCCCTCTCCAACTATCTTATATAGAAGATCAAAGGTTCCGTTATCTTTGTCAACGGACATAATAGATATAGGCCTGCGCATAGAAAGCTGTCCCGATACAGTAACATGAACAAACTGACCAGGCAGAGTTGTCTGTGCAATTTCAGGACAAGATATGGTTAGAATGAATTGCTCAGCTTCGTACCTGTAATGAGCTAATATCTGACACTCATTAACGCTTATTGTGCCCCGATCGCTACTTGCCATTTCTTGTAATTAGCGTTCCTACACCTGAATCTGTAAAGACCTCTAAAAGTACTGCATGGGAAACCCTTCCATCGATTATATGGCTTCTCTCAACACCATTTTCAACGGCTGACAATGCGCAATTAATTTTAGGGAGCATACCTCCATGAACAGTACCATCATCAATAAGTTTTTTGACAGTTGTTGAATTCAATCCTGTCACAAGCTCACCCTCATCATTCAGCAAGCCCTCAGTATTTGTAAGAAGAATAAGTTTTTCTGCATTAAGTGACTCTGCTATTGCACCTGCGACTAAATCCGCATTGATATTATATGAAAAACCATCCTTGCCAACTCCAATAGGTGCAATGACCGGAATAAAGTCACCTTTGAGCAATAAATTGATAACTGAAACATCAATCTGATCTACCTGACCGACATGTCCTAAGTCAATAATTTCTGAGGTAGGCTCAATTTGAGTCTTTAATTTTTTCGCTGTAATGAGTCGACCATCTTTTCCAGTCAGTCCGATAGAATTTCCACCATGCTGATGAATTAAATTTACAATCTCTTTATTGACCAAACCACCAAGAACCATTTCAACAACATCCATGGTCTCACTGTCGGTAACACGCATACCATCAACAAACTCAGTGCTTTTTCCAAGCTTTTCCAGTGTCTTGCCGATCTGAGGTCCACCACCATGGACAACAATGGGGTTCATCCCAACAGATTTCATGAGCACTATATCGCGAGCAAAACTTGACTTCAAATCTTCATCAACCATAGCGTTACCGCCATATTTAATGACTATTGTCTTTCCCTTAAATTTTTGAATATAAGGCAAAGATTCTGTAAGAACGTCAGCAATTGTGTGAGATGTCATAAGCTATAAGTTTATAAAAACTAGCGGGTATTTTAACAGCCAACAACCCTAATGACAGGATTTACCTAATTTTTTTAATCGCCAGTAATTGAAAGGCCACGGCGTTATAAAACCAAAAAATAATGAAATTGGCAATACCCAGAGCTTAAATATTGCGCCCCCAGTCAATAAATAATCAACCAAATTCATCGCTAATTCCATGGAAATCATAGAAATTAAACTCATACCTAATGCAGTTTTTATCGCATTTCCAAAATCGATTGACTGCCGCATCAACATGAAAGTCTCTAACAATATGCTGGTGATAATGCCATTAATCATTGCCAGTCCAAATATGAACATAACTGGCAAGCCACTATCTTGCAATAATGCAATGGTTCCAAAATCGCCAATCGCACAGCCAATTAGACACCATTTAGTGTTATTTGCGCTTCGGCGCCATGTATGTCTGCATGTCCAAAAATTATCGCTCACTATCTCCACTTTAATAACCTTGATAAATATGTATTGGGTCAAAGACTACAATTATAGTCAAGTAGTTGATATAAAGCTATATAGACTAGTATTATTAAAGAAAAATCTCTTGTAAATCATTAAGAAAATTAAATCCTTTTTCACTCGGCTTTATCCAATTATCATCCTTTATCAACAAGCCAAGATCTAGTGCTTTTTCTAATTTAGGACTTAAATTTTCTATTGACTGTCCCGTTCTTGATTGAAATAATTGAGTACTAAAGCCATCTTTCAACCTAAGACTATTGAGCATAAATTCAAAAGAAACATTATCAATTTTTTTTATACCAGAGTCTCCATCATTGCTTTGAAATTTTATTAAATAGTCATTCGGAGATTTTGGCTTTAATGTTCTAAATATCGTTTTTGAATTCATATCAGTTATTTTTCCGTGTGCACCTGCGCCAATACCAATATAGTCTCCAAATTTCCAATAATTTAAATTGTGTTCAGATGGACGATTACTAAAGGCAGAAACTTCATACTGCTGGTAACCATTTTGATGAAGCAGATTGGCTCCTTGATTACCCATGTCCCATATATCATCGTCCATTGGAAGAATTGGTGGGTACTTTGAAAATAAAGTGTTTGGTTCAAGTGTCAACTGATAAAAAGAAATATGACTTGGCTTTAGTTTAATTGCTTTCATTAAGTCTTCTAGGCACTTCTCTGAGGTCTGATCCTTTAGTCCATACATAAGATCAATATTCATATTATCAAAGCCAACTTTTTTTGCCTCAGAAATAGCTTGAGTTGCTTCCTCACCACTATGTATTCTTCCTAAGAATTTCAATTGATCATTGTTAAAGGATTGAACACCAATAGACAGACGGTTTATCCCAGCCTCTCTATACTGAGCAAATTTTTCTACTTCGAAAGTTCCAGGATTTGCCTCAAGTGTAATTTCAATATTCTTGGCTAATGAAAGTCTCTTTTTTAAACCATCAAATAACTCTGAAGCATCACTAACACTCATTAGACTTGGTGTTCCACCACCAATAAAAATTGAGCGAATTTCTCTGTTTTGAACATACTTTAAATCATTATCTAAATCTGTAAGTAACGCATTAATATAGCCTGTATGAATATCCCCTTCGTGAGAGTTAAAGTCACAGTAGGGACATTTTTTCAAACACCATGGGTAATGAATATAGAGAGAAAGTGGAGGTAATTTAAGTAGATTATTCAATGCTTAGTAATTCTACAAGTAAATCGTTTAAAGCTTGTCCTCGGTGTGATATTTTGTTTTTCGTTTCTGGCTCAAGCTGTGCAGAGCTGCAACTATAGTCATGCAAATAAAAGATGGGATCATAGCCAAATCCATTCGTTCCAATTGGCTCTCTAAGCAACTCACCCTCCCATCGCCTCTCGACAATGATTGGATTTGAATCTTCTGCATCTTTTATATATACCATTGCACAACAAAAATGAGCTTTCCGATTATTATGATGCTCCATATTTAAAAGAAGTTTTGTCATATTTTCTTCATCTGTTGCGCCTTCTCTGACATATCTAGCTGAGTAAATACCTGGCTCACCATTAAGAGCCTCTACTTCAAGACCTGAGTCATCAGCTAAGGCAGGCAATTTAGATTGCAATGAGGCATTTCTAGCTTTGATTAATGCATTTTCAATAAAAGAAGTGCCCGTCTCAGGTACTTCCTCAACCTTCATATCCTTTTGAGATACAACACTATAGTGACCTTTTAGCATTGCGTTTAATTCTCTTACCTTTCCTGGATTACCGGTTGCAAGGATTATTTTTTTCATAGTGTATAATCTTTTTGAACTGAAAACATGGAACAAAAGATGACCCAAGACGAAATGAAAATTGAGGTAGCTAAAGCTGCACTTAAGTATGTCATTCCAGAGACTATTATAGGCGTAGGGACAGGGTCAACAGCAAATTTTTTCATCGATGAATTGGCAACAATTAAAGAACGTATCGAAGGTGCAGTGGCCAGCTCAGTAGCTACGGCAAATCGCCTCGAAGAGAATGGCATTACTGTATTCGATTTGAACGATGTTGAGGAGATTTCAGTCTATATCGATGGTGCTGACGAGTCAGACGAACAGTTAAACTTGATTAAAGGTGGTGGTGGTGCTCTCACCCGTGAGAAAATCGTTGCCGCAGTTTCTAGCCAGTTTGTTTGTATAGCGGATGAATCTAAACTTGTAAGTGTGTTGGGGGCTTTCCCTTTGCCAGTCGAGGTTATCCCGATGTCTACTAACTACGCTAAACGTCAAATTGTCAAAATGACTGGTGGCTCAGCAATTTTAAGAGAAGGCTTTACTACCGATAATGGAAACCTAATACTGGATATCCATGACCTCAAAATCAAAGACCCGAAAAGACTTGAAAATCAACTAAACAACATCGTCGGTGTAGTTACAAACGGCCTATTTGCTACTCGAGGCGCAGACATTCTACTTTTAGGCACAGCTAATGGAGTTCAGACTATAACTCCTTTAATTGAAAGTTGACTCTTTAACACTAGAGGAATAAAATCGACTAACGACTACCATGAATAACTTCACACCATATAGTGCCTTACTAGGCGGAATAATGATAGGACTATCAGTAGTGCTTTATTTCTACACTACAGGTAGACTAGCAGGAGTGAGTGGTATAGTCGAAAACGCTATCACTAAAAAAACCAATAGGATATCCAATATCCTTTTCCTATTAGGACTAGTATTAGGGCCGATACTGTATTGCTACGCTAAAGAACCATTAGCTATTGCATTGACCCTACCTGATCACTCCTTTACTATAACTGACTCATACCCATTAGTCATTATAGGTGGACTCTTGGTAGGCTTTGGAACTCGACTTAGCGGCGGCTGCACATCTGGGCATGGCATATGTGGCATCGGCAGACTATCGATTAGCTCTGTGATTGCTACAGTAGTCTTTGTTGGTGTTGCTATGATTACAGTGACAATACTTCAACAATTTGGGATTTATTTATGAACGATAAAGTAATCTCATTATTATGCGGAGTTATTTTTAGCTTAGGGCTTGTTGTATCTGGCATGACAAATCCATCAAAGGTAATTGGTTTTTTAAGTATCACACATAACTGGGATGCCTCTTTAATGTTTGTTATGGGTGGTGCTATATTAATTTTCGCACCATTCTTTTACTTCTTAAAAAATAAGGAAGTGTCAACACTAGGCATGAAGATTGAATTACCTTCAAAGCAAGAGATAGATAAAAAATTAGTAATCGGTTCAGCCTTGTTTGGAGTGGGTTGGGGCCTTGTAGGATTATGCCCTGGTCCGTCAATATCCGCCTTAACTAGTCCGGGAATATCTGGCTTTGCGATGTTCGATCCTATTATATTAATATTTTTATTTTCTATGGCAATCGGCATATTAGTTAATCAAAACTTACTGCAGAAAACAATTCAGAATAAGAATTAAATAAATGATTTTGGAGGCTGTATGTCACATCAAACTCTAGATATGTGCGGTTACCCATGCCCAATGCCTATTTTAAAAACAAAGCAAGCTCTGGCAAAAATGCACACTAAAGAAATAATCACGGTTATTTCTAATGACCAAAGTTCAAAAAAAGACTTTGTTGCTTTCTGTAATCAGTTGGGCCATAAATTAATTTCTCAAGAAGATGATGGAAATAGAATCATCTTTAATATTCAAAAGAAATAGCACTCTAGAAACTTTTGTCTGACTTAAACTGATTAACTCTAAGGTAATATTGATTGAACCCTAAACGCAGTATTAATTTACCTCCAATCGACAATCTGCCAACCCTTCTTTCGTGCCATCAATGTTAATTTAGCATCTGCATTAACCACTACTGCATTCTCTACTAGCTCTAAAAGAGGTATATCATTATGGGAATCAGAATAAAAAGTAGAATCCTTTAACGACTCACCATTTCGC
>ERZ767310.130-NODE-130-length-45907-cov-9.022725_pt1 | contig 45907 bp, 45 predicted proteins | sample MGYA00374954_ERZ767310 | MGnify/ENA primary metagenome ERZ767310 (study PRJEB28948, sample SAMN06267188) | marine metagenome | isolation source: Columbia River Estuary | place: USA:Columbia River Estuary, USA | collected 2013-07-23 ...
CAAGGGATTAGAGTCCCCCTCACAAATTGGATCAATTGGGTCAAAAGTTGTTGTGATAATAGGGTTTACCACGACTTGAACAGGCGCAGGCGTTGTGGCGCATTGCCCAGGATCAGGGGTAAAGGTGTAGTTTATTGTTGCCGTTGGGTCAAACGTCGGACTCCAAGTTCCCGTTACGCCATTAATATCTGTTGCAGGCAAGGGATTAGAGTCCCCCTCACAAATTGGATCAATTGGGTCAAAAGTTGTTGTGTTTTGTGGTGTAACTGTTATTTCAACACTTTCTATAGTAGCTTCGCCACATTCGTCTTCTATGGTTACCGTGTATGTAGTTGTAGTGTTAGGCGAAAGAGTTGGGTTTGGAATATTTACATCACTTACTCCTGTACTAGGACTCCAAGTATAAGTGTTTCCACTGGGAATTTCAGCATCCACTTGTGCTGACTCACCGTTGCAAATAGTTTGTGGTTGCAGTACTAGATTATCTACAAAAGAGATGCTATTAAAACACACCTGGTGAAGATTTGAAAGCCCCCCAGTGGAACCTACAAACCCAAAAAACACCGTGCTGTCTCCTCCAAAAATAGTTCCTCTTATATCTCTATTTAACGATAATCGTAACTCACAATCAAAAAACACTTCAAAAGTCTGTGTTGAAGCAGCCCAAACAATTTTAACATTGTGATCCACTCCATCTTCCATATTAGTGGTTGTGCTTGTTGGTGGCACAGGACCTACTAAATTGTTTGGGTTTGAATGGGAAGCATTGCCATTAATCATAATCGATAAATGATCATACCAAGGATCGTTTTTATCAGTATTTTGATATGTATCAAATTCAACAATTAACGAATTTAGGATACCTTCGTAACCAACTCCACCCCCAGAATTTCCTAGAGCATCATTAATTGTAAAAATATTTGTTCTCTTGAAGACCAATGCCATCCCATCGGCTCCTTGGCTATCTGTAGAACCAAAATTATTTTTATAGTAAATGGTGAAATCTTCATCGAAATCAATAGGGTTGTCATACCATACTCCTCCTCTTTGCCAATCTACATTTTCAGTTATTACATAGCAGTTATTTCCAATAGATTGTGCATCTCCAATGGTTACAGCATTAAGTTGAGTATACCCCTTTGTTGTCAAAAACAAAAGTAAGATAACGGGGAACCAATTTTGAGGAATATTTTTCAAAGAAAAGTTGTTATAAATTGATTGTAAATTTAGCTTAAATTATTTTGACCCTAAGTTATAACATGCAAACGATTCTGTATTCAAAAAAAACAATACAATTACTATACACTACTTAAAATAAACCAAGCGGAAGTTTTTTAATTAAATTATGCAGTAAAATTGCTATCGAGTCAACAATTTTTCAGCCAATTTTTCATAGAAACATGATCTTCAATTAGAGTTTTTAAATTTTTCACAGCTACACGTTCTTGTTTCATGCTGTCTCTGTAGCGAACTGTTACGGTATTGTCTTCAATAGTTTGATGGTCTATGGTGATGCAAAAAGGAGTTCCAATGGCATCTTGTCTGCGGTAGCGCCGACCCACTGCGTCTTTTTCGTCATAGGCAACATTGAATTCCCATTGTAGTTCTTGTAAAATCTCTTTGGCTATTTCTGGAAGCCCATCTTTTTTTACAAGGGGTAAAATCGCCGCTTTTATTGGAGCCAAGACCGCAGGAAGTTTTAGTACTGTGCGTGTGGAGTTGTTTTCTAATTCTTCATTTTTTAGGCTGTTGGAAAATACGGCTAAAAACATACGGTCCAAACCAATAGAGGTTTCTAAGACATAAGGAACATAGTTTTTATTTTCTTCAGGATCAAAAAATTGAAGTTTTTTGCCAGCGTGTTTTTCATGTTGGCTGAGGTCAAAATCTGTTCTGGAATGAATACCTTCAAGTTCTTTAAAGCCAAAAGGGAATCTAAACTCGATATCGGCTGCAGCATCGGCATAATGAGCCAATTTTTCATGGTCATGAAAACGGTAATTTTCTTCACCCATACCCAAAGAAAGATGCCAATTTAGGCGTTTTTCTTTCCAATGTTTGTACCACTCTCCTTGTGTTCCTGGTTTGATGAAAAATTGCATTTCCATTTGTTCAAACTCACGCATTCTGAAGATAAATTGGCGTGCTACAATTTCGTTTCTGAATGCTTTCCCCGTCTGCGCTATACCAAAAGGAATTTTCATTCGGCCTGTTTTTTGAACATTTAAGAAGTTGACAAAAATTCCCTGTGCGGTTTCTGGTCGTAAATACAAATCCATTGCACTTTCAGCAGAGGCCCCCAGTTTTGTACCAAACATGAGGTTGAATTGCTTAACGTCTGTCCAATTGCGGCTACCGCTCACAGGGTCAGCAATTTCGAGTTCTTCTATAAGAGCTTTGACATCTGCTAGGTCTTCATTTTCAAGGGATCTAGCCATACGCTTTAGGATGGTTTCTATTTTATCTTGATAGGCTAGTACGCGTTGGTTGGTCTTTAAGAATTCATTCTCATCAAAGGCATCACCAAAACGTTTTTTAGCTTTTTTAACTTCTTTTTCTATTTTTTGCTCAATCTTAGCACAATAATCTTCAACAAGAACATCAGCTCTGTATCGCTTTTTTGAATCTTTGTTGTCTATCAAGGGGTCATTAAACGCATCAACGTGTCCCGAAGCTTTCCATGTTGTGGGGTGCATAAAGATTGAAGCATCTAAGCCAACAATATTAGTATTCATTTGCACCATGGCTTTCCACCAGTATTCGCGTATATTTTTCTTTAATTCTGCACCGTTTTGGCCGTAGTCGTACACAGCGCTAAGCCCGTCGTAGATTTCGCTGCTTTGAAATACAAACCCGTATTCTTTAGCATGAGAAATAACGTTTTTAAAATGATCTCCTTGGTTATTCATGCCACAAAAATAGAAAACCCCCACAAATTAAATAGCGAGAAATTAAAAAATATAAGTTTATTGTTAAATTTGTAATCCCTCATCTCCATAGATTTGATGAATTATATAGTCAATTTGTTTTTTCCGCCTCAATGTCAAGCGTGTTCGTCTGTCTTGCGCGACCATGAACTTGAAATTTGCGTGGACTGTCGTCAACACCTACCCCTAACCAATTATCATTTTCAGAAAGATCAGCCTTTAGCCCGTCTTTTTTTTGGCCGTATTCACTTTGAAGCGGCTACTTCTTTGTTTTATTTTGAAAAAAATAGTCGCGTCCAATCCTTACTTCATAAACTCAAGTACAAACGTCAAAAATCTATAGGCATAACTTTGGGCACTTGGCTAGCTCTTGAAATGAAGGATTCTAATCGATTTCATTCTATTGACTTAGTTGTTTCTGTTCCCCTACATAAAAAAAGATTAAAAGAAAGAGGATACAATCAAGTTTCGCCTTTTGCTAAGGCAATTGCAAATGTATTTGATGTTTCTTATGAAGATTCTGTATTGATTAAGACTAAACATGTAAAAACTCAAGTTTTTCAAACTAAGGCCGAGCGCTGGAAGTCTGTCAAACATTCATTTGAGATTAATAATAAAACACTAGTCATTGGAAAACATGTATTGCTCGTTGATGACTTAATTACTACTGGGTCAACTATAGAAGCTTGTGCTGTAGTATTGATGAATGCGGAGGCGAAACAGTTGAGTTTAGCCACTATCGCAATAGCTTCTTCTATGTTTCGCTAAAATTAAAATAAGTTGTTTCTTTGTATTGCTCAAAAAACAGATATGTCAAAGACCTTTTCAAATATTTTATTTTTTATTGCTATTAGTTTGGTTTTTTTTCGCTGTGCCAACCGAGGAACTGCTAGTGGAGGAGAGCGAGACGAAACGCCACCTGCAATAATAAAAGAGGAGCCTGCCAATTTTTCAATAAATTTTGATTCTGATGAAATCAGAATTTATTTTGATGAATACATTAAATTTAAAAATATTCAAAAACAACTCATTGTGTCTCCGCCAATGGATCCTGAGCCTGTACTGACTCCTATCAGTACAGCAAGCAAATATATTTCCATCAAGATTTTGGATACTTTACAGCCCAATACAACCTACGCTTTTAATTTTGGGCAAAGTATTGAAGACAATAACGAAGGGAATCCATATCCTTTTTACAGATATGTTTTTTCTACTGGTCCAGTTATAGATTCTCTCTCAGTCAAAGGGCTAGTTACAGAAGCCTTTGAGTACGAGACACCAGAATTTGTTTCGGTTTTGTTGCACGAGGTCGATAGTACCTATACCGATTCCATAGTCTTTAAGAAGAAACCAAAATATATTTCGGTTACGGATAGTCTATCACAATTTTCTATAGAAAACATAAAAGAAGGGACCTATTTGTTGACCGCATTAAAAGAAGAGAACACTAATTATATCTATCAGCCAAAAGACGATAAATTTGGCTTCAGGAGTCAGTTTATCACTGTACCCTCTGACACAGCCTATGTGCTAAGGTTGTTTAATCAAGATCCAGAATTTAAATTTTCTAGAGCTCGCCAATTGGCTGAGAATAGAATAGGCTTTGCTTATGAAGGTAGCCCAGATAGTCTAAGCGTAAAGATTTTGTCTGAAGTTCCAGAAGAATTCGGCTCTATTACCACAAAAGCTTTTGAAACAGATACTTTAAATTATTGGATGCGTCCAAAGTTTGAGGCGGATTCTTTACTTTTTCAAGTGTCTTACCTTTCTCAAAAAGATACAGTTTCTGTGCGCATGAAATCAATGGACAAAGATTCATTAGAGCTGAGAGCTGTTAATCTTTCATTAAAGCCAGGTACTGCACTGCAGTTGCGCTCGACTGTTCCTTTGAGCGCGTTGGATGAGTCTAAAACATCGATTATGGACAAAGACTCACTGGATATAAAGGGTGTGTTGTCTATGGATGCTTATATGCTCAATATAGCGAACTTAAAATTTGATGTGACAGAAGGAAATAATTACGAGATATTATTTTTGCCAGGTGCATTTAAGGATTTTTACGGAGCTGAAAATGACACATTACGTTTAAATGCAAGAACAAAGCTTTTGACGGATTATGGCAACATAAGAGTTGATCTTCGCAATGCAAAATACCCAATCATCGTTCAATTTGTTTCTAGCAATGGGGATGTAGAGGAGGAGCAAATTGTTAAAGGTCCAGGCCCAATTGATTTTAAGAATATTGATCTTGGAATCTATTTTCTAAGAGCCGTTTTTGACACCAATGGAAATGGTAAATACGATTCAGGGAATTTTCTTAAAAAAATCCAACCAGAGCGGGTGAGCTATGCTGAAGAACCTGTGGAAGTCCGTGCAAACTGGGATGAAGTAGCTGAGTTTGTTTTGGACGATTAACCCTTCAAGTTGGCTTTGACCAATTCGCGATTCATGCGCGCAATATTTTCTAACGATATTCCCTTAGGGCATTCCACTTCGCAAGCACCGGTATTGGTGCAATTTCCAAAGCCTTCCAAATCCATCTGTGCTACCATATTTTGGACGCGATCGGCTGCTTCTACTTGACCCTGGGGAAGCAATGCATATTGAGAAACTTTTGCGCCAACAAACAGCATCGCTGAAGAGTTTTTGCATGAAGCAACACAAGCACCACAACCAATGCAGGTAGCTGCATCCATGGCTTCATCGGCTGCGTGTTTTGAAATTGGAATGGCATTACCGTCTTGAGTATTTCCAGATGTATTGACTGAAATAAATCCTCCTGCGTGTTGAATGCGGTCAAAAGCTGAACGGTCAACTACTAAATCTTTTACAACCGGAAAAGCATTTGCTCTAAAAGGTTCAATGAAAATTGTATCACCGTCTTTGAATTTACGCATGTGCAACTGACAAGTCGTTACTCTGCGGTCTGGGCCGTGCGCCTCACCATTGATGTATAATGAACAAGACCCACAAATCCCTTCACGACAGTCGTGATCGAACGCTACAGGTTCCTCTCCAGCAGGGATGAGTTGACTATTTAGAACATCGAGCATTTCTAAAAAAGACATGTCTGGCGAAATATCACTTATTGGGTATTCAACAATTTCACCTTTTGAATTGGCGTTTTTTTGGCGCCATATTTTTAATGTTAAATTCATAGCAACTTCTATTTGTATGAGCGTTCTTTAACTTCTATATTTTCGTATTCTAATGTTTCTTTATGGAGTATCGCATCTTTTGGTGCGCCTTTGTACTCCCAGGCAGAGACAAATTGAAATTCTTTTCTTCGTTGTGCTTCACCATCTTTAGTTTGGTGTTCCTCGCGAAAGTGACCCCCTGCCGATTCTTCTCTGACTAAAGCATCTTTGGCGAAGAGTTCGCCGAGCTCTAGGAAATCAGCTACGCGTCCAGCTTTGGCTAATTCTTCATTGAATTCATTAGCCTCTCCTGGAACAAGTACCTCTTTGTAAAATTCCTCGCGTAATGCAGAAATTTCTTCAATGGCTTCTTTAAGCTCTTTTTCATTTCTTGCCATTCCGCATTTATTCCACATAATTTTTCCTAGGCGTTTGTGGAAATAATCTACAGGTTTTGTGCCTTTGTTATTGATAAAGCTGTCAATTTGTTTGCGTACATTTTCTTCAGCTTCTTCAAATTCTTTACTGTCTGTAGTTATAGGTCCTGTTCTAATATCATCAGACAAATAATCACCAATGGTGTAGGGCAGCACAAAATAACCATCAGCAAGACCTTGCATCAATGCAGAGGCCCCAAGTCTATTTGCACCATGGTCCGAGAAATTGGCTTCTCCAACAGCATAAAGACCTGGCACTGTGGTTTGAAGGTTATAATCTACCCATATGCCTCCCATGGTGTAATGCACCGCTGGATAAATCATCATAGGCGTTTCGTAAGGATTTTCGTCTACAATTTTTTCGTACATCTGAAATAAGTTACCATACTTACTTTTTACAACTTCCTTACCTAATTTATTGACTAAACTTTCATCATTTTCGTCTAGGCCTTTGACATGAGCTTGTTCTTTCCCATACCTTATGATAGCCGATGCAAAATCAAGAAAAACAGCCTCTCCTGTAGCGTTAACGCCAAAGCCTGCATCGCAACGTTCTTTAGCTGCTCTGGACGCAACATCTCTTGGTACCAAATTTCCAAAAGCAGGATAACGGCGTTCTAAGAAATAATCGCGATCCTCTTCTGCAATTGCTGTGGGTTTTAATGTTTTGTTTTGTACAGCCTTAGCGTCTTCTAGTTTTTTAGGGACCCAAATACGGCCGTCATTCCGTAGTGACTCGGACATGAGTGTCAATTTGGATTGATGATCTCCAGAAACAGGAATGCAAGTTGGGTGGATTTGAGTGTAACATGGATTTGCAAAGTATGCACCTCTTTTGTGTGCCTTCCAAGCAGCGGTAACATTACTCCCCATCGCATTGGTAGAAAGGTAAAAGACATTGCCATACCCTCCACTTCCAAGAACTACGGCATGTGCGGAGTGACGTTCTATTTCTCCAGTAATAAGGTTTCTAGTGATGATTCCACGCGCTTTCCCATCAACAATTACAACATCCAACATTTCGTGGCGGTTGTACATTTTTATTTTTCCTCGTCCAATTTGTCGGTTCATCGCAGAATAGGCACCCAGCAATAGCTGCTGCCCTGTTTGTCCTTTGGCGTAAAAAGTTCGCGAGACTAGAACTCCACCAAAAGAGCGGTTGTCAAGAAGCCCTCCATAATCTCTGGCAAAAGGCACTCCTTGAGCCACACACTGGTCGATGATATTTGTGGATACTTCTGCCAGTCTGTAAACGTTGGCTTCACGCGAGCGATAATCGCCGCCTTTTACTGTATCGTAAAATAAGCGGTATGTTGAGTCTCCATCTCCTTGATAATTTTTTGCAGCATTGATGCCTCCTTGCGCTGCTATGGAATGCGCACGCCTTGGCGAATCTTGAAAGCAAAAGGCTTTAACATTATAGCCCAATTCAGCCAATGTAGCAGCGGCTGAACCTCCTGCCAAACCAGTCCCAACAACAATAACATCAATAGATCGTTTGTTGGCTGGATTGACAAGGTCAATTTTATTTTTATGGTTGGTCCACTTATCTGCCAATGGGCCTTGTGGAATTTTAGAATCTAAAGCCATAAGGGTATAGTTTTAGTGCGAATTATTAAAAAAGTGGAACAAAGCAATTACTATAAAGCCAAGAGGAATGAGTACCGCATATGCTTTTCCGAATCCTTTCAGCGCTTGAGTGTATTTGTTGTTTGCCCCAACAGATTGAAAGGCAGAACTGAACCCATGCAAAAGGTGGAGCGATAAAAACACAAAACCAGCACAATATAAAAGCACTCGCCAAAGAGGGATAAACTTGTGTTGTAGTTCCTCAAAATAGCGGTAGTCGCTGCCATCGGCTAAAAGACCAGAAGAGTCTCCCAACACATATTTTGTGTTGATTTCTGGAATCCAAAAATCTATAAAATGAATCACGAGAAAAATTAGAATAAACCCTCCGCTATAAATCATGTTACGGCTCATCCAAGTTGAATTGGCGTTCCCGTTGTTTACGGCATAGCTAACATTTCGCGAAGCTTTATTTTTAAACTCTAAAACAAACCCCATCACAAAATGAAAAACAACGCCGAAAATTAGGACCGGCTGTAATACAAATTGTACCAAAGGGTTGTTCCCCATAAAATGTGAAGCTTCGTTAAAGAGATCTGGGTTAAAAACAGATAAAATATTAATTGCGAAGTGTTGTAAAATAAACACCATAAGGAAAAAAGCTGAAAGCGCCATGGCTATTTTTCGCCCAATTGAAGACTTTAAAAATCCACTCATCTGATTAAAAATTTTATAACTAAGCAAAGGTACTACACGAAGCGGTTTTAGACAATAAGATTTGCTATAATTTTTTTATTAAGAATTGGTTTAAATAGACTTGTATTTTCTTTTTTTTCTAAATGCTTAAAATCTTCGTAGATTTATATGAAAATATTTAAATTTGAAAAAAACAATTGTCTATGAAATACCTGCAAATTGACGCTCAATTATTCATTAAGAACAGGAAGAAATTTGCTGCTAAAATGGTCCCCAATTCCATAGCGGTTTTTAACTCTAACGATATTTTTTCAACTGGGGCTGATAGTACACTTCCTTTTCAGCAACACCGTAATATTTTTTATTTGAGTGGAGTCGATCAAGAGGAGAGTATTCTTGTTTTGTGTCCTAGTGCAGCAAATAAAGCCCATCGGGAGATTTTATTTTTAAAAGAAACCAATGATCATATTGCCATTTGGGAGGGTGCAAAGCTCAACAAAAAACAAGCTACACAGACTTCTGGCGTACAATCGATTTATTGGTTGGATGAATTTGAGGGTATTTTTGAACAACTTATGGCTGAGGTTAAAACTTTGTATTTTAATAATAATAACCACTATCGTCAAGCAGTGGAAATGGAGACTCGAGAGGATCGCTTCATTAAGCGAGCAAAGGAAAAATTTCCAAACCACAAAGTGGACCTCAGTTTTCCAATAATCGAGGCTCTTCGCGGGGTAAAGGAATTTGAAGAAATTGAATTGATTCAAAAGGCCTGTGACATTACTGAAAAGGGCTTTAGAAGGGTGCTCGGGTTTGTCAAACCCGGCGTTATGGAGTTTGAAATTGAAGCCGAATATGCGCATGAATTTCTTAAAAACAGATCTAAGGGCTTTGCGTATACTCCTATCATAGGGTCAGGGTTTAATGCTTGTGTTTTACATTACATTCAAAATAATCAGCAGTGTATGGCTGGGGATATGTTGCTTATGGATGTAGGTGCAGAATATGCAAATTATTCCAGCGACATGACGCGAACTATCCCAGTTAGTGGTCATTTTACGGCACGTCAAAAAGCGGTTTATCAAGCAGTTTTAAATGTGAAAAACGAAGCCACAAAAATGCTTGTACCTGGGACGATATGGGAAGAATACCATAGTGAAGTTGGTAAAATTATGACCTCTGAGCTTTTGGGTTTAGGGCTTATCGATAAATCTGATGTTCAAAATGAAGACCCAAAATGGCCTGCCTACAAAAAATATTTTATGCATGGCACTTCGCATCATTTAGGTTTGGATACGCATGATTTTGGTGCACTAAAAACACCAATGGTTCCCAATATGGTATTCACGGTAGAGCCAGGCATATATATTCAGAAAGAAAGCATGGGTATTAGATTAGAAGACGATGTGGTAATTCAGTCCAAGGGTGCCCCAATCAATCTAATGAAAAATATCCCGATTGAAATAGAAGAAATTGAAACGCTAATGAATACCTAATTGCTGGTTTTACTTTAACCGCTAAAAACAGTTATTTTATAATGATCACGTCTTGTGCAGAATAACTATCGCTTACCGACTTGACAGTTGAAATTAGGTCCTCGGTGCTTATTTTTTTTGTATCGAACTCAACAGTGGCTAATTCCATCTCGAAATCCACTTTAGCCTTGTACATGCCATCCATTTTGGCTAATTTTTTTTCAATAGATTTCGCACAACCTATTTCACAAGTCATCCCCTTTATAGTAAATTTTGCTGCGGTAAAATTTTCTAAATCATTAGCATTTTTCATCTGCTTTTGGTCAACCCTCACGGCTTCAGTTTTGCCATTTTCTACTGTTTTTGTAATAACCTCAGTTTTATTTTTACAGGAATACACAAAACAGATTAATAGCAATAGTGTCAAAATTGAGTTTAGAGTTTTCATGATTTTAATTTTAATAGGGTATAAAGTTATTATTTTTTTAACTCTTTTTTGATATAAATTAATCTAATTTGCGGCCTTAAAAAAGATTAATGCCCAATCAAAATCTAAAAAAATGGAGTCTTCTGATTGTCTTATCGCTGATTTGGGGAAGTTCCTTCATTCTCATCAAAAAGGGTTTAGTTGGACTTAGTCCCTTGCAATTGGGAGGTTTTAGAATCGTGATTTCTGCCTTGTTCATTTTTATTCCTGGTTATAATTCATTGAAAAATATAACAAAAAAAGAGTGGAAATGGCTTGCTCTTTCGGGATTCCTAGGCACCTTTTTTCCGTCTTTTTTATTTGCATTTGCTGAGACAGAGGTGGACAGTACTATAGCTTCGATATTAAATTCTTTGGTGCCTTTGAACACGATTATTATTGGACTTGTCATTTTTAATATTAAATCCAATCGCGTACAGACCTTTGGAGTTCTGCTAGGGTTTTTAGGTGCAGTTTTACTCATTCTAGAAGGGGCCGAACTCAATCCGCGACAAAATTATTGGTTTGCTGGTTTAATTATTTTGGCAACATTAATGTATGCCGCCAATGTAAATATCATTAAAAAGCATTTACAAAATGTCCGCCCACTGTCCATAGCAACAGCCAATTTTGTTGTTATTCTTTTTCCTGCAATCCTTGTGCTTTTATTCTCCGAAGGCTTAAGCGCTACAGCATTGGGAAATGACACTTTTTTACCTGCGCTTGGCTGCGTGGTTTTACTGTCTCTTTTCGGCACTGCTATGGCTAAAGTGATGTTCAATAGATTAATTCAGATTTCGACCCCAGTTTTTGCCTCTTCGGTTACTTATTTGATGCCTATTGTCGCTCTTTTTTGGGGTGTATTGGATGGCGAAGTTTTTGATCTGTTTCAAGGTTTTGCAGCGCTTTTGATTTTGGTTGGCGTCTATTTGGCAAATAAAAAGTCAATAAAAAAAGACCGCATGTAGCGGTCTTTTTTTAATCTGAATTAGAGAATATTTTATTTAAAATCTTCTTCGGTTACACCAGAATTCACTTGTACTTCACTAGCGTTAATACTGATGACTTGTGGTCCTGTAGAGATTTTTCGTCCAAAAGGAATCAATACCCCATTGACTGCTCTATAATCCGAAATATCTTCGATGGAAGTTATCGTTTGTCCTTGTGCTTCTTCAGTCTTTTCTTCTCTTATGAGTAGCCCAGATGTTGCATCATAATAACGGAACGATTCTTTATCACCGTTCACCTTGATTTTGTATACATCTGTACCGTCCAAATCACTTAAACTTATCAATTCAATGTCTTCGGCAGTATAGTGTGCCTCAGGGAATAATCCTTTTTGACTGGCTTGATCTGCAATTTGCTCCTCAGTCATCGGCTGTTTCATGCCTTGTTGTTCAGCATAACCAGTAGTTCCATCAAATTTTTGTTTCATGATGGTGCCCATTCCAGCAATACTCATTTCCATAGAAGATTTGTTTGGTGCCATGCTTTTAATAACAGCAGTGGGCTTGAAAGGTGCACCTTCAATGGTAACGTCAGCATTGAAAAGTAATGTGCTAACGGCTTGAATGGCTTCTTTTCCTCCAACGGCCTCTACATAGCTGCTCATGACTGTTAAAGCAGTCACACCATCAGGAATTGGCTTCGAAAACTCTGGCTTGTCTACTGGATTGGCATATTTATCAAAATAGTTGATAGGAATGTTTAGCTTTTCAAGATTTGCAACCACTTCACTTCCTTTACCAACAATAATAAAACGGGCATTATCGGCCGTAAAATATTTGTTGGCCACACGCTGTACATCTTCAATAGAAACAGCGTTGATTTTCTCTAGGTAAGTCGCATAAAAGTCTTCTGGTAATTCATTGATTTTTGTGCTAATGGCATATTGAGCAATAGTGCTTGGGCGTTCTAAAGCCAACACGAAATCACCTACATATTTTGCTTTTGCATTCGCTAATGCAGAAGCTTCAACGGGTTCTGATTGGAATCGTTTAATTTCTTTGATGGTTTCGACCATTGCACTGTCAGTTACGGCGTTTCTAACTGCGGCACCAGCAGAAAATCTAGAAATATACTTGTCGGTTCCAACAGACGACCGCGCACCATAAGTCCAGCCGTTTGCTTCGCGCAAATTCATATTTAAATAGCTGTTAAAACCCCCACCAAAAATTTTGTTGGCAATAAGTACTGCATGATAATCAGGATCACTCATTTTAAGTTTTACATTGCTAGTGATAGAGATGTTCGACTGTACTGCGTTGGGCATATCTATGAAGTTAATTTCCAAAGCCTCTACATTGGCATTGGCTTCAGGGACATTAGAATTGATTTCTGCTGTTTTTTTCCATTTGCCAAAGTATTTTTTGATGCGCTTGTACACCTCTTTAGTATTGACATCGCCAATAACAACTAGGTAGGCGTCGTTTGGTCCAAAATACTTATTATAGTACGATTGGACGTCATCAAAACTGACACCGTTTACGGTCTCCTCTGTAACAAATTCACCATAAGGGTGTTCAGCTCCATAAGATAGTGCTCTTCCAACACGACCTGCAACGGCATCAACACTTTTTGCTTCAGACTTCAACCCTTCTAAGAGTTTATCTTTTTCTTTGCCAAATTCTTCCTCTGTCAAAAGCGGATTCATTGCAGCATCTGCTAATAATTGTAAAATTCGATCACTGTATTTCGTGAGTGAACTTGCGAAACCACCACTGAACCCAAAGCTTAAGCGAGCACCTAAGAAATCAACTTCTTCGTTGAAGTCATCTTTTGAAATGTTTGTGGTTCCATTACCTAGCATAGATCCCAACAAAGAGGTTACACCAGCTTTGTCACCTTCAATGATTGGATCTCTATCAATCGTAAGATTGTAAGAAACACGTGGGAGCTTGTGGTTTTCAACAATAAGTATCTTTAGCCCGTTTTTCAGTTCATATTCCGTTGGCTTTTCCAGCGAAATTTTTGGTGCTGGACCTGGTTTAGGTTGTTGACTACGATCTATTTGTGCTGTAAGACTTACTGTCACAAATAAAAAGGCCAGAATTGTATAAAATTTAGTTTTCATAGGAATGTCTTTTTTTGAATTATTCTTGTGCAGACTCTGGTAAATACTCCAAAAGCAGACGTTGATCTGCGTTTAAATATTTATTGGCAACTGCTTTTATTTCTTCGCGCGTTATGGATCTGTATATATCAATTTGGTTATTGATGAGGTTGGTGTCTCCATACAACATGTGGTAACGCGCTAAAGAATTGGCTATACCCTCAACACTCGAGTTTGAACTTACAAAGTCATTTTCAAATTTATTTTGGATTTTTTGGTAATCTCTTTCAGAAATGAGCTCAGATTTTAATTTTTCAATTTCTTCGTCCATTTCTTCAACCAAAGTATCTAGAGAAGTATCGCCTAGTGGTAACCCAAAAAGGATGTACATTCCGTAGTCTTCCTGACTCAAGTTGATGGCTCCTGCTTGGAGTGCAATTTTCTTATCGTCCACAAGTTTTTTGTAGAGCTTAGAGGTCTTTCCGTCACTTAAGTAAGTTGAAACCATATCTAAAACGTATGAGTCTCTATCCTTAAAGGATGAGGTTCTGTAAGCGGCCATGATGGCTGGTATTTGAATGTTTGCATCATAAGCTTTTGCACGGATTGGTTCTGTAATAGGATCTTCTTTTGGAAAATCTCTTACAATATCTTCTCCGCGCGGAATTGGGCCAAAATAATCTTCAATCATTTTTTTAACTGCAGATACATCTATATCACCAGCAACTACTAAAGTTGCATTATTAGGGACATAGTATTTTTTATTAAATGCTTGGAATTCTTCTAGGGTTGCCGCATCCAGGTGCTCCATTTTTCCAATGGTTGTTCCTTTGTACGGGTGCTTTTTGAACATGTGTAATTTTACATTTTCTAGAAATTTTCCGTAAGGACTGTTATCAACTCTTAATCTTTTTTCTTCCTTTACTACTTCATTTTGAGTATCAACACCTTCTTGATTGATTACAGGGTGTAGTAGGCGCTCAGATTCCATCCAGATGCCCAACTCTACGTTGTTTGAAGGAAAAACTTCATAGTAGTAAGTCCGGTCATCTGTTGTATTTGCATTATTACTCCCACCGTTAGAAGTTACTATAGTAAACCATTCTCCTTTAGGGATGTTTACAGTTCCTTCAAAAAGAAGATGCTCGAAAAAGTGTGCAAATCCAGTTCGCTCTGGGTTTTCATCTTTGGCGCCAACATGGTACATAACCGAGGTAGTTACTACTGGTGCAGTATTGTCTTGATGAAGAATAACGTGCATGCCGTTATCTAAATCGTATTCCTCAAACTTTACTTCTTGAGCCGAAACAGCAAAAACCGAACCCAGCAAACAAGAAAAAACACATAGATAAGTTTTCATTTGAATGATTTTATTTAAAATTAATTGTTATTAAGACGCTCATAAAGCTATTTTGTTACAGCGCGGTTCCAAATATATGTAATTTAATGAATTTTTAAATGTTTTGAAGCGTTAAAAGTAAGCTGATAAATAGTTTGTAAATTGATTTTTAAAAATTATATTTGCACCCGCCTTTTTAGGATAAGAATAGGAAGGTACTAAATTAATTAATAAAAAAACGTAACGCTATGTACGCAATTGTAGAAATAGCAGGGCAACAATTTAAAGTTGAAAAAGACCAAAAAGTCTTTGTCCACCGTTTGCAAACAGAAGAAGGAAAAAAGGTCGCTTTTGACAATGTACTTCTCTTGGCTGACGGCGACAAGGTCACAGTAGGCGCCCCCGCTATAGACGGTGCTCAAGTAGGAGCAAAAGTCTTAAAGCACCTGAAAGGTGATAAAGTAGTCGTATTCAAAAAGAAACGACGCAAGGGATATAGAGTGAAGAATGGTCATCGCCAAGCTTTAACAGAGATCCAAATTGATAATATTACAGCAACAGGCGCTAAAAAAGCTGCCCCTGCTAAAAAAGTACAAAAACCAGCTGCCAAAGTTGAAGCGCCAGCGCCTAAGGCCAAAAAAGCTGCTCCAAAAGCAGAAGCTCCAGTGCAAGACTTTAGCAAAATGACAGTTGCACAACTTAAGGAACTAGCGAAAGCGAAAGGCATAACAGGAATTTCTGCCATGAAAAAAGCAGATTTAATCTCAGCCCTTAGCTAAATTATAATCATTTAAATCGAAATAAAATGGCACATAAAAAAGGAGTCGGAAGTTCGAAAAACGGTAGAGAATCAGAATCGAAACGCTTAGGCGTCAAAATTTTTGGTGGGCAAGCTGCTGTTGCAGGTAACATCATTGTTAGACAAAGAGGTACTGCACATAACCCAGGTGAAAATGTTTACGCTGGAAAAGACCACACCTTACACGCTAAAATTGATGGCGTTGTTAAGTTTGAGAAAAAGAAGAACAACAAATCTTATGTTTCTGTTGTTCCTTTTGAGGCATAGTTCTCAATAAACCTTATATAAAAAGCTCCGCATTGCGGAGCTTTTTTTTGGTCTAATGTGCCTTATATAATAGTTTTTCATAAGCCAAGCGCTTGTCACTATTTTCTAGATAAATAATTCCGCAGTACGCATAACCCATAGTTTTGAGTAGTTCTTGCATTCCTAAATTCTCTTCGTGTGTATCGATACGCATGGAAGGAATTTTATGTTTATAAAGCATCTGCTCACATTTCTTAAAAATGAACTTAGCGAATCCTTTTCCCCTGTGGTTTTTTGCAACCGCCATTCGATGAATCACACCGTATATTGTTTGATCTGGATCTGACCAGCTGCCTTCTATTTTTGAATAAGTCGGCTCATTTTTAGTAGAAAACATAGCGGTTGCAATAGGCGATTGATCGTGGGATTTCAGTAGGTAGCTTTCATTGTTGTCTATATCATTGCTAATGATAGATTCATTCGGATATCCATTTTGCCATTGATCAATGTTTTGGTTTGCCAACAGCTCCTGCGCATCTTTGATGATGTCCATAATCACTTTTAAATCTTTCTTTTTTGCTCGTAAAAGGTTCATTTTTTATGGCTAATAATTAATTGATCCAAAAAAAAAGCCAAAGAATTAACTTTGACTTTATGATAAATGCTTAGCTTAATAGCGGTAATACTCAGGTTTAAAAGGACCTTCTTTCTTTACCCCAATATAGCTGGCTTGATCTTTTCGGAGCTCTGTAAGCTCTACGCCAATTTTTTCTAAATGTAATTTGGCTACTTTCTCATCCAAATGTTTAGGCAACATATATACTTTGTTTTCGTAAGCATCTTTGTTGTTCCACAATTCTATTTGTGCTAAGACTTGATTTGTAAAGGAGTTGCTCATTACAAAGCTTGGGTGTCCTGTCGCACATCCAAGATTCACCAGTCGGCCTTCGGCCAATACGATAATGTCATTACCATTGACCGTATACTTATCTACTTGTGCTTTGATTTCGTCTTTGGTATATCCAAAATTTTCATTGAGCCAAGCCATATCAATTTCATTATCAAAGTGTCCAATGTTGCAAACAATGGTTTTGTCTTTCATGGCTTCAAAATGCTGACTTTGTACGATGTCTTTATTTCCAGTAGCAGTCACAACTACATCAGCTACAGGTAAAACAGTTTCTAATTTTTTAACTTCGAAGCCATCCATAGCTGCTTGAAGTGCACATATTGGATCAATTTCTGTAATGGTCACGATGCTTCCTGCACCTCTAAACGAGGCTGCAGTGCCTTTCCCTACATCACCATAACCACATACAACAACACGTTTTCCAGCTAGCATGGTGTCGGTAGCTCTGCGTACAGCATCAACGGCACTTTCTTTACATCCGTATTTATTATCAAATTTACTTTTGGTTACGGAGTCATTTACATTTATTGCTGGCATGGCTAATGTACCGTTGTTCATTCGTTCGTACAAGCGGTGAACCCCAGTTGTTGTTTCTTCACTTAGCCCATTGATTCCAGCAGTAAGTTCTGGATAATGATCAAAAACAAGATTAGTAAGATCTCCTCCATCATCCAAAATCATGTTCAGTGGCTTTCGATCATCGCCAAAAAATAAAGTTTGCTCAATACACCAATCAAATTCTTCTTCGTTCATTCCTTTCCAGGCATAAACAGGAATTCCTGCCGCAGCAATAGCTGCTGCTGCTTGGTCTTGTGTTGAAAAAATATTACAGGAACTCCATGTTACCTCAGCACCAAGGGCAACAAGAGTTTCAATAAGTACTGCTGTTTGAATTGTCATGTGAAGACATCCAGCAATTCGGGCACCTTTTAGGGGTTGACTGTCTTTGTATTCTTCACGAAGACTCATCAGCCCAGGCATTTCTGCTTCTGCAAGTTCAATTTCTTTTCGCCCCCATTCCGCTAGAGACATGTCTTTTACTTTATAGGGTACATAAGGGAGGGTTTTGACGCTCATAAGTTTAGTTTTTATAATTTGAACGTGTTTAGAAAAAACGCTCAAAATAGTGTACTTTCGTTTTGGATTTAATTATTTGCAAATATAGTTATTAACTTTTTAAATTTTTATGCCACTTTACAAAAACATACAGGTTAACTCACAAACTAATGTTAAAATATGGCATATTGTTGAGTCTTTAGATTTTTTGATGTCAAATACCGACTTAAAAGAGGAAAGTCGTCAAAGGGTTCAAAAAATGAAAAGCGAACTACATCAGCGTGCGTTTTTGAGTGTACGTCTGCTTTTAAAAGCCTTTGGGCACTCTGATTCTGATTTAATTTATGATGAATATGGCAAACCTCACCTTAAGAATGGTCTCTTTATATCGATTTCTCATTCCTACGCTTACGCAGCGGTAGTCATTAGCACATCAGCTGTTGGCATTGATATTGAAAAACAACGCCAAAAAATCACAGCCATAGCTTCAAAGTTCATAGGCTATGAAGCTGCTTACCTTAATATCTACTCAGAGCATTATATTAAGCAATTAACTTGGATATGGTGCATTAAAGAATCATTGTATAAGTTATACGCCAAGCTAGGAGTATCTTTTAAAGAACAGATGTTAGTTTTGCCTATTGGTGCTGATCAAGAATCAACAACGGCATGGATTTTGGACAAGAATCAACGGCAACGATTTGAAGCATTAGTTTTAGAATTTAACGGATTTGGATTTGCCATAACAACACCAAGCAAATGAACGAATTGATTGATTTTTTTGTAGCGCCATATACTTCAGCAACTGCACTAGATATTGCTCTTGAAATAGCAGCAGTTGTACTAGGTATTTTTAGTGTTTGGTATGCGAAAAAAGAAAACATTCTCGTATTCCCTACAGGAATTATCAGCACATCCTTATACATATATATTTGTTTTAAATTTTCTCTCTATGGGGATGTGATCATCAATAGCTATTACACACTGATGAGTTTATATGGTTGGTATATGTGGCGCCGTTTTATAAAAGGCAGTACTATTGAAGTTTCATATGCTTCGATCAAAGACATGTCCAATGCATTGATTATTTTTGTAGGCACGGCTACGTTTGTTGTTTTAGTGTATTTTTATTTTGATCGTTTCGATCGACTAACCGATTATTTTGATACGTTTACAACAGCTGTGTTTTTTGCGGCAATGTGGCTTATGGCCAACAAAAAAATTGAACATTGGCTTTTTTGGATTGTTGGTAATTTAATCTCTATCCCTTTATACTTTATTAAAGGACTTGGGTTTTCAGGACTACAATTTATTATTTTTTTAATTCTAGCGGTTCAAGGATATTTTGAATGGAAAAAACAATTAGTAAAATAGCTTCAGCTTGTGTAAGGATTGTTCTTTTTGGACCTGAATCCACAGGGAAATCTACTCTTGCAGAAGAATTAGCGACACATTACAAAACAATTTTTGTTCCTGAGTATATGCGACAATATCTACAACACAAATGGGATCATCAACGCGCCGTATGTACCAAATCAGACCTAATCCCAATAGCTGAGGGGCAAATGCAATTGGAAAACAACAAAGCAAAGCTCGCCGATAAAATCCTTTTTTGTGACACCAATCTTTTACAAATTAAAGTTTATTCAGAAATTTACTATGATGGCTATTGCCCTCCTGAAATTGTGTTAAATATCAAAAAAAACTCATATGATTTATACTTTTTATGCGGCATTGACGTTCCATGGGTAGGAGACGATTTACGTGACAAGCCTAATGAGCGTGAATATATGTTTGAATGCTTTGAGGGGGCGCTTAAGGCGCAAAATGTACCTTTCATTGTTTTGGAAGGAACTAAAAGGCAACGATTTAATACTGCTATAGCTCATATAGATCAACTAATAAGCACAAGAAATTGAAGTTTAAAGCCAAAGAAATTAGTCAAATTATTGAAAGAGGCTTAGACGTTAAAACGATCGAAAATCAACTTTCATGTTTTACCAATAAAAACACAAACATAAACTTGTGTGCCCCAGCTGTCGTGGGTAATGGTATTGTTCAGATGAATAATAAAGAAGTTGACTTTTACGCCTCTTTCTATAAGACTTCAAAAGAGAATATTTCTATTATAAAATTTGTTCCAGCTTCTGGTGCAGCATCCAGAATGTTTAAAAGTCTTTATTTGTTTTTGGATAATTATAACATCAATAAAGAAACCATTAATTCCTATGTTAACAGAACAAAAAGTATAGATTTATTTTTGTTTTTTGTTACCGTTGAAAAGCTACCATTTCACGACAAAGTTTTTGCTGCATTGAAAAAGAATTATCCAGAATATAAACAAATGACTTTAGATCAAAGACGGTTATTGTTTGTAGAGATTATGTTAGCAAAAGAACATTTTAACTTTGGTGAATACCCTAAAGGATTATTGCCTTTTCATAATTACCGCTCGTATGTGTCGACTGCTTTCGAGGAGCATTTGATTGAAGCTAGCAAGTACGCTTCTGTTGGCGGTAAGGCCTCACTTCACTTTACAGTCTCAAAAGATCACCACCAACAGTTTGTGGCTCATTTTGAAACCATCAAAACCATTGTGGAGTCCAAAACAGAAACACAGTTTGAAATTGACTACTCTTTTCAAGACCCAAAAACGGATACAATTTCCGTAGGCCTTGATAACACGCCCTTTAGATTAGAGGGCAAATTATTATTTAGACCCTCTGGACATGGGGCTTTAATTTCTAATTTAAACGCGATTGATGCAGATTTGATTTTCATCAAAAACATTGATAATGTGCTTATGCAGCAACGTGGGGATCTGATGGTATTTTATAAGAATGTTTTAGCAGGGTTGTTGTTAAAAATTCAAAAGCAAGCTTTTGATTATGCTTTGGAGTTAGATGATTCATCAATTAATGAAAACAGAGTTAATGAAATTGCTAATTTTCTATCTGATCAAATGAATGTGTTTATCAGCAAAGAATTTGAGAAATATGCGCATCATTTTAAGATAGAGTATTTGAAATCGCGTATTCATCGTCCAATTCGCGTTTGTGGAATGGTTAAAAATGAAGGCGAACCTGGTGGTGGTCCATTTTGGGTTAAAAAAGAAAATGGAGAATTAAGCCTTCAAATTGTTGAAATGAATCAAATCAATACTAATTCCAAACACCAGAAAGCGATTTCAAAATCTTCAACTCATTTTAATCCTGTTGATCTTGTTTGTGGCATTAGAGATTATAAAGGAGAAAAGTATGATTTAGAACAGTTTGTTGATTTAAGCACTCATTTTGTGGCGGTCAAAAACAAATATGGAAAGAAACTCAAAACACTTGAACGCCCAGGCCTTTGGAATGGGGGTATGGCTGGCTGGAATACCATTTTTGTAGAGGTGCCCCTTACTACATTTACCCCGGTAAAATCAATAGTAGATTTACTCAAAGCACCACATCAATTAGAGGATTAAAAAAGTCTTTTAATAATTAGCATAAATATATTTTCTGATGTAATTTTGTGTCGTTCTCAAAAAAGGGGTGCCGCATGGCTGAGATCATACCCATTGAACCTAGAACAGGTAATGCTGTTTAGGGAATCGTCTGAAACAAAGCGTTTCAGTTTATATTTTATTTATTATTAACAAAGAATAATGACCTCTTTTTATTCGATTATTTAAAAACAATCGTATGAAAAATTACATTCTTTATCTTGCATTCATTTTGGTAGTACCACTATGGGCACAAGAAGCACAACCACAGAATTCAACCCAAACACAAAATCTCGATGAGGTTTTGGTTAAAGCAGTTCGTGTACAACCCAATGCACCAATCACACATTCTAATCTCACTAAAAAGGATATTCGAAAGCGTAATTTAGGACAAGACATCCCTGTGCTTTTGAATTATCTTCCATCTGTTGTCTCTTCCTCTGATGCTGGTGCAGGAATCGGCTACACTTATCTTAGAGTACGAGGTAGCGATGCCACGCGAGTCAATGTCACCATTAATGGAATTCCTTACAATGATGCTGAAAGTCAGGGTACCTTTTGGGTCAATCTTGGAGACTTTGCTTCATCAGTTGAAAGTTTACAATTGCAACGTGGAGTTGGTACATCTACCAATGGCTCGGGGGCTTTTGGGGCAAGCTTAAATATCTTGACGGATGGTATTTCAGAGAACGCAGGCGGAGAAATTGCCAATTCATTTGGTTCTTTTGGGACTCGAAAGCACAGTATTAAATTTACGACTGGCCTTTTGAATGATCACTTTGAGTTTGCAGGTAGACTTTCTAAAATTTATTCTGATGGTTATGTTGACCGTGCTTTTACAGATTTGAAATCCTATTATTTACAAGGAAATTATGTTGATAAAAACACTATAGTCAAAGCCATTACTTTTGGAGGAAAAGAAAAAACCTACCAAGCATGGTATGGTCTTTCTAAAGATCAATTAGAGGAAGACCGTACTCAGAATCCTTATACCTACGACAATGAGACAGATAACTATTGGCAGGATCACTACCAGTTGCATTGGATTGAAACATTAAATGCCAATTGGTCGACTAATATTGGTCTTAATTACACTAGGGGTAAAGGGTATTTTGAGCAATTCAAAGACGGACGCAGTACAGCGGATTACAACAATCTTATCAATGAAGACAGCGACGTTGTCGTTCGCCGTTGGTTAGACAATCATTTTTATGTAGCAAATGCCAATGTGACTTACAAAAAGAATAGTCTGGAACTCATTACAGGCATTTCTTATAGCGACTATACCAATGATCATTATGGTGAAATTATTTGGGGTAGTGATTTGGCCTCTGGAACAAATATTAGAGACCGTTATTATTTGAGTATTTCGGATAAGTCTGACTTTAGTATTTTTTCTAAAGCCACTTTTAGAATGTCCGAAAAACTGCAGGCCTTTTTGGATATCCAAGGGCGATTTGTAAATTATACAACTACAGGGCTAACATCGGACAGGGCGCCAATCGATATAGATGAACGTTTTGATTTTTTCAATCCTAAGTTAGGGTTTACTTATACGTTGAATCCAGGCAACAGTCTTTATGTTTCCTATGCGCGCGCCAATAAAGAGCCCAATCGGAACGATTTTGAAAGTAACGCTGTAGATGTACAACACGAAGAGTTGAATGATTTTGAATTGGGGTGGCGTCATGAAAGTGACCGCCTACGCTTAAATGCCAATGTATATTATATGCAATACAATAACCAGCTCGTGCTTAGCGGTGCATTGGACAACGTCGGCGAGTACATTCGTGAAAATGTGGATAAAAGCTACCGTTTAGGACTAGAATTAGACGCTAGTATTATACTTACAGAGCAATTGTCTTTAGTCTCAAATTTTGCGTTAAGCAAAAACAAAATCCAGGATTTGACCATCAATCGTGATGGTGCTGTGCAAAATTTAAACGATACCAATATTGCTTTTTCACCTGATTTGATTACGACACACGCTTTAGAATATGCGCCGAATACAAAGTTCAGAGCCGCATTGATAGGCAAATATGTTGGGGAGCAATACTTGAGCAATACCGATACTGAGGCCTCTAAGTTGGACAGCTATTTTGTAACAGATTTTAATTTCACGTACACTCTTCCCGTGAATAATGTATTTGATTCTATTGTCTTTACGGGCATGGTCAACAATCTTTTTGATTTAGAATATGTGGACCGTGGTTTCACTTATCTGGATACTTGGAGCGGCCCTACAGCCATCGAAATACAAGGATACTACCCACAAGCAACGCGCAACTTTTTGCTAGGTATGACCTTGATGTTTTAAGCTAGAAATGATTTGATTATAAAACCCTGCACTATTGGTGTGGGGTTTTTATTTAATTATAAACAAACAATTCATTGCCGTTGCGTTCTACACGATAGGGCTTGAGCGAACAACGCAAATTAGTATTTTGAAAAGGGAGGCCAAGCACCAAATCATATTTGTGGGTTTCATCACAACTACTCACACCGATCCCGTCAATGATTTGTATCAAGCAATTATTACTGAGTGGAGTATTGGGGTCTGCCGCATCAAAAGCAACATAACCTGTACCGGTGTTGTTGACAATAATACCGCCATTACCTTCATTGGGTATGTATACAGGATTGCTTGGGAAACTCAATTGGTTGTATTGTGATAGGTTTAGATTTAAGCTTACATTGACTCCTACGTTCAATAGAAAATCACAATTTTCATCATAATTACTCCCATCTGAGCAGTTCAAGAGCAACAAAAACAGCAAAAAATAACAAAAGAATTTTGTTCCCAAATTATTCAGAAAAAGTAGAGGTTTGCACAGCATTATCAAATGGAATTTATAAAAGCTATGCCAAAATACAACAAAATACAGTAGAAGTTAAATATTTTGTATATTTGTATTCTAATCTCGTAAACGCGAGATTTTTTCTATTTTAGCTAATAGCTAAAAAAACAACCTAAATCTAAATTAAAACAACAACTTGAACTAATGAGTAAGGTTTCATATTATACAGCCGAAGGGCTAAAAAAACTGCGTGATGAGTTGCAGCAACTCAAAGACGTGGAACGCGTGAAAGCCTCTAAGGCAATTGCAGAAGCTCGAGACAAAGGAGATTTGAGTGAAAACGCCGAATACGACGCTGCCAAAGAAGCACAAGGTATGCTCGAAATGCGTATTTCTAAACTTGAAGACACCCTAGCTGGGGCTCGTCTGATAGATGAATCGCAATTGGACACCTCCAAAGCATTGGTTTTGTCTAATGTGAAAATAAAAAATCAAGCCAATGGCATGGAGCTTACTTACCTGTTGGTTGCCGATGGCGAAGCTGATTTGGCAGCAGGTAAAATTTCTGTGAATTCACCAATCGGAAAGGGTCTGCTTGGAAAAAGCGTAGGAGATATTGCTGAAATTCAAGTCCCCAATGGTGTTATCAAGTTTGAAATTTTAGAAATTACTCGATAAAAATCAACGATGTCTTCAATTTTCTCAAAAATAATTTCTGGAGAAATTCCTTGCCACAAAGTCGCAGAGACTGATGACTTTTTGGCCTTTTTGGACATCAATCCAAATGCCAAAGGACATACGCTTTGCATACCCAAAAAAGAAGTAGATCAACTTTTTGATTTAGACGAAACTACGTACAATAGATTGATGGCTTTTTCTCGAACTGTAGCCATAGCAATCAAAAAAGCAATTCCTTGTAAACGCATTGGACTCACAGTCATCGGACTAGAAGTGCCGCATGTACATGTACATTTGATTCCATTGAATACCATGGAAGATGCACAATTCATCAAAAAAGAAAAATCAACTTCAGAAGATTTTCAAGCTACAGCAACGGCTATTGCTCGTTTTATATCGACTTCTTGAGCGTGATTTGAAAAGTAGTGCCTTTTCCCAGTTCTGAAGAAAGCACCTTAATTTTACCATCATGATACTGTTCTATGATGCGTTTGGCTAGTGAAAGCCCAAGTCCCCAACCTCTTTTTTTGGTGGTATAGCCCGTTTCAAAAATAGTGTTGAATTGTTTTTTGGAAAGCCCCTGGCCCGTATCTGAAATCAGTATACAAACCTCTTCTGGTTTGTCTTCCATCACAATATTTAAATCGCCTTTGCCTTTCATGGCATCAATGCTGTTTTTTATCAAGTTTTCAATAGTCCAACTGTAGAGCGCCTCGTTGAGGTCAATTAAAACAGCACCTTCAAGCAATTTGGAATTAAAAGTGATCATTTGACTGCTTCGTGCTTCCAAATACTGAACGGAATTCCTTGTTGCTTGGACAATATCTGTGGGTGTCAGTTGAGGGATAGAGCCAATTTTACTGAAGCGTTCAGTTATGGTTTCAAGTCTATTGATATCGTTGTTGATTTCCTCAATATATGTGGGATTTACTTTTTCAGTTTTGAGCAGTTCAGACCATCCGATAAGCGAGGATAAGGGGGTCCCAATTTGATGTGCCGTTTCTTTGGCCATAGCTGTCCATAATTTGTTTTGCGAGGCCACACGTGAACTTTGGTAAAAAAAGTAAATAAGCCCTGAAAACAAAACGATAATAAGTACCAAAGCCAAAGGGTAATATTTTAATTTGTTCAATAAATCCGAGTTGCCATAATAAAATGTTGACAGTACTTCGCCATTGTATATAACTTGAATTGGGGTGTTCTCTTTGGCAAATTTTTCACTTAATTTTTTGAGGTACTGCTGATTGTTTTCTGTACGTATTTCGACGTTATTGGATTGAAACACCCCTTTTGAATCTTCAATGATCATGGGTGTTGTTGTGTTGCTTTGAATAATTGTTAAAGGCAATTCGCTGATGTTACCATCCAGATCTTGGGTTTTCACAAGTTCTCTTTGCGCCTCAGAAAAATTCTCCATCTTGATGCGTTCTTCATCTTTAAACTTTTGAAAAAAGCGATAGGTATTCCACAAAATCAAGGAAACTATAATAAAAGATACCAGAATAACAACCCAATTGATTATTGACCGATTTGAACTTAATTTCATTGGATATTTTTTTTCAGCACTAAATATAATGTAATTATGTTGATATTATTGTTTTAAATTTCCATCAACTTCTTTTATCTCACGACATATTTGTTAATTTTGTCATATATTTAAGCTTATGACTTCCTTTGTTCCAAAAGACTGCACTGTTCAACAAATGCAAGCACTTCTTTCTAGTGCTGTGGCGCCACGCCCTATTGCCTTTGCCAGTACAATTGATGCGGAAGGAAATCCTAACCTATCTCCTTTTAGCTTTTACAATATTTTCAGTTCAAATCCACCAATTTTGATTTTTTCACCAGCGCGTCGCGTTCGTGACAATACAACCAAACACACACTTCAAAACGTTCAAGATGTTCCAGAGGTGGTGATAAATGTAGTGCATTATGGAATGATTCAGCAAATGTCGCTTAGCAGTACAGAATATGCCAAAGGCGTTAATGAGTTTGACAAATCGGGTTTAACAATGCTAAAATCTGAATTGGTACGGCCTTTTCGCGTTGCAGAGTCACCCATTCAAATGGAGTGTAAAGTCATTGAAATAAAGCCCTTAGGTCAGGACAAAGGCGCAGGAAATCTGGTGATCTGCAAAGTTTTGAAACTCCATGTTTCAGACGAAGTGCTGAATATTAAAGGAGAAATTGATCAAGAAAAACTAGATTTGGTTGCACGAGGAGGAGGAAGTTATTATATTCGAGCCAAAGACGGGTTTCTAGAAATCCCAAAGCCGCTCAGAACATTGGGTATCGGTATTGATGCATTGCCAGAAGAGCTACGTAATAGCACTATATTAACTGGTAATGATTTAGGACTTTTAGGTAATGTAGAAGCATTGCCAACCCAAAATGAAATCGACGATTTCTGTAAGAATCAGGAGCACAAAAGTTTAAAAACAAAAAAAGAACTGCACCAAAAGGCCCAAGATTATTTGCGCGAAGGCCAAGTTCAAAAGGCCTGGTGTATATTATTAAAATAAAAATAAACGCATATTTAAACATGGAAATACAAGGAAAAATTAAATTAATAGGAGAAACACAAACAGTCGGGTCTAATGGCTTTAGAAAGCGTGAGTTGGTGGTGACAACCGAAGAGCAATACCCGCAACACCTATCGGTCGATTTTGTACAAGATAAAACGGATTTATTGAATAACTTTCAAGTGGGACAGCAAGTAAAAGTAGGGATCAATTTACGTGGTCGTGAGTGGGTTAGTCCTCAGGGGGAAACTAAGCATTTTAATTCCATTCAAGGCTGGCGTATTGATAGCTTACAACAAAATCAAGCTGCCGCTACTGCACCGCCTGTACCTCCAATGGAAGCTTTTGAGCCAGCTTCAGACTTAAAAGAAAATGAACCAGACGATCTGCCGTTTTAACCCTCCATTGTTGGCAATAACTAATTTGTAAATTTATCTATGGGGTCCTTGACAACTAAAGATTTCGAAGCACTTTCAGATGCAGCATCTTTTAAATCTATTCTAAAATCAAAATTAGAACCAAAGAAGTATGGGGCTATTCTTGAGGGGGTACATTACGAAACAGAGTTGTTGAAACTTCAAGCAGAGCTTGTAGATTTACAGCAATGGGTAGCGAAGCACAAAAAGCGTGTTTGTGTGGTTTTTGAGGGCCGTGATGCAGCCGGAAAAGGAGGCGCCATTCGTCGTTTTACAGAGCATTTGAATCCGCGTTCTTTGCGTGTGGTTGCGCTTACAAAACCAACAGAGGTAGAGCGTGGACAATGGTATTTTAGACGCTACATTAAGGAATTGCCTGAACCTGGAGAATTGGTATTTTTTGACCGCAGTTGGTACAATCGTGCGGTGGTAGAACCTGTGATGGGCTTTTGCAACGACGAGCAATATAAAAAATACATGGTTCAAGTTCCAGAGTTTGAGCACATGCTTTCTGAAGATGGCGTGATCATTATAAAATTTTGGTTCTCTATCTCGAAAGACGAACAATTAAGACGATTCAATTCTCGATTGGCCAACCCATTAAAACAATGGAAGTTTAGTCCTGTTGATAAAGAAGGGCAAAAGCGATGGGATTTATATACCTCATATAAAGAACAAATGTTTAGTAAAACGCATACGTCTTTTAGTCCTTGGATTATCATAAAAACCAACAACAAAAAAGAAGCGCGCCTAGAGAGCATCCGCTATGTGCTTTCTAAATTTGAATACGATCGTAAAGGGCAATCGAATACCACAATTCTTCCCGATCCTAACGTAGTTCAGCGCTACCACAGAATGATCAACCAAATCGATTGATGATGAGTAATTTAACGCCAAAAAACATCAAAAAATTAAACTCTAAGCGCGGGTTGAAGCTCTTTTATAAAGAAGACGATATGACTGTGGCTAAGGCGCTTCGTATTTTAAATTATGAAGATAAGCTCAAAAAATTACAAGAGGAGTTAATTAAGCTTCAACAATGGGTTGAGGCGAAAGGCGAAAAATTAGTTATTGTTTTTGAAGGCCGTGATGCGGCAGGAAAAGGGGGAGCTATTCGCAGAATTACTCAGCATTTAAATCCTCGGGAATTTAATGTTGTGGCTCTGCCAAAACCAACTCCTGAGGAAAAGGAACAGTGGTATTTTCAGCGTTATATTAAAAATTTACCACGTAGTGGGCAGATTACTTTTTTTGACCGCAGTTGGTACAACCGTGCCGTTGTTGAACCTGTCAATGGGTTTTGTACAGAAGAGGAGTATAGGATTTTTATGAATCAAGTCAATGGTTTTGAACAAATGCTTGTTGAATCTGGAGTCCGATTGGTGAAGTTTTATTTTTCTATCAATAAAGCTGAACAAGAACGTCGTTTCAATGATATAAAATCAAGTCCAGTCAAAAAATGGAAATTTAGCCCAGTAGATCAAACTGCTTTGGAGCGTTGGGACGATTACACTTTGTATAAAACTAAGATGTTTGAAGAAACAGATACAAAATTTGCCCCTTGGATCGTCATCAAAGCCAATAAGAAAATGCGCGCTAGGGTAGAAGTGATTCAAAAACTTTTGGATCTTGTACCTTACGACGATACTGCTTCTTCACAGTAAAAGATCAGGCCTTATTTGTTTTAGAATTGTGCAGCTATGTTTAATTTGTTTGCAGCAATACTGTTTTTTGGTCTTAGGCTAGAAAATAAGTTCCAGAAAAAGAGCAACACTACTCAATTTGTTTTCTTGTCGATATCCAAAACGTTTTCTCATAAAATCTATGCCAAACAAAATAGATTTGTTAGAATTTTCAAGAAAATACTCACCGCCTAAGCCTATTTTATACAAAGTCCCTCTATTTAATTTGCTGTTGTGGATGAGAACACCATAGCCAAAACGTATAAACCCATTGTCGTCCTTATCAATGATGTTGTACCGAAAATCTAAAAATGCCGGATAAAATCGATTGAACGGTTCAGGGTGAAAATTAGCTTCTAAATTTAACCCAATCGATGTTTTTGTACTAAATCTATAGCCTAAAGTATTGTTTATGAAAAGAGCATTAATTTTCAATAAAAGGTCATCATCATCTTTATTGAAAACTTCGTAATTCTCATTTAAAGCCAATGTTGTGGCAATCCCAATTTTATAAAACAAGCCTTGTTCTCTATCGTCGATTTGAGCGTAAGACGAAAGTAAAACAAAAAAAAGAGCGCTTGTGATTAAGTATTTTAGTGATGTCATACCTTGTATTCCCTCAAGAATCAATCCAAATTTAAATTATTTACGAACGCCTCAATGGAAATGGCATTTTCAACAGAAAATTCACCGATTTTTGTACGCCTCAGTGCTGAGAGGTGTGCCCCAGAATCAAGTGCCCTTCCATAGTCATGGGCTAAAGATCGGATATAAGTTCCTTTACTACACTGGATTTCAAAGTCAATTTTATGATCTTTAATATTTTTGATTTTGAAATAATCGATAGTAATTTCTCTTGTTGGAATTACCACGTCTTTTCCTGCTCTGGCAAATTCATAGAGGCGTTTCCCGTCTTTTTTTAGTGCCGAAAAAATAGGGGGTTTTTGCTGGATTTTCCCTTCAAATTTTTTTGCGGTTTGATAGATCAATTCTTCTGAAATATGTTCTGTAGGGAAGTACTTATCAATCGCTGTTTCCAAATCATAGGATGGAGTTGTACTGCCCAGCACAAAACTTCCCGTATAGGTTTTTACTTGTGCTTGAAAGTCCTGAATTTGCTTGGTCATTTTTCCTGTGCATATCAACAGAAGCCCGCTTGCCAAAGGGTCTAATGTTCCTGCATGACCTACTTTAATTTTTTTGAGCTCGAACTTTTTTTTAATATGCCATCTCAATTTATTCACCACTTGAAAGGAGGTCCATTTCAAGGGTTTGTCGATGGCTAAAAGCTGTCCATTTTTAAAATCCTCTACAGTCTTCATGTGTTGAAAAATGTTGCGCATACTGCAAGAACTCCAATGAGGCCACAGTAGAGTGCAAAGTATTTTAGTTTGCTGTTTTTTACAAGCTTAATCATCCATGTGCAAGCTACCAATCCCGAAAGGAAAGCGGATATAAAGCCAATGCTTAATGTTGTCAATTGAGTGCTGTCGTAAGTCAATTCTCCGCTTAATAAATCTTTAAAAATCTTACCAAATATCAAGGGTATAACCATCAAGAATGAGAAACGTGCTGCTTTAGTTTTATCTATACCTAGAAGGACAGCAGTAGAGATAGTTGCGCCAGACCTTGAGATGCCCGGAAGCATAGCTATAGCTTGTGCGAGGCCAACGGTAAAAGCGTTTTTGAAATTTACATTTTTGGTCGTGTTTTGTGCGCGATCAGCCAAAAGCAGCAGTAAACCCGTAACAATGAGCATGGCGCCAACTAGAGAAATATTGTTTGAAAAAAGAGATTCCAATTGAGATTCAAATAAAAGACCAATAAGTACCGCTGGAAGCATTGAAACAGCAATTTTAAAGACAAATTGCGTATTTACATTCCATTCAAATTTTGTCAGGTCCATAATAATTTCCAAGAGGTCTTTTCGGAAAACCACAATGGTGCTCAGTGCTGTTGCAAAATGAAGAACAACAGTGAAAATCATACTTTCTTTTGGTAAAGAAGTGTCGCCAAGCAATGCTTTTCCCAACTCCAAATGCCCGCTTGAGGATACGGGAAGAAATTCGGTGAGCCCTTGTATAACTCCCAAAAGAAGACTGTCTATTATATCCATCTAGGCTTTGGGCTTTAGAAGTATTGCATAGACTTGAATCCCGAACCCAATAAGAACAAGGGTGGGCGCTATGCGAATTCTTTGGGTGTTAAATATTGCATCACTAAACACATTTGGATCGTTCGATCCGCCTCCAGACATAAGTACAAAACCAAGAGCTATGAAAGCTAAGCCGATAAACATCCAGATATAATTTCTTTTTTCAAAAACAAAGTTTTGTTTTATTGCTTCTTTACGTTTTTTTTCTCCCATGCTTTTTTAATATTAGTAGTAAAGTTGATCGGTTTTTAGATTTAAGAAACGCTGTGTTGCCAAATGTGTGCTGATCCATGTGATAAAGATACCGATCAAAAGAATACTTAGAAATAGAGCGCCTAACTCAAGAGGATAATTGATGAGTTTAAGTTCAGGGAATGAGGCATTTAAATAATAAATTAAAAGACAATTTACTCCTATGCCTAAGAGTGCGCCTAGAATACCTAGACGTATATTTCTCAAAATAAATGGTTTTCTAATGAACTGTTTTGTAGCACCAACCATTTGCATGGTTTTAATCGAAAAACGTTTGGCATACACGGCCAGTCGTATCGAGCTGTTTATTAGCAACATGGCGATAAGTGCAAACAGGCCGCTGATGGCCAAGATCCAGCCCCCCAACCGTTTTACATTACTGTTCATTAGAGCAACTAAATCCTTGTCGTATTTTACATCTTCCACAAAATTTTTCTGAAGCGCTTTTTCTGAAATACTATCTAATCTTTTTGCAGTAACATAAGGGGCAAGTAGATTGACTTCTAGAGAATTTTTGAGTGGATTATAGCCGACATCGTCTAGAAAGTCTTTGCCGTATTCCGCGGTCATAAACGCAGCGGCTTCATCTTTCGAGATAAATCGTGTTTGTTTTACATATTTGGCTAAACTTAAACTTTTTTTTAGTTGATTGATTTCAATGGGTTTTGTTTCATCCTCCAAATAAATCGTAAGCACGACTTTTTCTTTAAACTCATCAGAAATATGTTTTGTATTAATCAGTAAAATTCCTAAAACGCCTAATAAAAACAGCACCAAGCTGATGCTGATTACGACCGAAAAATAGGAGGAAATTAGTCGTCTTTTCTGATGTTTTTCAAATGTTGAGCCCATTGCAGTTGTCTTGGTTCTGTAAAAATATAAAACTTCCTCAAATAAAATGTAAATTTGCAATCAATAAAGTAGGAATTATGACGTACAATTTCAAGGAAATTGAAGCTAAGTGGCAAAATTACTGGGCGCAAAACAAGACCTTTAAGGCGGAGACTAACACCAATAAGCCTAAATATTATGTTTTAGACATGTTCCCTTACCCAAGCGGAGCCGGTTTGCATGTAGGGCATCCACTTGGGTACATAGCCTCTGATATCTATGCGCGCTATAAGCGTCATAAGGGCTTTAATGTGTTGCATCCCCAAGGCTATGATAGCTTTGGACTTCCTGCTGAGCAATACGCCATACAAACGGGTCAGCACCCTGTTGTCACCACAGAAAAAAATATTAACACATATCGTCGTCAGCTAGATCAAATTGGTTTTTCATTTGATTGGAGTCGTGAAGTACGCACCTCTTCACCAGATTATTACAAATGGACACAGTGGATTTTTATTCAATTGTTCAACTCATGGTATGACAAAACGGATGATAAAGCAAAACCTATTACAGAGCTAATTGCACACTTTTCATCAAAGGGGAGTCAACACATTAGTGCCGCCTGTGATGAAAACACAGCCATATTTTCTGCTGAAGAATGGAATGCTTTTTCAGCGCAACAGCAACAACAACACTTGTTGCAATACCGATTGACGTATTTAGCAGAAGCAGAGGTAAACTGGTGTCCAGAATTGGGAACCGTTTTGGCCAATGACGAGATTGTCAATGGGGTCTCTGAGCGTGGAGGTTATCCAGTAGTTAGAAAAAAAATGACGCAATGGAGTATGCGTATTTCTGCTTATGCAGATCGCCTTTTGACAGGTTTAGAAAAAATAGATTGGACAGATGCTTTAAAAGAAAGTCAGCGCAATTGGATTGGAAAATCTGTTGGAGCTTCTGTTCGATTTAATGTAGTTGGTTTTGATACTAAAATTGAAGTCTTTACCACCCGTCCCGATACGATTTTTGGAGTATCATTTATGACCCTAGCACCCGAACATGAGTTGGTGAAATCCATCACTACGGAAACTCAGAAAGAGGCTGTAGAGCAGTATATTTTGGCCACTTCCAAGCGGAGTGAACGCGAGCGCATGGCCGATGTAAAATCCATCTCAGGGGTGTTTACAGGGGCATATGCGGAGCACCCTTTCACCAAAGAATCCATCCCCATTTGGATTGGTGATTATGTGCTCGCAGGATATGGAACAGGTGCTGTTATGGCAGTCCCCTGTGGCGATCAAAGAGATTATGATTTTGCCAAGCATTTCAATATTTCTATTCCTAATATTTTTGATGGCGTTGATATTTCAGAAGAAGCATTTACGGATAAGTCAAAAACTAAGATTGGGAACAGTCAATTTTTGGACGGATTAGATTTTAAGTCTGCCACAAAACGTGTAATTGAAGCATTGGAAGATATCAGTCAAGGGGAAAGAAAAATAAATTACCGCCTACGCGATGCTGTATTTTCTAGACAGCGCTATTGGGGTGAGCCATTTCCAGTATATTATGAAGACGGCTTACCACAAATGATTGATCAAAGCCATTTACCCATAACACTTCCTGAAGTTGAAAAATATCTCCCAACTAAAGAAGGAGAGCCACCTTTAGGACGCGCTGAGGTTTGGGCTTGGGACACTCAAAAAAATACAGTGGTAAGCAATACCACAATTGACCACAAAACCATATTTCCCTTAGAGCTTAACACCATGCCGGGTTGGGCAGGAAGTTCATGGTATTTCAACCGCTATATGGATGCTCATAATAGCGATGAATTTGCAAGTAAAGAAGCCCTAGATTATTGGCAAGAGGTTGATTTGTATATCGGAGGAAGCGAACATGCGACTGGTCATTTATTGTATGCGCGTTTTTGGCAAAAATTCTTATTTGATTTGGGCTACCTTCCAGTAGATGAGTTTGCGAAAAAACTCATCAACCAAGGGATGATTTTGGGCACTAGTGCTTTTGTGGCCCGAGTAAATGACAGCAACACTTTTATGTCTTACGACAAAATCACCAATGAAAACGTTCAATACATTCATGCGGATGTTAGTTTTGTAAATGCTTCTAATGAATTGGATATTGAAGCGTTCAAATTGTGGCGAAAAGAATTTTCAACTTCAGAGTTCCACTTGTCTGATGACGGTAGTTTTAAAGTAAGGCGTGAGGTCGAGAAAATGTCAAAATCAAAATACAACGTCGTCAATCCAGATGAAATATGCGAAACCTATGGTGCTGATGCATTGCGTTTGTATGAAATGTTTTTGGGGCCGTTAGAGCAGTATAAACCTTGGAATACCGCAGGAATAACTGGGGTGAGTACTTTTCTAAAAAAACTATGGAAACTGTATGTAAACGACTCAGGAATTAAAGCGACTGATGAATCACCCTCAAAGGATGCACTAAAAACACTACATAAAACCATCAAGAAAGTAACGGAGGATATAGAACAGTTTTCGTTCAACACATCGGTTTCTAATTTTATGATTGCTGTAAATGAGCTTACTGCTCAGGGTTGTTCGAGTCGTTCGGTTCTCGAACCACTTTTAATTCTGATTTCACCCTATGCGCCACACATTGCTGAAGAGTTGTGGGCCAAATTAGGGCATCAGGATTCTATTTCAAGTGCAAAGTTCCCTGTCTTCGAGCCCAGTTATTTGGTAGAAAGTTCAAAAAATTATCCAATTTCATTTAATGGTAAAATGCGGTTTACATTAGAGCTTTCAATGGATTTAAGTAATGATGAAATTGAGCAAACGGTTTTGGCACACGAGAAAACCATTGCACAACTGCAGGGAAGAGTGCCTAAGAAAGTGATTGTTGTACCTGGAAAAATTGTTAATATTGTTGGCTGATTTAGATCTTATTGAAGGTGTAGGATTACTTGCTGCTGCTCTTACTACGTATTCGTTTTTACCGCAAGTTTACAAAACATGGAAAACCAAGGATGTGTCTGCATTTTCTCTGACTACGTTTACTTTGTTTTTTATTGGGATTGTCTGTTGGTTGATTTATGGAATTTATAAAGAAAGTTTATCCATGATTTTAGCCAATTCCATAACGATGGCATCGTCATTTGTGATTTTGCTTCTTATTATAAAATACCGAAAACCTTAACTGCCAAAATTTCACTTTTTCAAGGATTGGCGTTATTTTTGATGTATAAATTCTAAAAAATTTAATTTTATGGGAACTTATTATTTATTACTTGGAATTATTGCTTTGGTGAGTTGGATGGTGAGTTCAACTTTGAAACGTAAATTTGCCAAATACTCCAAAACACATTTAAGAAACGGCATGTCTGGTGCAGAAATTGCCGAAAAGATGTTATCGGATCATGGGATAAATAATGTACGTGTGGTTTCTGTTAAAGGACGTTTAACAGATCATTACAATCCAAAAGACCGCACAGTAAATCTGAGTGAAGCGGTATATCACGAACGCAATGCTGCTGCCGCCGCTGTTGCGGCACACGAATGTGGTCATGCGGTACAACATGCTCAGGCCTACAGTTGGCTGGAAATGCGTTCTGCGTTGGTGCCTATAGTGAGTATTTCTTCGCGGCTTTCCATGTGGGTGATTTTAGCTGGACTGATGCTTGGCTTTGGTGCAGGGCTAGGACTTGGGTATTGGGTGGTTGTACTTGGTTTTGTATTGATGGCTATTGCTACATCTTTCAGTTTTGTAACCCTTCCTGTAGAGTACGATGCTAGTAATCGTGCATTGGCTTGGTTAAAAAATAAAAACATTGTTTCTCGAAAAGAATACAAAGATGCTGAGGATGCTCTGAAATGGGCGGCGCGCACTTATTTAGTGGCTGCATTAGGTGCATTGGCGACTTTGATATATTGGGGACTTCAAATCTTTGGTAGAGATTAAATTTTAATCTGCCTGTCAAGTTGTTGGTTTAAAGAAATAAACGTTTCTGTTCTGGAAACACCAGAAATATCTTGAATACTTTTATTGAGAACGTTCATTAAATGCTCGTTGTCCTTGCAAAGGATTTTAATAAGAATACTCCAATCGCCAGTCGTATAGTGGCATTCTAATACTTCTGGAATACGCTTGAGTTGCCGTACAGCATCAGCATTGTTTTTTGCTTTTTCTAAATAGACCCCTACAAAGGCCATTGTTTTGTACCCCAATACTTTGGGATTAATCACAAACTTAGAGCCTGCAATGAGTCCAGAATTTTCTAATTTTCGTAACCTTTGATGGATTGCAGCACCAGAAATCCCTATACTTCGCGCAATTTCAAGCACTGGGGTGCGCGCATCTTTCATTAATGCACGTAATATTGTTTTATCAATACCGTCTATCGAAACTTTGGCCATTTTTTATTATTTATTTGGTTCAATGACACAAAAGTATATAAATATTTTATAATTTATAACTAAATCAAGTATTTAATATATTATATCCTAAGTATTTTACTTCTTTTTCTTTAAAAATGATATCAAAATCTTCTAATTCTTTCAAAATTGATTCATATATGGCCTTTTTTGTTGGAATTTCAACACCTTTTAGGTCAAATTCCTTATTAAGCATTTTTATTGTAGCTATAGCAACAGGTAATCCCACGGTTTTTGCCATAGCGGTATAGGTTTGATTTTCGCCTTTACACACCATAGTCGCATCAATTTGATGTTTTTTTCCGTTGAGTTGATATCCAAATTTGTGGTACATCACAATCATGTCTTTGTCTTCTTCTTTGAGGGTCCAACTGTCCATGAGAATTTTCTGCAAAATTTGTGCAGGCGTCGCATTTTTTAACCCTACTTTTTTGTGGGCATTGAACAAATCCAATTCTTCCAGCTTTTCCCAAATAATGTCGTCTTGATCAATCTTTAATTGATGTCTGAGTTTGAGTTCCACTGAATCAGAGGGACTGTACGGCAAAAAGGAGTTTATAAAATCGCGGTAACTCATATGTTCGCTGTCTTCAATGGTATAGCTATCGTCTGTCATGCCCAACAGGATAAATTTTTGCCATGCTTTTCCAAATCCAACTCTTCTGATGGTTCCGCGGTACAGCGTTTGGATGTGGTCCAATCCATAGGCACTTTGGTATTTTAGGGAATCTCTATTGGCATAGGCCTCAAAACGGCCAAAGCCGTCGACTTCCAAAAACTCTGTTCTTCGGAACAAGCGGTGATAGGGGATGTATTTGAATTTACCTTCTTGCAAAAATTTTGCAGCACCACCTTGACCAGCGGTGACTACATTTCTGGGGTTCCATGTAAATTTATAATGCCACAAATTTTCATCACTTTCGGGGGCTACTAGTCCACCGGTAAACGATTCAAAAAGAATCATCTCGCCACCTTTGGCCTTGATGCGGTCTATAACTTGCATGGCACTCATATGATCGATACCCGGATCCACGCCCATTTCATTTAGAAACAACAGGCCTTTTGCTTTGGCGGCATCATTTAGGGCTTGCATTTCGTCACTTACATAAGAAGCGGTGATCATATTTTTTTCAAAATTCAAACAATCTTTGGCCACTTCAATATGAAATCGCGCAGGCAACATAGACACCACTACATCTGCTTTTTGTATTTCTTTTGCACGTTGTTTTGCATCAAAAACATCAAAAGTGATGGCTTTCCCATTGGGGTGTTGATTTATAAGTTTTGCCGCGAATTCAATATTTTTATCAGCAAGAATAACTTGTAGTTGCTCAGCTTCAGATTTCTCCAGCAAGTATTTTACGAGATATGCTGTAGATTTGCCTGCCCCAATAATTAAAATTGTTCGCATATTACTGTATCAATTGTTACTTTTGCCCCTAAGTTAGTCATTTGAATTGTTAAACATAAATATGGTAAAGAAAATCTTTATTTCGGCAAGTCTGCTAGGGCTTATTGCTGTAGTTTTGGGTGCTTTTGCCGCACACGGACTGCGTTCTGCGCTTAGCGTATTGAGCTTAGAAAGTTTTCAAACGGGGGTGCGTTATCAAATGTACCATGCGTTTTTTCTTTTTGTGGTTGGGCTTCTACCACAGCTGACACCGGCTCAAAAAAGTCGTCTTTTTTGGCTCACTATTATTGGGGTAGTGCTGTTTTCGGGCTCTATTTATTTGTTGTCTACCAACACGCTAACCCCCATAGATTTTGGGTTTTTTGGCCCCATAACACCCATAGGTGGGTTATTCCTGATTAGTGCTTGGGGAGTTTTGTTTTATCATACATTAAAAAATAAATTTTAGTTAATTTCTAAGCTGTTTTTAAAAGAATATTTAACTTTGCTTCTTTAATGTAATTCATTTTTTATGGAAAACGTACGCCAAGTTACGAAAACGATTTCGTTAAAAGCACTCGGAATAACTTCAACGTCAGTTTACTATCAACTTTCACCAGCACATTTGCACGAGCAAACCATAGCACTCCAACAAGGTGTTGAGGCCTCTTCTGGTGCGCTCGCCATCAATACTGGGGAATTTACAGGGCGTTCACCCAAAGACCGTTTTATTGTCAAAGACAGCATTACCAAAGACAAAATCTGGTGGGGGGATATCAATATTCCATTCATGCCAACCGCCTTTGACAAGCTCTACACCAAAGTAATTACGTACCTCAATGATAAGGAATTGTATGTTCGTGACAGTTATGTCTGTGCCGATCCCAAGTATCGGGTGAATATACGAGTCGTTAATGAATATCCGTGGAGCAACTTTTTTGCTTATAATATGTTTATGCGTCCTAGTGCTTCAGAACTTGAAGATTTTATTCCCGAGTGGACGATTGTCAATGCGCCTAGTTTTATGGCCATTCCAAAAGAAGATGGTACACGACAGCACAACTTTGCGATATTGAATTTTACAAAAAAAATAGCCCTTATTGGGGGTACTGGCTATACCGGAGAAATCAAAAAAGGGATTTTTTCTGCGCTTAATTTTATTCTTCCTGTATACAAAAATACCTTGCCCATGCATTGCAGTGCCAATGTTGGAAAAGATGGAAGTACAGCCATATTTTTCGGACTCTCTGGTACAGGAAAAACCACATTATCTACAGATCCAGAACGTCAACTCATTGGCGATGATGAGCATGGCTGGACGGCCGAAAATACTATATTTAATTTTGAAGGTGGGTGTTATGCCAAGGTCATCAACTTGTCAAAATCCAAAGAACCAGACATTTATAACGCCATAAAAAAAGGGGCAATTTTGGAGAATGTCGTTATGGATAAAGACGGCAATGTCGATTTTACAGACAAAAGCATCACCCCCAACACGCGGGTGAGTTACCCCATCCACCACATCCAAAATATTCAACCCAATTCTATAGGGGGGAATCCAAAAAATATTTTTTTCTTAACGGCCGATGCTTTTGGTGTGTTGCCGCCCATTTCGAAACTTACACCCGGTCAAGCGGCATATCATTTTATTTCTGGTTACACTGCAAAAGTGGCTGGAACAGAGGCGGGAATCAATGAGCCGAAACCTATTTTTTCGGCCTGTTTTGGGGCGCCATTTATGCCGCTTCATCCCACTAAATATGCCGAAATGTTGAGCGCCAAAATGAAATCTTCAGGCGTTACCGTTTGGTTGGTCAATACAGGTTGGACAGGTGGCCCCTACGGCATAGGAGAACGTATGGGGCTTAAGCACACCAGAGCCATGATTGCCGCGGCAATGGACGGTTCTTTGGAGGCCGCCAACAAAGATAATTATCATATTCACTCTGTTTTTGGCGTACTACAGCCACGGGTTTGCCCCAATGTCGCAACAGCAGTTTTGAGCCCTAGAAAAACATGGAACAATGACGATGGGTTTTATAAAATTGCTTATCAACTCTCTCAATCTTTTGTCGATAATTTTAAGCAATATGAAGCTTATGCCAATGCCGAAATCATGGCTGGTGCGCCAAATTTAAGAGCCAACAAATAACATTTTAGTCCTTCTAGTTTTTTTCTGAATTTTTACAGTTGAAATTAAAAGCGTAATTTTAGTGTTTACAACAAACCAATGCGCTCAGTAATACTGCTTTTTTTATCGTTTTTCCTGTGTTCTTGTTCTTATTTTGAGAAAAAGAAAATGGATTCACAATCAATTCTTGAACAAGAATTAAAAACATTTTCGTGGAATGAAGTGGATCAATATCCAAGTTTTGAGAGCTGTGAGGACATCATCAATTTTAATGAAAATAAAATTTGTTTTGAAAACACACTGTCGACTTATGTTTCTGAATTTTTACAGCAAAATCAGAATGTTGTGTTGCCTTTTGTAACAGATACTATTGATGTACGTTTTTTAGTTTCTAGTACAGGGGTTCTTAGGCTTTCTGAAGTAGCAACTCACACTACAAAAGACCGCTCAACAGCAGATTTAAAAACAGTTTTGAGATCTGCGCTAAACGATTTACCTACCCTTTATCCTGCCATCAAACGAGGACAACACGTACAAGTCGAGTTTGAATTACCCATTATTTTAAACGCCAAATAGCTACTATGGTTTAACCCAACATCACTATGACCACATCAAATACTAGCGAAAAAATTATTTTGGGGATCGATCCCGGAACTACAATAATGGGTTTTGGTTTGATTAAAGTCAAAGGCAAAACCATGGAATTTTTACAATTAAATGAATTGCAGCTCAAAAAATACAGCGATCATTATTTGAAGTTAAAGCTCATTTTCGAACGCACCATAGAACTTATTGATACTTTCAACCCGGATGAGATTGCGATTGAAGCTCCGTTTTTTGGAAAAAATGTACAAAGTATGCTGAAGTTGGGGCGTGCCCAAGGTGTAGCCATGGCTGCTGGACTGTCTAGAGAAATTCCCATTACGGAGTATTCGCCAAAAAAAATAAAAATGGCGATTACTGGCAATGGAAATGCCAGTAAAGAACAAGTGGCCAAAATGCTGCAAAGTCTTTTGCAACTGAAAGAATTACCTAAAAACTTGGATTCTACAGATGGTTTGGCCGCTGCAGTTTGCCATTTTTATAATGCGGGTAAAGTGACTGCTGGGAAAAGCTATACCGGATGGAGTGCTTTTGTCAAGCAAAATGAAAAAAGAGTAAATAAATAAACTTTCATTTGGCAGGACTCTACATACATATTCCCTTTTGTAAAAAAGCATGTCATTATTGTAATTTTCATTTTTCGACCAACCAAAAGCATAAGCAAGATTTTATTGAGGCCCTTTGCAAAGAACTTCAGCTTAGAGCAAAAGAGTTGAGCCCAGTAGTTTTTGAATCTGTTTATTTTGGTGGAGGAACACCGTCTTTACTAACGACAAATGATTTAAACATTATTTTTCAAACTATCGAAACTTACTGCCAAGTATCGCCAAATGCTGAAATTACGCTAGAAGCTAATCCAGATGATTTTACAGAAGATAAACTCATAATGCTTTCTGAAACGCCAATAAACAGGCTGAGCATCGGAATCCAATCTTTTTTTGATGAAGATTTGAAACTAATGAATCGTGCTCATAGCGCCAAGGAAGCCCATAAATGTATTCAATTGGCAACGCCATACTTCGATAATATCACTATAGATTTGCTGTATGGGATGCCGCAAATGACTAATACGCGGTGGCGAGAGAACCTTCAAATTGCCTTTGATTTGGGGCTAAACCACTTGTCGAGTTATGCTCTTACGGTAGAGCCAAAAACAGCTTTAGAACATTTTATAAAAACAGACCAACATCCCCCCATGGATGATGCTGTGGCGGCCGCACATTTTCAAATTTTAGTAGATGAAACAGCCAAAGCGGGGTTTACTCATTATGAAGTATGTAGTTTTGGTAAACCGGGCTATTTTTCCAAACACAACAGTAGTTATTGGTTAGGTAAACCTTATCTCGGTCTTGGCCCATCGGCGCATTCTTTTGAAGGTAAAAAGCGATCTTGGAACATTTCCAACAATAAAAAATACATCAATGCCTTGGCCAATGATAATTTGCCACTAACATCAGAAATTCTAACTCCAGAAAATTGTTTTAACGAATATTTGATGACCGGACTACGTACCATTTGGGGCGTTTCATTAGATCGTATCGAAAAAGAATATGGAACTGCTTTTCAAACACAACTTCTAAAAAATGCTCAAAAACATTTTGATGCCAAAACGCTGATTTTAGATCAAAATCATTTAAAAACAACCCAAAAAGGAAAATTTTTGTGTGATGGTATTGCCTCAGATTTATTTATGCTGTAAATTTTTATTAAATTTAGTGAAATCTTCATTTTATGAAAGCCATTATCCATGCCAACAGCAGAACGTACACTATTTTTGTAGATCAACCTATTGATATTTCAATCCCCTTAAGGGCGGCTAAAGACAACGTCAATGCATGGTATTTGCCCCCACCTAAAATTTATCCAGCGGTCATTAAAAACTGGACAGGAAGTGTCAAAAGTGGCGCCTCGGTCAATTTTAATTCTATTGAATTTAATCCGCATGCTCATGGGACACATACCGAGTGTGTAGGTCATATTACTGAAGAGGTGCACAGCATCAATTCATGCCTAAAACAGTTTTTATTTGTTGCTGAGGTCATCACGGTTGTCCCTGAAAAGAATGGAGAAGATTTGGTCATCTCTGAAAAACAACTGCGCTATGCAATTGGCAATAAAAAACGCGAAGCTGTAGTTATCCGTACCTTACCCAATACCAAAGACAAGCTTAATCGACAATATGCAAATTCTAACCCGCCTTATCTGTCTGAAGCTGCGGCAGTGTATTTAAGAACTAAGGGGGTGAAACATCTATTGGTGGATATGCCTAGTGTAGATAAAGAAAAAGACGATGGTCAGTTATTGGCCCACAAAGCCTTTTGGGATGTTGATGGCGATGTGCGCATGGAAGCCACGATTACTGAATTGATTTATGTTCCTAACCGTGTCAAAGACGGTAAATATATTTTGAATCTATTAATTGCACCATTTCAAAACGATGCTTCTCCGAGCAAGCCAGTTCTTTACATGCTTTACGATTAATAAAAGACCTTATGATTATTGAAGACATTCGTCTATTTTGTTTGCAAAAACCCAAAACAACAGAAGAATTTCCTTTCGATCAAGATACTCTTGTATTTAAAGTACTGGGCAAAATATTTGCTCTTTGTCCTCTAAGTCAGTGGGAGCGAGGTGCTGCATCCATCACCTTGAAATGTGATCCAGAATACGCTTTGGAATTGAGGAGTGAATTTGACTCAATTCTCCCTGGTTTTCACGCCAATAAAAAACATTGGAATACAATTCAATTAGACACAAATGAGCTCTCACCAAAATTTATTTTAGAACTTATTACTCATAGTTACGAAATGGTAGTAAACAATATGAGTAAAAAACAGCGTAAAGAACTCGGTTTCGAACAGTAAGGTCTATAGACCTATTAGCGCCCTTCTTTTAAATCCACAAAATATTTGTAAAACAATGGAATGGTCTCAATACCTTTAAGGTAATTAAAAACACCATAATGCTCGTTTGGAGAATGAATGGCATCGCTATTGAGGCCAAACCCCATGAGGATTGTTTTGCTCTTTAGGTGTTCTTCAAAAAGAGCAACAATAGGGATGCTTCCACCACCTCGTTGTGGAATGGGGTTTTTACCAAAAGTATCAAAATATGCTTTTGACGCAGCTTGATAGCCAATATTGTCGATAGGAGTTACATAACCTTGCCCACCATGGTGTGGTGTGACTTTTACGCGAACGCCCTCTGGTGCGATAGATTCAAAATGCGTTTTGAAAAGTGCTGTTATTTCGTGGTGGTCTTGATTAGGAACCAAGCGCATCGAAATTTTTGCGTAAGCCTTACTGGCAATGACTGTTTTAGCACCTTCCCCTGTGTAGCCACCCCATATTCCATTCACGTCTAGCGTAGGCCGGATAGAATTGCGTTCATTGGTACTGTAACCATTTTCACCATATACCGCCTCGATATCTAGTGCTTTTTTATAATTCTCTAGCGAAAAGGGTGCTTCGGCCATAGCTGCACGTTCACTTTTTGATAGTTCTTCTACTTTATCATAAAATCCAGGAATGGTAATACGGTTGTTTGCATCGTGTAGTGAAGCAATCATTTTTGATAAAATATTGATTGGGTTTGCGACAGCACCACCATAAATTCCAGAGTGTAAATCTCGATTTGGTCCTGTAACTTCAACTTCTACGTAACTAAGGCCGCGCAGTCCTGTGGTAATAGAAGGGGTATCTTTGGAAATCATGCCTGTATCTGAAATAAGAATAACATCATTGCTGAGTTTTTCGCTCTGTTCTGCAACAAAAGCACCCAGGTTTTCGCTTCCAACCTCTTCTTCACCCTCAATCATAAATTTGACATTACAAGGCAATTGGTCTGTGGAAGTCATAAACTCTAATGCTTTGATGTGCATGTACATTTGGCCTTTGTCGTCGCAAGCACCACGTGCAAAAATTGCACCCTCAGGATGTAATTCTGTGGTTTTTATAAGAGGTTCAAAAGGAGGTGAGTCCCACAATTCTATAGGGTCCGCCGGTTGAACGTCGTAATGCCCATAGACCAATACGGTGGGGAGTTTTGGGTCGACCAGTTTTTCAGCGTAAACGATTGGATATCCTTTTGTTTCACACAGTTCGACTTGGGTACACCCTGCTTTTTCTAAGCTCTTGGCGACAAATTTTGCTGTTGCGATTACGTCTTTTTCATAAGCAGAATCGGCACTTACAGAAGGGAGTTTAAGTAAATCAAAGAGTTCATTTAGAAATCGTTCTTTGTGCGTTTCAACATAAGTTTTAAGTCCTTTCATGGGTTTTTTGTTTTTTTCAAAATTACGAAATGCCATTAAATAATTTTCTATTGTTCAGTTTGAATTTATAAACTATTGTTTATATTTGCGTCCCTATAAATTAGGATTTAGCGGGCGTGGTGGAATTGGTAGACACGCTAGACTTAGGATCTAGTGCCGCAAGGTGTG
>ERZ767310.135-NODE-135-length-45247-cov-5.227076_pt1 | contig 45247 bp, 43 predicted proteins | sample MGYA00374954_ERZ767310 | MGnify/ENA primary metagenome ERZ767310 (study PRJEB28948, sample SAMN06267188) | marine metagenome | isolation source: Columbia River Estuary | place: USA:Columbia River Estuary, USA | collected 2013-07-23 ...
AACGCGGTTGCGCACCCAACTGCATTCTGCAAAAAGCTTCTTTCTGTTCTTTATGCTTTCTCTTTCCAAGTGCAATAAATCAACATTGGTAAACACCCCTTTTGACTTGGAATGCATCAAAATCAAATTCAATTTTTCACCGCTTGCCAATTCCGTAAATTCTACTTCTAGCGGTGGGCGATAGAACTCATACACTTCCTTTATAGCATCGTCATCCGTGTCAAAATAAAGCACTTCATCAAACGGTGGATTCTTCTTCGAGCCAGATAAACCGCCTTTACTGTGTTTAGCGGAAAATTTAGTCGTATCATAAATGACCGCTAATTCTTGCCTTCCGGGAGAAATGTAGCCCGTCATGACTTCGTAATTGACCCAACCCATCAGAGCTAAAAAGTTGTTTAACTTCTCAATAGTCGATTGGGCTCCAACAGTAGAGGTTGTGTTTGGCGCTTCAACAATTCCAAGATTATCGGGCTTAACCGCATTTAACGCAGTAATAATTCCATCGCGTTGCGCTTGCAGACTCTTGTCTTTTTTAGAACTGCCAAAAGTTTTTAATGAGTTGTCCGCATTAAATTGGTATTCAAACCATTTGATGTTGTATGCACAGATTTTAGTTTTCATGGGAATTAAGTTTAGACCTTCAATTTACGAATTGCACAGCAATCTAAAATAGTATTTATCAGTTTTAACGTATTGCAAATCAAGCACATTAACAAACCATGAACATAAACCCAGCGAGGCTTTTCTAGCGTTAGAAAAGCTTTTATCCTTTAAACTAAAAGTTATCTTTGCGCCCTTAAATTTTGAAGAGAAATGTCTAAAAATAAAAGCGTTCGCGTTCGTTTTGCACCTAGTCCAACAGGCCCATTGCATATGGGTGGTATTAGAACAGCTTTATACAATTACTTATTTGCCAAAAAACACGGTGGCGATTTTCTATTGAGAATTGAAGACACGGACCAAACGCGCTATGTGCCTGGTGCTGAAGAATACATTGTTGAAGCCTTGAACTGGTGCGGTATTTCTCCCGATGAAGGTTTTACAAAGGGCGGTGAAGATGGCCCCTATCGGCAAAGTGAGCGCAAGCCAATGTATAGACAATATGCTGATCAGTTGATTGAATCTGGACATGCCTATTACGCTTTTGATACAAGCGAAGACTTGACCAATATGCGAGATTTAGCTAAAGAAAGTGGCAGCGCAAACTGGCAATACAATCACATCACGCGCAGTACAATGCGCAATTCTTTAACGCTTCCTGCGGATGAAGTTGTAGCGCTTTTAGCAGCCGATACACCTTACGTTATAAGAGTGAAGTTGCCTCGTAACCACGAAGTAAAATTTGAAGACCGCATTAGAAGCTGGGTTGGTGTGAATACCAACAACATGGACGATAAAGTTTTGTTCAAGTCTGATGGCATGCCAACGTATCACTTAGCCAATATTGTTGATGACTATTTAATGAAAATCACCCACGTTATTCGTGGTGAAGAATGGTTGCCTTCTGCACCATTGCATATTTTGTTATATGAATACTTTGGTTGGGAAGCACCTGAATTTGCTCACCTTCCTTTGCTTTTAAAGCCTGATGGAAATGGAAAACTATCGAAGCGCGATGGCGACCGTTTAGGCTTCCCTGTTTTCCCATTAGAATGGAAAAACCCTGAGACTGGCGAAATGAGTTCTGGTTACCGCGAAAAAGGGTTTTATCCAGAAAGCTTCATCAATATGCTTGCCTTTTTAGGATGGAACCCTGGTGATAACCGTGAGATTTTAAGTCTAGCCGAATTGACAGAAGCCTTCAGTTTAGAGAAAGTTGGAAAGGCTGGTTCTAAATTCGATTTCGAAAAAGCAAAGTGGTACAACGAACAATATTTACGCGCCTACTCTAACGAAGAACTTGCATCGCAGGTTACACCAATGTTAGAAAAATTAGGTGTGGCTGTTCCAAAAAAGCTTGCTACCATTTGCGGTTTAGTGAAGGAGCGCGCCATTTTTGTGAAAGATTTGTATGAAAACGGGAAGTATTTATTTGCTGCTCCTGAAACTTACGATGAAAAAGCAATGCGCAAAAAGTGGAAAGACAACTCTGCAGAAATTCTCTCTGAATTAAAAAACCGCCTGAACGCGTTAGACACTTTTACAACTGAGTCTACAGAAACATGTTTCAAATCTTTCTTAGAAGAAAAAGAATTTGGTTTTGGCATGGTTGGCCCAATATTCAGACTGGCTTTAACAGGCTTAGGAATGGGGCCTTCATTGTTTGAGATTTCAGAAATATTGGGCAAAGAAGAAGTAGTGAGTAGAATGGACGTGATACTCGCGTTGAAGCAAAACTAGAGCGTAACTCAGAAAATTCGGAGCAATGGATAAAATTCAGTTAGAAGGTGTAAAACTCTACGCTTACCATGGTTGCATGGAGGAGGAAAGCCGAATTGGTTCTGAATATGAAGTAGAATTAATGATTTGGGCAGATTTGAAAAAATCAGCACGAACAGATCATTTAAAAGATACGGTAGATTACGTGTTGCTGAATCGTGTGGTGGCGGAAGAAATGGCCATTCGTGCCAAGCTTTTAGAAGTTGTAGCGCAACGCATTATTACGCGTGTTTTTAAAGATGAGCCTCGTGTAAAAAAGGCGCAAGTTAAAGTCACAAAAATGTCGCCACCCATAAATGGAGATGTAGAACGCGTGTCTGTTTTACTGAAAGAAAAGCGCAAAAAAAGTTCGTGATAAATAGGAAATTAGATTTTGGGTCACATTGATTTAATTTTACATTTGCCGACCTAGCAATGGTCTCGTGGCCGAGCGGCTAGGCAGTGGTCTGCAAAACCATCTACAGCGGTTCGAATCCGCTCGAGACCTCAGAAAACCTCAAGTGAAAGCTTGAGGTTTTTTATTTCTTAAGAGTTTGAAGCAAGATTAGCCTCTTTTTTATGCCTTATTGAAGGGCGAGGTAAATCACTTCTGCCTTTCCAATCTGCACAAATAGCATAAGTAGTATTAATAGACTCGATAGTATACAGGGGCAACAACAACTGCAAGTCCAACTAGCCCGTTAAAGAACTCTCTTAAATGCGCTATAGTTTGGTTTATTGATGATGTTAAACATAAAAAATCCAAGCAAAAAAAGAGGCTAGTTGAATCCGAATTTAATAACTTTTAACAAAACAGAATCGGATAGATCGAGTATTAAATTCAGACTTTTTTCAATTATTTGATTACGTCTTCAAATTCTTAAAGAACAAAAAAATCATTAAAATACTTTAGTTATTTAGTGTGCAACACTCTCGAAAAGATTCAAGTGGAAGCGATGAATCTTGGTCAAAAGGGGCATTGATGCTAATGAGTTTTGCTGTACTTTTCCACTCGTTATTTTACAGCATCTTTTTAATGTCAAAAACCTTTAAGTATTACCTTCCATATCTCACTATTGCCGGGCTTGGTGCATACTTAATTGTCTTTACAATTGCGGCTCTAGATTATCCTGGCGGCTCTACTAACTTGCCCGAATACAACGGCTATAGTTTCTTTCACAACTTTCTTTGCGATGTTATGAATCCGATTACACAAACCGGTGTATTAAATGAAGCGCGCCCTTTGGCCATTGTTTCTCATTTAATCCTGAGTTTCACAATGATCTCATTTTTCTATTTACTCCCAGAGATATTCAACTTTACAAATAGAAACACAAAGTTTACCCGCGGTTTTGGTATGCTTACGATGGTCGTTTTCATCTTCATGTATACCGACTATCACGATTCTATTGTAACCGCAACTGCTGTATTAGGATCAGCCGCGTTGATTCCTTTTTTTATGGAGTTGGCCAATTACCCTAAAGTGGGATTGAAAAATTTATCCAAAATTTGCTTTGGTTTAAGCGTAATCGTCTTTTTGGTTTTCATCAGTAAAATCGGCTACTACTATCTTCCTTTTATACAGAAGATGGCTTTTGTGTTAGACAGCTCATGGGTTATTTGGGTGAGTTTAGTCGTTATAAAAAAAAACAAGTTGACCGCAGAATCGATAGAGTCAATTAACTAACATTTCCAAGATGTATTAGTGAAACGTTTCAATACGTTTAGCTAAAAAATCGTCCTTCTTTCTTATTTTCACAGTATCAATTCTACAACTTATGAAAACCATTAAACTGTCTTTTCTGCTTCTTGCCGCTGTTGTATTGATGTCAGCATCAACACAACAACTCGAGTTTAATAAGCCAATTGTACTCAGCTTTAAAAAGTTAGATGGTTGGTCTAAGTGGTACACACCTGAAAAGTCAAAGGTTTGGAAAGTAGAAGCCGTTTGGACATCGCTACATGCAAACTCTCCTGATTATTTTATCCAAATGAACGCTGCCAAAACACGCCATCTTTACGATGAAGAATTTTCTTCTTTTTGGCTTTCAGAAAACGATTCCCTGCGAATTCAAAAAAACAACGGTGATTTCGATTTTGCGATTTCCATTTTAGAGTACAACACCAAAGATTAACTGTACTTTTAGAAAGATTAAATTTAGAAATATGAAATCTGTACCCGTTACCTATTTACTCTGGTTCTTTTTTGGATTACACTACATCTACCTTGGCAAAATCGGCACTCAATTTTTATATTGGATTACCGCTGGCGGGTTAGGTATTTGGGCTATTATCGATTTGTTTAGAATCCCAGGAATGGTAGAAGCAAAGAACAATGCGACCTATATTTCTGTGCAAAGACGAGGGTAAAATATCTGTGTGACTTAAGTCATAAGCCTTGCGTTCTAGCGGTTCTACATTTGCAGCTCAAAATAAAAACAATGGAGCTTTTAAACGTAGACGTAAAATCGGCCACTCAACTTTTTAGTTATTCGGAGTATTTAACTATGGTAAACACATTGGCGGAACAAAATATTGTTACGGGTAATGTGCAATCTGAAGGATTGTTAAATACCAGTCAAGTGAATTTGCATCGCATTACACGTTTAGATAAAAAAGCAACCTTGACTCCTGAACTCAAAGAAGTGCTAGCGCAAGTCAATACAAAATGGACATGGTATGTCGTTACCGAAGGTTGGTGTGGGGATGCTTCTCAAAACCTGTCTTATATCGCTAAAATGGCAGAGTTAAACCCGAACATCGAATTAAAACTTTTACTCCGCGATGATAATCCTGAAATAATGGATGCCTATTTAACCAATGGTGGAAAAGCGATTCCGAAGTTGATTTGTATAAATGAAGAAACAGGGGAAGAACTTGGTTTATGGGGCCCACGTCCACAGCACATTCAGTTTCAGGTTGACGCTTTAAAAGCGGAAGGACCAGAAGCCTTTAAAGCCAAATTTGGCAAAATGCTGCATGTCTGGTATGGCAAAGACAAAGGCAAGTCGGTGCAAGAAGAATTGACAAAAAGTATTAAATCTTGGAATAAATAAACACGTTTATGAAAATTAGAATTTTAGGAACATTCATTGCTGTTACACTTAGTCTTTTCGGTTTTGCTCAAGGCGACATACAAAACATTTCTGCAGAAGAGTTTAATACGCAGATCGAAAAAAATCCAGGAATAATCTTAGATGTTAGAACGCCCGCTGAAACTGCTCAAGGCTATATTCCTGATGCTTCGTTCATCGATTTATACGATCCTGAATTTAAAGCCAAAGTAAAGTTGATGCAAAAAGATCAACCCATTTATGTGTACTGTCGCTCTGGTGGAAGAAGCGCAAAAGCAGCCAAAATATTAATACAAAGTGGCTTTAAAGAAGTCTATAATTTAACAGGTGGCATAGGCGCATGGAACAGTGCTGGTTTCAAAGTAAAAAAGTCTTCAGCAAACACAAAGAGTGAAAAAGCAGCATTGTCGCCACAAGGGTTTCAAGACATCATAAAATCTGAAGATGTCGTGCTTGTCGATTTCAATACGCCTTGGTGTTCGCCATGTAAAAAAATGGCGCCCATTGTTCAAAATATCAGTACTGAATTTGAAGGCAAAGCGCGTGTACTTAAAGTAGATGTAGATAAAAATAAAGCTCTCGCGAAGTCAGAAAATGTAGTCGGTGTTCCCGTTTTGGCTATTTACAAAAATGGCAAAGAAGTTTGGCGTAAAAGCGGAACCTTCACTCAACAAGAACTGTCTTTCATCTTACATGGTTACATTTAGGTTGCAAGACCTCTTGATTTAGTATCTTTCAATTTCAATCAAAACTGAAAATATATGAATCCTATTGTGAAAAATATTTTAGCAGTTATTGTTGGTGCTATATTAGGTGGATATTTAAATTCATATCTAATTGGAATTAGTATCGATGTAATCCCTCCTCCCGAAGGAGTTGATTACGATCCAAATGACATGGAAAGTATAATCGCTGCTATGCCTCAATTTAAACCAATAAACTTTCTTATGCCCTTTTTGGCGCATGCGCTTGGCACATTATTAGGAGCTTTTATCGCTGCAAAGTTTTCTGCATCAAAGAAATTAGCAATGGCTATGCTCATAGGAGGATTATTTTTAATTGGTGGAATTATGGTGAACGTTATGATCCCCGGTCCAACCTGGTTTGCCGCGGTTGACCTAATTTTTGCTTATATCCCTATGGCTTGGTTAGGCTTTAAATTGGCTGGTGAAAAAAAAGAACTACATAATTTTAATGAAGGTTAGATCTATTAAAAAATTCCTATCGGACTTTTTTGATTTTTAACTTCTACTTGGAAAAACACCTTCTAAGCAGATGATATAATTGATTCCCAAATAAGGCTGTATATTATTTATGGATTGGCCTCCGCCAGCATCTCCAATAGATTGATTTAATTCTTGTCCAGCAATCAGGCTTGTGCCCGCAACAAAACTATTAGAAGTTGCTGCATCCGCAGCTTCTATTATAGAAGCTTTGGCTTTTTGAATGGGTGTTACCGAATGGCTATGTGCTGGAATTTGATTAATGTTTAGCCTATTGTCTTCTGTACCACTTTTTTCACCTAATCTTCTATTGCTTAAACCTATGCCACTCCTCGGATGTAATGGCACACGGCCTCTTAAATCAGGCAATGCTAAAGTCGTTCTGCCATCACCGCCATAGGTTGTTCCCAATATTGCAAACAATGCATTGTGGCTTGCAATCGGTAGTAATTGACCATCGCATAATGCCCAGCCTCGAGGGGCAAAGTTTCCACCAAACATTTTTATTTCTCCTATAAATTCATCCATAGCTGTTTCTGTATTATCTGGTGTTTCGGATTGCGTTGTTGTAGGTTCATCTTTCGCAACCTCGTCTCCTTTACCAGAAAAAACTAGTCGCTTTAATTGAAACCAAGAGCGTTTAGGTTTAGATCCCTCTACAGGCTTTACAGGCTTTTGTGGTTTAGTCCGAATTCGTCTTTTTGACATGGCTTTAACTTGATTTCCTAAAAGGTGGCAATTCCACTTTAAGTTTATTATGGTTAAAAAGTGGTGCCTCTTTTGTTAAAAACAAGAGAATCGATAGTCGTTTCAAAAACTGCTTAATCCGAAACTTTTTGACAACCCGCATTAATAAATAAGCGCATGTTATCTTTTAGATAAGTGCGATTTCTGAATCAATTTGTTAATTTGTCAACCTCAGAATAACAATCATCAACATGACTATTTCAAAGGAAATAAAATACTTTTTCACCAGCTTATTGAGCTTTATACTTATTGTCTCTTGTCAATCTTCAAACACTCCACTTAAGAGCAAAACAGCTTCAGAAATTCTTGGAAACCCGTCTTATCCAGCTATTTCATATGGCGGTTATCGTCACAACGATCGCACAAATGCGCCAACGGTTGAGGAAATTAAAGAAGATATTCAAATCTTGCACGCTGCAGGGTTTCGCATTTTGAGGACTTACCATGCCCGCTTGCACAACCATACATCTAATTTACTTCAAGCGATAAGTGAATTAAAAGAAGAGGATTCTGATTTTGAAATGTATGTGATGATTGGAGTTTGGATCCAATGTGAAAATGCTTGGACAGATGCTGCAAATCATAGTCGCGGAGACACCGCCAACAATAAAGCCGAAATTGATCAAGCCATAACAATGGCTAACACCTATCCAGACATAGTAAAAGTAATTGCTGTTGGCAATGAAAGTATGGTGCACTGGGCGAGTGGTTATTATGTTAACCCAGCAATTGTATTAGATTGGGTTAATATGCTGCAGGCTAAGAAAAAGGCTCAAGAGCTACCCTCCGAATTATGGATTACAAGCTCTGATAACTTTGCGTCATGGGGCGGTGGTTCTGACGAGTATTATTCTGAAGAGCTAGAAACACTTATTAAGTCAGTCGATTATCTTTCGATTCATACCTATCCATTTCATGACACACATTATAACCCAGATTTTTGGCCAGTTTCAGAAGAGGAGGAAGCCCTTAATAAAAAAGATCGCATTGCCGCATCAATGGATAGAGCGCTATTGTCCGCTCAAACTCAATACAATTCAGTTCAGAGTTACATGAAAAGTATAAATGTAGATAAGCCAATACATATTGGAGAAACAGGGTGGGCTTCGCTTTCTGATGGATATTATGGGACAAGCGGTTCGCGAGCGGCAGACGAGTATAAGCAGCAATTGTATTACAATGCAGTGCGCAAATGGTCAGATTCTATTGGAGTGGCTTGTTTCTTTTTTGAAGCATTTGATGAACTCTGGAAAGATGGCAATAATCCCAATGGTTCTGAGAACCACTTTGGACTATTTACAACAGAAGGCAACGCGAAATATGCCGTTTGGAATCTAGTGGACAATGGAATACTTGAAGGCTTGGGAAGAAACAAAAAAAGTGTAGAAAAGACTTTTGGTGGGGACGAAAAACAAATGATGAGCAGAGTCTTCTCACCTCCCATCAAACGCAATATGAAGTTTACGGAATTAAAAACAACTAATCCTGACCGGGAAATCGGAGAAGCCGTAAAAGAGAATTCATATATAGTCTTGCATGAATTAAAAGACCCATCATTAACTGAGAGCTTCACATACCCTAGTTCTGTGCTTAAATTGAATGTGTGGGATGGCACATGCGGAATGGAAGGCAACGCAGATGGAACAATAAAAATAAATACCGGTAGCGGAAACTGGTGGGGATGCGCTTTAGAAATACAATCTAATGGTCAAGGAGAAAACTTATCTGAATTTAATGCAGGGGTTCTTCATTTTGAAATAAAAGGGAATACACTTGCTCATTTTGATTTGGGATTTCAAACGGGAATTTATGCCAATGGAACTCAAGTAAACAATAGTGTACGTTTTGGAGCGTCCCTGAAATACAAACTTGAAAGTGATTGGAAATCTTATGATGTTCCTATTTCGGAATTTAATAAGGGTGCGGACTTAGCCAATGTAACCGGTGTATTTTATGCACTTGGCAATTCAGGTTGCGATGGCAAAACCATTGAACTTAGAAATATATATTACTGCAAAAAGTAGTTCACTGGAAAAAACAATCTCGTTTATTTCTGGAATACGCGGATGTAATCTACGATCATTCTCTGTGGAAACTGGGTGCTGCTATTAGGGCTGCCAGGCCAATTGCCACCCACTGCAACATTGAAAATAAAGAAGAAGTCTTCGCGAAATTCGCTGAATTGCGAAGATGATATGTCTATTTCATTGAATTTGATATCATCTCTATACCACTTGATTCTGCCACTCTCCCAAATAATACTAAAAACATGAAACTCATCTGCGTAAGTGCCATTATTCAATGAATTAGATCCACCATATTCTCCGTGATTGCCATTGTTTGTTTGCCAATGTACTGTGCCGTGTACAGTAGCATCACCCTGATTGGGTGAATTGCCTCCCACCATTTCCATAATGTCAATTTCTCCACAAGCTGGCCATCCAACAGTAGTAAATGCATCACCAAGCATCCAAGCTGCAGGCCACAACCCTTTGCCTTTTGGCAGAGCCGCTCGTATGTCCACTCTTCCGTATTTAAAGCTCTGCTTTCCTTTTGTAATTATGCGTGATGAAGTGTACTGCTTGTCAGCAAAAGGCTCTTTCTTTGCTGTTATCATTAAGTAACCGTCTTTTACTTCCGTGTTTTGTGGTCGGTAATACTGTAATTCATTGTTGCCCCATCCGTTGTTTCCTATGCCAATTTCGTGAGTCCAGCTATTTGAAAGTTGGTTACCGTCAAATTCATCATTCCAAACCAAATTGTAACCAGAATATGTCAAGGGGGTAGAATAACCAGATGTTGGGATACCCGTTCCTCCTTGAGTTACTGTTACAGAAATGGAATCTTCTATTTGAATAAACGCACTGAATGTAGCATGTGCGCGGGTTACAATTTTATAGGTCCCGGTTGCATTAAATTGATAAGACACCTCTCCTGTTGGGGATTCAATTGTTTCTGATGTGCTACCCGAAAAGAACTCAAAACTATAGTAGTTTGCTGAAGACGCAGTTGCTGTCAAATCCACTAATCCTTCAATCGTAGAAGACTTTTCAATGGTAACAACAAGGTTTGAGGGCTGCAATACTTCTGGAGTTGTTTCCTCTTTTGTGCAGCCTAGAATTGAAACCAAAACAAATAAAATACTGAGTTTTTTCATACTTAAAAAAAATAAAAATGGGTAGAAACAAAGAATTGCTTCTACCCAATTAATCTAATCAACTGATGTTAATCTTGGAGAATATCATCTATGTAAAATGTAACTGCGTTTGCTACACCCCAACCTGGGAATAGAACCATGCGGTCAAAACTTGTTGGAGTTCCTGTCATATCAAAAGTAATTTCTACCCATGAATTAGCAGTCGTCACCATAACATCCACTTCTACAAATGAATTTGGATCTGCTTGATCTTCTAGTTTTAATCTAAAGTCTCCTGTTACTGGCGACCAAACCTTTAATTTGATATTCGTGTTCGTAGAAAAATCTAGTTTAGAATTCAAATCAACTAAAATACCTGACCACGTTTCGTTGCCATGAATTGTTTCAAGAACTTTACCGCTTGTATTGGCGCCGGTCATATCTGGATTAACAATAACGTCTGCAGTGCTGTTTCCAAAAGTGCTAAATATTGGCTCTATCACTTCAAAATCCAAAGGTAAGTCGTACTTTGAACTTGGTGGTGGTGGATTACTGACGTAGCCCTCAGGCACTAAGGTTACATACCAAAATAAATCTGCGTTTGCAGCGTCATAATAACCTAAGACTATCTTGTTTGTGTCTATTTCAACAATTCTGTAGTCTCTCGATCCTGCCCAATAACCAATCATTGAGTTTCCAGAAACGGATAGCATTGTATCAGCGCCTTCCGTTATTGTCCAAGTTTCTCCTAATTGATCAGGGAAATTGCAAATAAAATCTCCAACAATAACTGATGTTGTATCGTCAAAAGGAGCAACTCCAGCATGCTCCGTATTCACATAAACATCACCATTGGTTACCATATCGAAACCAAAGCCTTGTAAAGAAAACGTATACTTATCATCATACATACCTGCACCTGTTTTTTCAGTACTTGTAGCTGCATACCATTTTGGGTAGTATCCATCAAAATCAGGATGTGTTGAAACTGGTCCTACTCCAAAGTGGCCTGCACTTACAGAGTCTACTGCCCACGTTTTTGTTGAGCCTCCAGTTAGTAAATCATACAAAGGATTAGACACTAATGAAGGGTCATCTTGCGCAATAACGATTTCTTGCGTGCTAATCGCAGAACCACCTGAATTTTGAACTGTAAGCTTTACTGTATAAGTTCCTGCAAAAGGGTAAGTACCAGTTGCTTTAGTTCCCGTTGCGTTTTGGCCATTGCCTAGATCCCATGAGGCTTGAATACTAGCGTTATTCGCTGTAAATTCAATTATATTGGCGTTCGCTGCAGAAGCCATATAAGTAAATGCTGCATCTGCTGCAGAAGGCGGTGATCCTAAACTCGGTTCTTCTTTTTTACACGAAGATGCAAACACTAAAAGCGCAGCTCCGAAAATCAAGGACATTGAAAATTTTGTACTCTTCATTTTATTTATTATTTGTTGTTCTTAAAAAATTATTAATAACCTGGGTTTTGTGACCAATTTCCACCGGCTAAATCAATTTCGACTTGTGGAATTGGAAACAATTCATTCTTACCAACTTGAAAGCCGGTTATATATTGTGTTGCCTGACCTGTTCTTACTAGATCAAAAAAGCGGAAGCCTTCTCCGGATAATTCATGTCTTCTTTCTTGCCAAATATCTTCAGTAAGTTGGCTACCAGAACTAGATATACTTGGCATGCTCGCTCTCGTTCTAACTTCATTTAAATATTGTAACGCAACACCATCATTGTTATTTCTATTGTGTGCTTCAGCTGCCATTAAAAGAACATCGGCAAAACGTATAGATTTATAATTTAATGGACTCGTTAAATCTGGGTCTGGAAGACCTGTTTCATCCAGACGTCTTATGTATTTATTATTATAATATCCAGTATGGCCTCCTCCGCCTTCAGCATAATTTATATCTCCAGGATTAGCCTGAGCAGCGATAAAAGCTTCAATATCTAAAACGGTTAAGTCTTTTCTCGGATCACCCGCTTCAAAAGAATTGTAAAGTTCCGCTGTTGGTAAATTGTAACTGTTGCCGTCACCATAAATGGGACCATCGTATTGGCGAATACCATGAAAACCAGGAGCCGCATTTCCTTCTAGGCAAATAAAACAATCGTAACCTCCTCCTTCTAACCCAGAATATTCAACATCAAAAACAGTTTCAGAGTTAAACTCTCCTGCAACTGTCCATAAAGACTCATAGTCTGCAACTAAGCTATATCCACCTTCATTTATCGCACGGTCTAATGTTGTCGCAGCAAGGTTAAATTTATCTTGATAGAGGTATACTTTTCCTAACAATGCCAAGGCTGCACCTTTATCAGTTCTTCCTTTAATAGGGTTAGACCAATTAAGATTTTCAATCGCATATTTTAAATCTTCTTCTATTTGCTGGTATACCTCTGCCTTTGGTGTTCTAGGAATTTTAGTTACCTCTTCAGCGCCTAATCTTTTGTCAACTACCAATGGAACATCTCCAAAGAATTTAACAAGTTCAAAATAATAATATGCCCGGAGGAAGCGCGTCTCTCCTAGAATAATTTCTTTCCCCGTAAATGCAGTTTTATCCTTGTATTCCATAATGTAATTCGTCCTGGCTATCCCAGCATAATTCCATCTAAATACATTTCTCAACTCACTATTTACTCCTCCATGATTCATTGCATCTATTTGATGTAGACCTTCTGAATCATTTACACTTTCTCCTCCTGCGATAGAATTGTCTGAAGCAATTTCACCAATCCAATTTATGATAAAAGACGATTGTAACAAATCATAAGCGCCAACTAATGCACGCTCGTAATCACCTTTATTGTTGAAATAATTTTCAGCGTCTTCAACATATCTTGGTTCTACATCCAAGTACTTCTCACATGAAGTGAAAAAGCTAAAAGATAGTACCGCAATGCCAATTGTTAAAATATTTTTCTTTCTAAACATGACGATTAAAATTTAATGTTAAACCCACCCATAATTGTTCTCGCCTGCGGGTAGAAACCATAATCTACACCTGCGGATAAAGGACCTCCAAAATTCCCAATATCTGGGTCATAGCCCTGATACTGTGTTACAGTAAACATATTGTTTGCAGATACATAGAGTCTAAATGACTGAACATTTAAATTTTCCATCCATCTTTTCGGGAAAGTGTAACCGAGCTGAATATTTCTCATTCGCATGAACGAACCATTTTCAACAAAATAGTCAGAGAAAACATTATTTCGTGTTGCTCCAGTTGTTACACGAGGCACCTCGTTAGAAGTCCCTGGCCCGGCCCACCTATCAATAACATAATCAAGCTGATTTGCATACGGTTGTTGACGCTCATAGTTTCTAATTATTTCTTGACCTAAAGCTGCGTAGATGTTTGCTGAAATATCGAACCCTTTATGTCTCAACGTCAAATTAAGACCTATTGTTACATCTGGAATTGGAGAGCCTAATTTAACTCGATCAGAATCATCATTGAAATTTATTACACCATCTCCATTTTGATCTACAAAACGTAGGTCTCCTGGCTGAGCTCCAGCTTGAGTGACTGGAGAGTTATCAATTTCTTGTTGTGTCTGATAAATACCATCCGTTTCAAATCCTATAAAATATCCAATAGGCTGACCTGCCTCAAAACGAGTTGCCGTATTTCCTCCAACACCAAAGCTTGCTCCTGGAATAAAATCAACACCATCTGGAACGCGAACAACTTTGTTCTTCAGGGTAGTCAGGTTTAAACTTCCATAAAATACCCAATTTCGATTTGGGTTGTTGCCATAACCCATCTCAATTTCTAGTCCCTTGTTTGACACATCTCCTGCATTTACAAAAGGTGGAAACCCTCCTGCCCCATAAGTCCCTAAAACTCCTGAAACATCAGGCTGAAAGAGTAAGTCGTTTGTGTTTTTTACAAAATAATTGATTGTAAAATCAAGAGATTGCCATAATCTTAAATCAACACCTATATTAAATTGATGTGTTGTTTCCCATTTTAAATCTGGATTAGAAGCTCGACCAATAGCGACACCGTTGGTTAGTAGGTCATTAAATACGTAAACACCTTCACCGTTCAATAATGCCCTGTAAGCAAAGTTAGGTATTTGGTCATTTCCAGAAATACCGTAGCTCGCACGAACTTTGGCAAAGTCAATAAAAGTACTGTTGAAGAAGGATTCTTCGGATATTAGCCAGGCACCAGAAACTGCTGGAAAAGTACCCCAACGGTTGTTCGCACCGAAACGAGAAGATCCATCTCGTCTTAAAATAACTGAAAACAAATATCTATTGTCGTAATTATACTCGGCTCTTAAAAAAGCTGAAAGCAAGCGCTCTTGAAAATTAAATGCTCCTGTTTGATTCAAATACCCTCCAGAAGCTTGGCTCGCTGAGATGTCTGCAAAGTCAACTGAATTATTTGGAATATTAAAAGCTGTTCCATTTAAACCCTCGCCATTTCGATTGAATATTGAGGCTCCAAGCGTTCCTTTTACTTCGTGTTTTTCGTTGAATTTTCTATTGTAATTTATAAAACTTTCAAAAGTTAAGTCCACATACGTGTCTTTGTTTTGATATACGCTAGCTCCCCTCTCCAAGAAAACACTGTCCGCTATTTCTACCAGAGGTGCGTCTAAATCTTCGTTAACGGCAGAATTCTGGGCTTTCCCAGGGCCATACCAAACTAAAGGGGAAAAGGTTTTGCCTTTTACCGTGGCATAGTTATAGTTAAATCGATTTGTAAACGTGAAGTTTTTGTTGATATCCCAAACGAGCTCTTGCTTGCCCACAAACTTATTTACTCGTGCCTCATTGTAAGTGTTTTCCATTTGAGCCAATGGATTGATTATGTCACTTACCAATTCTAGGTAACTATATTGCTCGCTGTTTTGACGAACAGGCTCTGTAGGATATGCATTGATGGTGTTGTATAAAACTGAGCCAATGCCATTTTCTGGAAGCACTCGTCTTCTCTCATTAGTGTAAAGTAAAACATTATTCCACCTTAATTTTGGAGCAATCTTCACCGAAACATTTGCTCGACCATTAATCCGTGTAAAATTGGTTTTATCCAATCCAACTATTCCATCTTGAGTGTAATAAGATCCTCCAATAGAATAGGTCGTTTTTTCAGTTCCACCGCTTAAACTGGCGTTATAACTTTGAAGAGGGGCAGACTGAAATACTTGGCTTTGCCAATCTGTTCCTTCACCTAAAGAGGTGTTTGAGAATGGTGGTGTTTGACCACCGTTTGTGAAAGCATTATTCTTGATTACCGCATATTCTGTCGCGTTTAAAACACTTAGCTGTTTCGATGTATTTTGAACACCAAAAAACCCGCTTACTTCTAATTGAGGTGGGCTTCCCGCTTTTCCTTTTTTAGTCGTAATTAAAATTACACCATTAGCAGCCCTAACACCATAAATCCCTGCCGTTCCATCTTTTAAAACATTCACAGACTCTATATCGGATGGACTCAATGCATTTAAACCTTCGGAATCGTAAACAATTCCATCCACCAAAATAAGTGGATCGTTATCACCAAAAGTTGAAAGACCCCTAATTCTTATGCTTGTTGAGCCTCCTGGACTTCCAGAATTTGTATTAATAGTCACACCGGCCACTTGGCCTTGCAGTGCCTGGTCCATTCTGGGCATATTGAGCTTATTCAGCTCTTCCCCTTGAACGACTGCTGCTGCTCCAGTTAGTTCTTTCTTTGTAGAACTTCCATATCCAACAACAACAACCTCTTCTAGTTCCGTTTTACCTTCGGTTAAAATGACATTAACCACACTCTCTGATCCAACAGTTTTTTTCACCGTCAGATAGCCCATAGATGAGAATGTAAGAACGTCTCCTTTTCCAACTTCAATGGAATACATTCCATCAAAATTAGAGGTTGTTCCATTTGTTGAACCGTCAACAACTATACCCACACCTGGTATAGGTTCTCCATTTGATGAATCCGTAACTTTACCGGAAAGAGTAATTGTTTGCCCAAACAAAAGAGCTGGACACAGAAAGAAAATAAACAGTGCCATTCTGTAAGAGACAAAAAGGTAATTTTTTTGCATGCTTTGTAAATTGAAACTACGAATCTATAGGGTTTACAGTAACTATATCAATCGTACTTTGTTAATAGATGTCAAATCTACATCTTTTGGTTATAAAAACAAAAAGGCGCGGGAACTCCTTTTCATACACAAGTAAAATCAAGATAAATGAGGCTCTAAAGACTAAATTCTTTTAGTCTTTTTTACTATTACGTGCGCTTTATGAAGGAATAAGTGTACTATTTACAAATCAACACTAATAGGAATGTCCAATCATTATATATTGGCTTTATGAAAAACTTATGAGCAGATATGCTCCGTTGTAAGCATAAAATTGGCTATTCTCAAGTGAAATATAAACTAACCCTTTTTTGATGGCGCCATAAATAGTGTGCAGCATTCCGAAACTTACTCTGTCTTTCAAACTTATATTTGCCGCATGGCAAAAAACAAACTGAAGAGGTTTCGAGAGAATGAAACATTTCAAAATATTTTTCAACCAACACGCGAAGAGGTAACAACTAGTTTTCCTTTAAAAGGAAAATGGAACAAAGACTACTTTAAAAATGATAACCCTATTGTTTTAGAGCTGGCCTGTGGCAATGGAGATTATGCCGTTGGCCTAGCCGAAAAATACCCAGGTAAAAACTTCATTGGTATTGACATTAAAGGTTCTCGCCTGTGGACTGGTGCTAAAAAAGCTATTGAAAATAACCTCAACAATGTTGCTTTTGTGCGTACACAAATTGAGTTGATTGAACACGTTTTTGCCGAAAACGAAATTGAAGACATCTGGATCACTTTTCCAGATCCGCAGATAAAGTACAAGCGTGCTAAGCATCGTTTAACACACCCTTTATTCCTAAATCGCTACAAGACTATTTTATCCGAGACAGGGCAAGTCCACTTAAAGTGTGATAGTGAATTTCTACATGGGTATACTCATGCCATTATTCAGATGTTGGGGTGTACTGTTCGTGAAGCTTACCATGACATCTACAAACAATTTAGAGGTCACGATAAAGACCATGTGCTTTTTACCATAAAAACCTATTACGAAGAAAAATGGCTAGAGCAAGGCAAGGCCATAAATTACATCCGTTTTGCGCTAGATTATGAGTAAGAACAATGACTTTTTTGATAAGGTCTATGCGATTGTTCAACAAATTCCATTTGGACGCGCCACCTCTTACGGAGCTATTGCAAAACATTTAGGTGCAGCCCGATCTTCAAGGATGGTGGGTTACGCAATGAATGCAGCTCATACTTTGCCTGATGTTCCTGCACATCGCGTGGTAAATCGCAATGGCGTATTGACCGGTAAACATCATTTTCCAGGAACAAACCTGATGCAACAGTTATTAGAAAGTGAAAATATTAAAGTGGTCGAAGACCAAATCGTTGATTTCAAAACAGTGTTTTGGGACCCTAAAATTGAACTTCGTGAAAAGCTAAATGTCGAGACCAAAAGAGTTGATTCAACAGATTCTGATTTCATCGCATTAGTTAAAAAACTTGATGAAGATCTTGCCGTTAGAGATGGAAAGGACCTTGCTTTTTACGCACAATACAACGGCATTGATAGTTTAAGGAACGTCATTGTAGCCTCTCTGAATAATTCTGCTGTAGGCTGCGGAGCAATCAAAACCTTGAATGATGAGACCGCTGAAGTAAAACGCATGTACACCGATGAAGACCATCGCGGAAAAGGAATCGCTTCAATTGTTTTAAAAGAACTTGAGGTTTGGGCCAAAACATTGGGCTTTAAAAAATGTGTTTTAGAAACTGGTAAAATGCAGCTAGAAGCTATCGCTCTTTATAAAAAACAGGGCTATAAGATTATCAAGAATTACGGTCCTTATAAAATGGTTGAGGATAGTATCTGTCTTCAAAAACTGCTCTAATACTTTTCTCTCTACCTTTTATAAAAACTATTGCTGTCTAGGTATTCCCAAACTTTATAAGGCAGCATCTGACTCACATCTCTTCCTTCTTTAATTCCGTTGCGAATCATAGTGGAAGAAAGCTCAATTTCTGGAGCGACAATTCTATGAACATTATTATGCTCCTCGTAACGGTCTGTTTCTTTTCCTTTTCTCGGATAAACGATTATCTGATGGTGCTCTAAAATGGTATCGTAATTTTTCCATTTATGGAAATTCACAAGGTTGTCAGATCCCATAATGATGGCAAACTTTCTATATGGGTATTTTTCGGAAAGATGAGCAAGAGTAACTGCAGTATAAGACGGTTTAGGAAGGTTAAATTCAATAGCGCTTGTCTTGACGTGGTATGGATCATTTATGGCCAAATTCACCATATGCAAACGCTGACGATCGTCCAATATCGTCTGATTCTTTTTAAATGGGTTTTGCGGAGAAACTACGTACCATAATTCTTTAGCATTGCTGTTTTCATAAATGTATTGCCCAATAATCATGTGTCCAACATGCACCGGGTTGTACGTTCCAAAATAAAGAATCGTGGTATTTTCTTGCAGTGTAATCATCCAATAAAATCTGTAACCAATTTTAAGGATTCTGCTTTCGCTGTATTCAAATCTGAATTGATCACAATCGTGTCAAACTCATTAGCGCGCTCGCTTTCTTCATGCGCTTTGTCAATGCGCTGTTGAATTTTCTCTTCAGATTCTGTCTTTCTACTGCGTAATCTTTTATCTAATTCATCCATAGATGGAACTCCTACAAAAACGGATAAAGCTCTATCACCAAACTGTTTTTTCAAATTAAGACCTCCCACTACATCAATGTCAAAAATCACGTGCTTACCTTCCATCCAAAGGCGCTCTACTTCTCTTTTTAACGTTCCGTATTTATTGCCTTTGTAAACTTCTTCCCACTCCAAAAACTCGTTGTTATTTACCGAATTGGTAAACTCATCTTGGCTTAAGAAATAGTAATCTTTAGCATGCTTTTCCTCACCTCGTGGCTCGCGGCTTGTGGCCGAAATAGAAAATGACAATACCGGTAATTCAGAAAGTATATGCCTTACTAATGTGGTTTTTCCAGAACCGCTTGGCGCGGAAAAGATGATAAGTTTGCCGGTTTCCAGACTCATAACGTATTCAGCACTTGTTCTTTAATTTTTTCTAAAGACTCTTTCATTTGAACCACCTTCTTTTGAATTTCTGAGTGGTTGGCTTTCGAACCTAGAGTGTTTATTTCACGACCCAATTCTTGAGCAATGAAACCAAGCTTTTTACCACCAGCCACTTTTTGAAGGTTCTTTCTAAAATAATCAATGTGGTTTGCGAGACGAACTTTCTCTTCGTTTACATCTAATTTTTCTAGGTAGAAAATCATTTCCTGTTCAAGACGGTTTTGATCAAAACCTTCATCTATGCCTTTTAATTGATTTTCAATGCGCGCTCTTAATTTAGTAACGCGTTCTTCTTCAAAAGGAATAATCTCTTTTTGTAAACGCTCAATCGTATCTATTTGTTCAGTCATATCGTTGCATAACGATACACCCTCTTCTGTTCTAAATTCTTGAAAAGCCAAAAGTGCCTTTTTTATACCTTCTGCAATTAATACCCATTCTTCTGGATCGAGTTCGTCACGTTCTGTGCGCATAACTTCTGGCATGCGTAAAACCGCTGAAATCATGTCGCCATCTATATCCGAATCCGCAGCCAACTGTTTCAACTGTTTAATATAGCTTGCTGCCAAGTCCATATTTATAGAAGCTGCTTCTTCTGTTCCTGTCATTTCAGCATACATACTAAAATCTATTTTTCCGCGCACAGCACTTGCAGCAATCATCTTGCGCACTTCCATCTCTTTAGAGCGATAGAACTGTGGCATCCTAACATTCAAGTCCAGTTGTTTACTGTTAAGCGATTTAATTTCTATGGTGATTTTTTTAGAAGGCAATTGAAGCACCTCTTTACCATAGCCTGTCATAGATTGTAACATGCATATATTTTAAGGGGGCAAAGATAACTTTGATTTATTATCTAAAATTTAAAATCGAACCCCGGTTATACTGTTTTCTTTTTTGTGAAACTCACCAAATAAACACCCGTAAAAATGAATGCTGCTGCACCTACTTGCTCCCATGTCAACACTTCCACTTTAAGTGCGATGGCAGCCGCGGTTGCGAAAAAAGGTTGAATATAAATATAGGAGCTTACCACCGTGCTACTAAGTGTTTTAAGCGCGAATACATTAAAAAGGTAGGCGATAAACGTTGTAAATATGACTACGAAAGCAACTTCTAAAAGAATTATCCAACCCATTGTGCCCCACTCTACTTCTAAAAACTGTTGTGTACCAAAGGGAAGAACGAAAATAAAGCCTGCTAGAAACACCCATTTAATAACCGTCAATGCTTCGTATTTGGCCATAAGGGGTTTTACAAGAATGAGATAGCTAGAATAAGATACTGCGTTGACAAACACGAACAAGTTTCCAAGTGAAGTGCCACTTTCTAGAAGGCTGACTTCTTTGTTTCCTGCTATCAAATAAATCGCACCTGCTGCGCCCAAGGCAATCCCAATGATTTTAGCAGGCGTTAATTTTTCTTTGTAAATAATTGCAGAAACGAGCAGCACAATTATCGGGCTGCTTGTCATGATGATGGATGCGTTGATGGGAGTGGTAAGATTCAAGCCTTCAAAAAACATCATCTGATTTAGGGCGACACCTGTCAATCCACACAGAGCAATCCGCAAATAATCTTTGCGTTCTATTTTTTCCGCTTTAGCGGAAGCATGAAACAACCAAAATAAAAGAGATGCACCAGTAACACGAATAAAAATAAATCCACGTGGCTGAATGTAACCTTGCATTACATCTTTGGCAATCAAGTAGTTTAAACCATAAATTAACCCAACTATGAAAATGGCAATATGTGCTTTTGTGGTTTTACTCATTTGGGGGAAACGGCATGCTTTGCTTCTTCAACTGTCTTTTTTGCATTTCCAACAAAGAACTTATCGTCCCAGATAAGCACCGGGCGTTTTAAAAAGGTATAATCTTGTAAAAGAAGTTCTTTCCGTTTTTCTTCGCTAACGTCCTTTGGACTCAGACCCAATTCTTTGAATTTACGCGCACGGTTGTTTATCAATCCCTCATAACTGCCAACTTGAGAATAAAGCATTTCAAGCTGTTCTTCAGTAATCGGGTTTTTCTTTATGTCTTGCAACTCAACTTCCGTTGGAAGACTCAGCTCTTTTTGAATACGCTTACATGTATCACAAGTGGAAAGGAAAATGTACTTTTTCATAGAAATAACAAAACGTAAATGTCTTATTAAAAAAGGATTGTCCGAATAATTAAACCTTTTTAATTCTTGTAATACAATTCAACAATTCGCTTTGGATTCCTGCTCAAGAGGCGAAAACCTTTTAAGGTTTTTCAGATAAGCCTTCGTAAGTTCAATTTGTATAGACAACTAGAACTCATTTTGTTTTAATAACTTTTTTATATGGTGTGGAAAGCACAACTACTCAATAGGATTTAAGAATGAGGCTTAAGCGACAAAACAGCCTTCTGTAAACAAAAAGCTAAATTAATTTGAAACCGATGGTAACCAAAACAGAAAAAGAAGTCAACTACTTTTCTGAAACATTTTCAACGCGAGACGTGTGGTCATGTTTGGATAATGAAAGACGTACGATGCTTTCTTCCGTGGCTAATAAATCGTGAGGTACTTTCGCAGAGAGCGTAAGCATGTCACCCCTTTTTAAGGCGTGCTTCTTTCCTCCTACCCCGAAAGTTATGGCGCCTTCAAACATTTCTACAATGATTGGAAATGGTGCTTTGTGCTCTTTCATTTCCTGACCGGCTTTAAACGCGATTCTGATTTCCTTACTGAATTCTGTCTCCAGCAACAATTCAACTTTCGGCTTGTTTTCTAAATATGTGAGGTTTTCTAAAAGCGATGTCGATAGCATAATTTAATTTTCATCAAAGGAACTAAAAAGGAATTCGCAGAATATGACTTTTACCCTAGAATTAGTTTCTCACAATTATAGCTTTAGCATTTGTTTCAGTTCTTTTATGTATCCTGCATACTCGGTCTTTCCTTGCTCAGTCAATATGCAGTCGGTATGTGGATAGTTGCCCTTAAACGACTTGGTCACATCAATATATTTTGCCGTTTGCAACTTAGTAATCTGCACGCTTAAGTTTCCCTTAGATGCACCTGTGACTTCCGTCAACTTCTTAAAGTCGGCAGATTCCACAGTTGCTAAAAAACTAACAATGGCTAGTCTTAATTCTTGATGTAATAATGGATTGAGTTTACCCATTTTCTGATTGTCTTAAAATAAATCCAGGTATTACGTAACCTACTGTCAAACTCAAAGCTGACACATACCCTTGAAATTCAAAAGGCACAAAAAACGCACATGCAATTGCGCCAAGTTCTAAGGCAATACCTCCATACACGAAGGGCTTAAATTGAGAGATGCCACCACTAATAAAAGTAGCCATGCCCGCCAACATTAATACGATTGTATGCGGAGGTACGTGAAGATGAATTGAATAGACAATTCCTATAATTAAGCTCATACCAAATGCGCCCCAGGTGTAGCCAATAATTCTATCTCCTGAAGTAGAAGCGCCTGCTCTTTTTCCTTCTTTCTTCCCATAAATGGAAGAAATGATTCCTCCAACGATACCCATAATTGGCCAAACCAACCAGAAGTTATTCGTTCCCGCCATAAGCGATTCTGCAATGCCTGTGGGAACCATTAGTGATCCCCATAATAAAAAGTAGAATGAGTTTCTGTGAAGTGATTTCTTACTTTCTTGAAGCATTGCTTCGATAATTTCTAAACTTTGAGTTGCTTTCATGATTTCTAATTTTTGTCAAATGTAAACTAGTTTATAATATAAACCTAATTTGCTCTAAAGTAAGTGCCATTTTGATACTCTAATAAAGTTTAAGTGGATAGCAAATTACTTGTACTCCGTAATCAGAAACACACCTGTGTCTTGCCCAATGTTTAAGACTTCATGCCACTCGATTCGTTCGTTGGAAAACGAATAGCCAGTTGGCACCTGCACTTCTCGGGTGCCTGTGGTATCTGTTATTCTGAATTTACTTCCAGAAATAGTGTAACCAAAATGTGGAGCGTGGAAATGGCGTTCATGGCCAACACCTGGCGCAAAAGTGCACCTCAGCACTCTTACTTTCGCGTTATCCTCTAAAACCTCGCACACCGATTGACCTTTCCATCTCGCTTCTAACGGGTCTGGTAGGTTCGGATTATTACTGCACCCAAAAAGAGCAATTAAAAAAGCACTGAGAAATATTCTGGAAATTCTATTCATTGTTAATTCTATATATACTGCGAAACATTAAACTGACTTTTTTATTCAATCCTGCTCAATTAAAATGCCCATTTTACCCATTTGGTAATCGCGCATGGCTTCGAGAATCTCTGTTTCCGTGTTCATCACGAAAGGACCGTTCTTGGTTACCTTTTCATTTAAAGGTGCGCCTGATAAAATCAAGAATTCTGTTTCATCTTCTCTAAGATGCATTTCTAATACATTGCCTTCCATGTTGAATATTACAAGGTTTTCAGCATCAACGAGACCATAGCCCTTTATGGAAATTGAACCCCGAACAACATAGAGCATCGTGTTAAATTCAGATGAAATGTCAAATTTCTCAAACCCTTCCTTCTCGCCTTTACTCCAGAGCACCAGCATGTCACTTTGCGTTGGAATCTTACCATTCAACGCTTTGTAATCTCCAGCAATCAATTTGGTTTTTACTTTTCCATCGATTGATTTCAAAATAGAAATTACATTTTCTGGTAAGTGATAATATTTTGGCGGTAACATCTTTTTACTCGCAGGCGTGTTAATCCAAACTTGTACAATCTCCTGTCGTCCTCTTGCATCAGCAATTTCTTCTGATGGTCTTTCGCTGTGGATGATTCCTGCTCCAGCATTCATCCATTGCACTTCTCCTTGCTTCGCAACTTGACTGTTTCCTCTGCTGTCGCGATGATGCACAGCGCCTTCAATGACAAACGTGACAGGTGAAAAGCCACGATGCGGATGTGGGCCAATGCCTTGTTGTTTGGCAGGTCTACGGTTACTATATTTTCCATGACCATGATGCACTAATAAAAACGGATCTAGCTGAGCAAACTGCTGTTTGGGTAAGGCCTGTTTAACAGGAAAACCACCCATATCAATTTCCGTTGCTGGCAAAACGGCTTTTACCGATTTATTCATATTCGTACTAATTTTTATCTATGCATTATATTAATGGCTTACTTAATGCATCTCCTAGAGGATTGATTAATTCAACCAAAACATTTCATCTATAGGTATATTTTTATTGCGGCCAAGCGCAAATGGATTAAAGCCATATTTAGCAAATAAATACCAAGCGCCACCAGAGATTGCAATCTCAGTATCTGCCCCTGACCAAAGAGCACCATTTCCATAGTGCGTTCCAGGATTACTAGCATAAGGAAAGCCCCCTGAATTGGAATAGACAACACTTTGGAGAAAGATGTTTTCCATCTCATTTAAATAGAGCTCTTTTTCATTGTGCATGCCAGCAAGACCAAAAGCTAATGCCATTTGACCCGTGCCTTCAGGCCAAACAACATCCTTGTCTTCATCAAAACAATACCCTGTTATTTGCCCTCCAACTGTGGCGGTTTGAGTTGTTAAAAAACGTTGAGCCGTGGTTAATGCCGAAACTGGATAGTCCTTAAAAATGGCGTAACTCCATGGATGAAGATCTAAGGCATACAAGTAAGTCGGGTTGGTTGGCCATGCAACCAAGTTCTTATCGAGGTCATCCCATCGGTCATTTTTAAGAAAATCTAATAGGTCACTATGAAAGATTGTAAAGCCTTCTATTGCATTAAAGGCGTCAATATTACCCTCTGTTACTTTATAATTCAAAAGACTGTTATCTGCTGCATATCCCGCGAACAGTCCGCCATCTGCATCTTGTAAGCTCACAAGCCAGTTTTGTATTTCTGCTGCTAGTATATCATAAGTCGCGTTGCCTGTTTTTATTTTGTAGTTGTTTAGTGCGATGAGCAGCCAAGCATTATCCCCCATCCAACGGTGATTATTTGGAACACCATTTCGATCTCTTAATTGAGAAAAGCCACCAACGCCACTTGTTAGTTCAGTAGCTATTTTGGAATTAAAAAAATCAAATATGTTTTCAGCTTTTTCATAATCCTCTCTCAACATAAATACCATCGCGGCTAGGGCGTTATCATATAATGAAACAACATTTCCATTCTCAGCACTTTCTAACAAGCCATTCACCAATTGCTGATTCTTGAACCAACTGTATACCTTCTCTTGATTTTCAGTTTGACTTAGCACCCCTGAAAATGTTATATCTGTCGTTGTCCTTTCCACTTGAAAACTTGCAGGAGTAAACGTGTAATTTGAGAACACAGGGGTAATTACATTCTGATTAATTAAACCTGAAATTTCCCAATACCCTTGATGATCCGTTAGCGTAAACGCTGATTCACCATACTGAACCTTAACGCCCTCCAGTCCTGCATCTAATCCATTTGTTACCCGACCACTAACATTATAAGGCTCAGTCTGTTCTTTTTGGCAGGAAATAAAAAGAAGTATTAAAGTCAATTGCAACAATGCAAATTTCATAGGGGCGTTCTTATTTTATATCTATCAAGATACGAGCAAATTAATTTTTATTTCTTCTCGGTTGTGCTGATATCATTCAAAATATAGAGTTAGATGTTTTGCAAACACGAGACCTCTTTTGTATTCAAACACTAGAAAATATTACTCTAGTCAATTTTTTTTACACTAAAATTTATTTTCATATTCACTTAGTGTTTGCCAAACCTGTATAAACTGGGGCACCAGATTTTTATCAGCTTCTAGTTCACAGTTAGTTACAAATATTTTTCCGATACCTGTATTTTTATCAAAAAACATAAAAGCAGATGTCCCTAATCCACCACCCGTGTGTCCTATCAATTCATCTCTATAAGTCCAGAATATACCGTGATTGGTTTCATTCTTTGGGAAGCTTTCTGGAAGTTCATTCTCATGAAATTGAGGCCCTAAAAGGATCGTATAATTGTTTGCCGTCAATAGTTTCCCTCTACCCTCGTAGCCTTTGATGATTTCCATTAAAAATAAATTTAGGTCATCATTGGAAATACGCAAACCTCCTGTTGGATAAAAATTATGTGAATAGAGTGGAGTCAATTTTTGTTTTTTTCCAAAATATTGGCTCGCTATTTTGGACTTATCTGGATTGGAAACATTGAAGGCTGCATTTTTTAAACCCAAAGGTTTACTAATGTTTTTTTGACAAAAATCTGCGAATGACATGCCGCTGACTTCTTCCACTAGATATGCTGCTAAAGTAGAGGCTATATTTGAGTATTTATATTTTTCACCTGGTGGGTAGTTACCAAAATTCTTAGCATTGTAATTTTTGCCGTTAGCCGAAAGGTGGTCCTTTAAATAATCCCCCATTTCAAGCTTTGGATTTTTCAAAATCTTCTTCACTACTTTTTTCTCGCGTCCTTCAAAAAGTTCCATGTCAGGCCTCTCCTCAAAAACTATTTTCTCGTAAGCAGGAATTGAATAAATAATACTGGATGTATGCGTTGCTAATTGCCTAACCGTGATGGGTTGATTGGGGTAATTAGGATTTGTTACCTCAAATGGTAAAACGTCATTCACCTTGGTATCTAAGGAAATCTTGCCTTGCTCAACGCATTGCATCAAAGCCAATCCAATCCATGTTTTACTGACCGAGGCAACTATTTGAACATGATCTGTTTGGTAAGTAATGTTCTGCTCTTTATTCGCATAACCATAGCCTCCAGAAAACAATACACTATCAGCATTCAAGATACTCACAGTAAACCCTGAAAGGCCTGATTGTTTTGAAAGCTGCAAAACCTGTTCATGAAGTAAATTTGAATTTTGAGCTATTGCAGAATAGCAAAACAGTAGGATTGAGGTTAATAAAAAGTTTTTTGTCATTTTCTAAGATTTAATCGTCACTCGCTATGAAACTTATTATTTGGCTTTTATAAACATCCACAATAACAAGTTCGTTTTATGTTCTCTTTCGCTCTATTGAATTATAAAACTATCTAATACTATTTCTCCGCTCACTTTTAAATTATCGAATTCGCTTTCCTCGCAAGTCAATGTTAATACATAAACTTTCTTGTTTTGTTATAAAATGTAAACTGCTTTTATTTAGTTTAGCATTTTTCCTAAGTTTAAAAACTCATTGAATATTTCTAAGAAATTCACAATATGAAAATAGACAATTTGTCTTTTGGGAATTTTAATGAAATTGAACCAAATATTTTGGAAATCATTGCTCATGAAGGTGTAGAAATAAAAAAAAGCGATATAATTCTGTTAGAAGAGTATTTGCATGAAAAATATCCCCATAAGTTTTATTTACTTGTAAACCGTGTTTTTTCATATTCTCATGAATTTGGCTCAATGCAGCAAATGACAAAAATAAGGAAACTTGCAGCCTTGGCAATCGTAGTACAAGACCCTTCGAAAGCAGAAGCAGCTAAAATTCATAGACTTTTTATGGAAAACGTTAAGATTTTCTTTAAAAAATCAGAAGCTATTAAATGGCTTATAGAAATAATGGAGCAAGAGTAAGTAACCTAAATTTCAATGTTAATTCTTTTTTAAAGTCCTAATTGTAGTTAACATTTGGATAAACGCAAAATGTATTTTTCCTTTTAATAAAGTCACTATACCTTTCTTTCAACCGCATTCACAAAAGGCAATACGGCTTATATACGCTCAAATATAGAGAATTGACCTTTGTAAAAATGGGGACCCCTTAGTCGTATACTAACGTTTGTAAACGGAACTTAAACGGGTGTTTTACGGCTTGTACTTTCTAGTCTTCTCACATTTGTACCGTTGTTTAATCAGTGAACCGCTAATCTTAAATCTTGCGTCTCACATCTAAATTTAAAATTATGAATGCTTTAGTAAACAAAGTTCAATTAATCGGTCAGTTAGGAAATAACCCAGAAGTGAAAACTCTAGAGTCGGGGAAAAAAGTAGCCAACTTTAGCATGGCGACAAATGAAAGTTACAAAAACCAAGCAGGGGAAAAAGTAACCGATACGCAATGGCACAATGTTGTCGCTTGGGGTCCAACTGCAGGTATCGTAGAACAATATGTGCACAAAGGCGAGCGCATAGCTATAGAAGGGAAGCTTACCTCTCGCAGTTACGAAGACAAGACTGGTGTTAAGCGCTACGTTACAGAAGTTGTAGCGAATGAGGTGTTGTTGCTTTCAAGCAAACCCATTTAATCCATTTCATTTTGCCTGGATGCAAAACGAAACAAAATATCAAGGCTTACAAGCCTTTGAAAACCTACTCTTCTTAAAAACTAAGTGCGGCCGAGGGATATTCGAGCAAGCTCTCATCTTCTCGGTCTTACTAAGTTTTCATTTCAATTAGAACTTCAAATACTTGAATGTCGTATACAAAAGAAGAGTTCACAATAGAAATAAAGAAAAACAAAACCAATAAAAAGAAAAGCACCAACGCTTTTTTACTTTCGCACCAATGGGGAAATTAAATTACAAGTGGGTAAAGTCCGAGCAACCTAACAAAGCAATTGTTGCTGAATTAGAGAACAGCCTTGGCGTTGAAAATAGTCTGGCCAAACTTTTGGCACAGCGACATGTTTCCTCTTTTGAGGAGGCCCGTAATTTTTTCCGTCCAAAGTTAGATAGCCTGCACGACCCCTTTTTAATGCAAGACATGGATAAGGCGGTTGAGCGCATTTTCGCTGCAAACCAAAACCATGAACACATTTTGGTGTATGGCGATTACGATGTAGATGGAACCACTTCTGTGGCTATGATGTCCGATTATTTGCGTGGTTTTCACACCCATATTGAAAGCTACATTCCCGATCGCTACAAAGAGGGCTACGGTATTTCGTTTGCGGGTATAGATTATGCTCATGAAAATGGTTGCACATTAATTATCGCTCTCGATTGCGGTATAAAGTCCATAGACAAAGTAAACTACGCCAAAGAGCATGGGATAGATTTTATCATTTGCGATCACCACAGGCCTAGCAAGACATGGCCAAATGCAGTTGCAGTGCTCGATCCTAAGCGCCCAGATTGTGCATACCCATTTAAAGAATTATCAGGATGTGGTGTCGGGTTTAAGTTGATCCAAGCTTTACACGAAAGAAGAAACCGCGCTTTTGATGAATTAGAGGTTTATCTCGACTTGCTGTGCGTTAGTATCGGTTCAGATTTGGTTCCCATTAATGGTGAAAACCGTGTATTGTGTTTTCATGGTTTAGAGCGGCTGAATACAAATCCAAGACCAGCATTCAAGGCAATGATGGCCGCGGCAAACAAACGCCATATGAACATAACCGATGTGGTGTTCACCATAGGTCCGCGAATAAACGCTGCCGGAAGAATAGATCACGGTCAGTTGGCTGTAAATCTTCTAACTGCCACCGAAGAAGTTGAAATAGAGGATTTAAACGCCACCATAAACGAGCTTAATGCCACACGCAAATCGTTTGATCAATCTATTACCATAGAAGCATTAAATCAGATTACAACTCTAAAAGAAGAAGACAGAAAATCCACTGTCGTGTTTCAGGAAAACTGGCACAAAGGTGTAATTGGAATCGTGGCTTCCCGATTAACGGAAAACTATTACCGCCCAACGGTAGTGTTTACACAGAGCAATGGCGTACTCGCTGGTTCAGCGCGTTCGGTAAAAGGTTTCGATGTGTACAATGCCTTGAGCGCTTGCGCAGATAAATTGGAACAGTTTGGTGGCCACATGTATGCCGCGGGCATGACTATGGCCCCCGAAAACTACGATGCCTTCAAAACAAAATTCGAAGAAGTGGTGAGCGCCACAATTACCGAAGAACAGCTGACGCCAGTAATTGCTTTTGATGAGGAGCTTTTGCTTTCTGAAATAACAGATAAGTTTTATCGGATAATGAAACAGATGGCTCCGTTTGGACCAGATAATATGGCGCCCGTATTTTTATCTAAAAATTTGGTAAATGCAGGAAGAACAAAACTAGTTGGTGCCGATAAAATTCATCTGAAACTACACCTTTTAGATCCTGAAACGAATAGTACCATAGACGGTATTGCTTTCGGATTTGGCAATTGGGAAGAAGACATATGCTCAGGCTGTCCCGTAGACATTCTTTACCACATTGAAGAAAACGAATGGCAGGGTAATGTGAGCAAACAATTGCATGTTTTGGATATTAAAGCCAGTGAAGTTTAGGCACAAAAAAAAGGAGCAATAATGCTCCTTCTTCTCAATTTATTAATTCAAACTTACAGTCCTATTCTTAGACCAATGTTTCCGTAAAACGTATTGCCTTTTGCGCTGTCTCCACCAGAATGGATAGGCGAAAGACCAAGCTGGTAACCCATATCAATGAACAGAAATGCAATATCAAAGCCTAGACCAAAATCAGCGGCCATAATCAAGTTACTGTAATCATCTTCATTTAAATCGCCTTCAGCACCAGAGTTTGTGCCATGTGTTACCTTAGTTACATGACTTCCATCAAAGCCTCCAAATACGCGCACATTAAATATATTTTCCTCATTAGGGTCAATTAAACGCACACCTACTTTTAAAGGCACTGAGATCATTGATAATGTTGATTCATCTGTAAATTCCTTACCTGTAATTGAATTTTCATTCACCACTTTAGTGGTTCCTGTCGAAATTTGAATACCAGGTTGAACGTAAAAACGATCACCAAAAGTCACCGCGGCACCAAATTGATAACCCGGTCTTCCTGTTACAGAGCGATGGTGTAAAATATCATCAATGAAATTGCTGCCTTGATCACTCGTTAACTGAAGTACATTAAACCCTCCATAGGCTCTAATATCAAAGTGTTGTGCCGTGGCTAAAAGCGTAAATAAACCGAAGGCTGCAGAAAGAATAATTTTTCTAATCATTTCTTGAGTATATTAAGTTGAAGTATGTAAAGCTAAAAAAATACAACCAAAAAAGCCTCGACAATGTCGAGGCTTCTTGATATTCAAAAATCTAAATGTACTAAGCTTCGATTGGAGCTACAGAAACAAATGATTTGTTGTCTTTTTTCTTTCTAAAAACTACAGTTCCGTCTATTAGAGCAAATAAAGTATGGTCTTTTCCAATACCTACATTTTCTCCTGGATTATGTCTTGTACCTCTTTGGCGAACAATAATGTTACCAGAGATACATTTTTGGCCACCGAAGATTTTCACACCTAAGCGTTTACTTTCCGATTCGCGACCGTTTTTAGAACTACCGACACCTTTCTTATGAGCCATGATGAATGAGTTTTATATTGTTATTTATTTAGCTTCTGCTGTTGTTGCTTCCTTTTTGGGAGCTGCGGCTTTTTTGGGCGCTGCCTCTTTTTTAGGAGCTGCTTTCTTAGCTGCTGCTTTACCTACTGAATCTATTTTGATAGACGTTAAATACTGACGGTGTCCGTTTTTAACTCTGTAACCTTTTCTTCTTTTCTTTTTGAAGACGATTACTTTATCACCTTTTAAGTGCTCTATGATAGTTGCTTTAACTACCGCTCCACTTATAACCGGGGCGCCTACAGTTACTTTGCCTTTATCCTCTGTCAATAAAACTTTGTCAAACGTTAATTTGTCTCCGTCTTTACCTTCCAAACGATGCACAAAGATCTGCTGGTCTTTAGCAACTTTAAATTGCTGCCCTGCTATCTCTACAATTGCGTACATGTTGTTTATTTTTAAAATCCTCAAAATTTAAGGGCTGCAAATGTAAATAATTTTCTAGAATAAAATATCAATTGTTTTTTTACTTTTGGCCGACTGCTTAGTAAAATTTGACTAGAACAAAAAATCAGAGAAATTATGAATAAGCTTTGGCTTATGTTGGTGTTAATTGCATCAACATCACTTGCATTTGCCCAAAAGGGTAAAATTAAATTCGAAGAATATGATTTGGACAATGGTCTTCACGTCATTCTTCATCAAGACAACGCTACACCTATTGTAGCTGTAACGGTTTCTTACCATGTAGGATCGAAAAACGAAGAGCTTGGCCGCACGGGTTTTGCACACTTCTTTGAACACCTCTTATTTGAAGGAACAGAAAACATTGAAAGAGGTGAGTTTGACACTTACGTTACCGAAGCCGGTGGCGCGTTAAACGCAAACACATCTCAAGACAGAACATTCTATTACGAAGTTCTTCCTTCTAATGAGTTCAAATTAGGGCTTTGGTTAGAGTCTGAAAGAATGCTTCACGCCAAAATTGAACAAGTTGGTGTTGAAACGCAACGTGAAGTTGTGAAAGAAGAAAAAAGACAACGTATGGATAACCAGCCTTATGGTTCTTTCTTGTACGAAATGTTCAGCAGAGCATACACGGTTCATCCTTACACTTGGATTCCTATTGGATCTATGGATGACTTAAATGCAGCTGAAATTGATGAGTTTAGAACATTCTACAAAAAATTCTATGTGCCTAACAATGCGTGTTTAAGTATTGCTGGAGACATTGATGTGAAAGAAACAAAAGAATGGATTGAAAAATACTTCGGAAGTATCCCTAGAGGAGAAGACGTTGTTCAACCTACTATCGTTGAGCCAGCATTAGGTGGCGAAAAAAGAGCTACGATTTACGATAACATTCAACTTCCAGGTTTAATGTTAGGCTACAGAATCCCTCCTTATACAGAGGCTGACTTTTACGCAATTGATATGTTAGGCTATGTATTAAGCAACGGTCAATCTTCTCGATTGAACAAAAAATTAGTGGAAGAAGAGCAGTCTGCAATTCAGGTTTTTGCTTTTCCTTTTCCTTTAGAAGATGGTGGATTGTTTGTAACGTTTGCTATTGCAAATGCGGGAAAACAATTGTCTGATATGGAAGGGCCTATTGATGCTGAAATCGCAAGACTACAAACTGAATTGATCAGCGACAGCGAGTATGAAAAGATAATGAACCAAATTGAAAACGACTTTGTAAGCAGCAACGGAAGAATTTCTGGAATTGCTGAAAGTTTATCTGATTACTACTTGTATTATGGCGATGCCAACTTGATTAACACAGAACTTGCGCTGTATCAAAAGGTAACGAAAGAAGACATTATGCGTGTTGCTAAAAAGTACATGATGAAAGACAACAGAGTTGTTTTAGAGTACTTACCGATGTCGGAAAAACCAGCCAATTAATTTTAGAATTTTAGAAAGATGAAAAAGATATTAAGCATAACGCTGATTTTTATATTCGCTATTCAAGCTTCTTTTGCACAAGATGTAGATAGAGCGACTAGACCTGCGGCTGGCGAAGCCAGAACTCCAGAAATTGGAAACGCAACTTCATTTGTATTAGACAATGGTTTAAAAATATTTGTTGTTGAAAACAGCAAACTGCCAAGAGTAAGCATGTCGTTAATTATGGATGACGGCCCTATTTATGAAGGCAACAAGGCTGGATATATGGCAATGACTGGTGAATTGATGAGCGCTGGTACGGCTACTAAAACGAAAGCAGAACTTGACGAGCAAGTAGACTTTATGGGCGCACGTTTAAGCGTTTCTTCTGGAAGCGTATTTGTTTCTTCATTGTCAAAGTACACTGAAGATATGATGGCTATTATGGCAGATGTTGTTTTAAACCCTGCGTTTAACGAAGAGCAGTTTGCCAAGATTAAAATGCAAATGTTGTCTGGTCTTGAGTCTTCAAAAGACAATCCTAACAGCATCAACGCACAAGTATATAGTGCTTTAGCTTACGGCAAAGACAATGCATTTGGCGAGTTTATGACAGAAGAAACAGTAAACAATGCTTCTGTTGAAGATTGCAAAGCACTTTACAATTCTCATTGGAAGCCGAACATTTCTTACATCGCAATTGTTGGAGACATCAAAGCGAAAAAAGCGAAGAAAATGGTTGAGCAATACTTAGGTGCCTGGGCTCAAGGTGAGGTTACAAAATACCAAATGGAAACTCCGGCTTTGCCTGCAACAACAAATGTTGCCTTGGTAAACAGAGATGCATCAGTTCAGTCTGTTGTGAAAATTGGTAACCGTATCGTTTTGAAACACGGAGATCCAGACATCGCACCTTTAAGCGTTGCAAACCAAATTTTAGGTGGCGGAATGAATGGTCGTTTGTTCACGAACTTACGTGAAGACAAAGCCTTTACATATGGAGCATACTCTGGTTATAGCGTAAACGAATACGTAAGCAGTTTTGCTGCATCTGCTGAAGTAAGAAACGAAGTAACAGATAGTGCTGTTACTGAATTCTTGTACGAAATCAACAGAATTAGAACAGAAGACGTTACAGCTAGAGAATTAGAATTGGCTAAAAGCGGATTGAGTGGTTCTTTCGGTAGATCTTTAGAAAGCGCAAACACGGTTGCGAACTTTGCAATTAACATTGAACGTTACAACTTACCTGCAGATTACTACCAAAACTATTTAACGCGCTTACAAGCAGTAACAATAGAAGACGTAAAACGTGTTGCAAACAAATACATGGAGTACGATAATCTTACAATTTGTATTACCGGTAAAGCAACGGAAGTTGGTAACCTTGGTCAATTTGGTGAAGTAGTGTATTACGATATGTATGCTAACGTCACTGAAGCTCCAATGATGGCTGCTCCAGAAGGCGTAACTGCGGCTGCGGTTATTCAAAGTTACATTGATGCAGTTGGAGGAACGGAAGCCATTTCTAAATTAAAAACAGTTGACTCCAAGTACAATGTAACAGTTTCAGGTATGCCTGTTACGCTTGAAATGCGCGTTGCAAAAGACTTAGTAAAAGGCTATTTGTACGAAGGCATGACTATGGGTGACCAAGTAATGCAAGCAACTGTTGTGAATGGTAAAACAGGAACACAATCAGGGCGTGGTCAATCTCAGCCTTTGGAAGGCGATGAGTTGGCTTCTAAAATGAGAGAGTCTAAGATTGCCTTTGACGAACTTCTTTACTCTTCTGAAGACTATGTGTTAGAATTGGTTGGAATGAAAAACAACGAAGGCACAATGGTATACATCGTTGATGTTACTGAAGTAGCATCAAGTGAGAAATCTACAAACTACTATGAAGTTGAGTCAGGATTAAAAATGATGACGATGACAAGTCAAGAGACTCCTCAAGGGCCAATGTCTTTGACGAACTCATTCTCAGAATACAAAGCATATGGCGATATTAAAATGCCGTCCAAAATGCAGTTAGCTGCAGGACCACAAGTATTAAACTTCGAGCTTATCGAATTTACCGCTAACAAAACTTTTGATAAAAGTTTATTGAAATAAGGCTTGCTCTTTAGAATAGAATTGAAACCCCAAGCTAAGCTTGGGGTTTTTTATTGCACTTACTTTGGCAAACAGCCGCACCAATCTAGATGGTAGTTTTAAACTACTTTCGCAAAAATTTTCTACATGAAGTCTTTTGAAGATTTAAGAATGCGCAAACAGTTGAATAAGGTCGTCCAAAAAATGGGCTTCGAAAACCCAACACCTATTCAATCAAAGGCATTTAACACTATTCTTTCTGGAAAAGACATGGTCGGTATCGCCCAAACTGGAACGGGGAAAACCAATGCCTACTTGCTCCCTATTCTTGAGGAATTGAAATACTCAGTCGATGCGCATCCAAGAGTTTTAATCTTGGTTCCTACGCGAGAATTAGTGCTTCAAGTCGTAGAAAATGTAAAGCAGCTTTCAGAGTTTATGAATGTGCGTGTGTTTGGCGTGTTTGGCGGCACGAGTATCAACACACAAACTGCAATGGTTTCAGAGGGCTCTGATGTTATTGTGGCCACTCCTGGCCGCTTATACGACATGGCCTTAAGCCGTGCGCTCAAGCTTACTGAAATTAAAAAATTGGTGATTGACGAAGTCGATGTCATGCTCGATTTGGGATTCCGTTTTCAATTGACAAACATTTTTGAAGTTATTCCTGAAAAGCGTCAAAATATAATGTTCTCCGCTACTATGACGGATGATGTTGAAGCGTTGATCGATGACTATTTCATCAAGCCTAAAAAAATCTCTGTTGCTATTAGCGGAACACCATTAGAGAACATTGAGCAATCGTGTTATGCTGTGCCTAACTTTTATACGAAGGCTGGCTTACTCATTCATCTTTTAAAGGATAGAGAAGAGTTTGAAAAAGTCTTAGTCTTTGTGTCGAATAAGAAAAATGCAGATCGTCTTTTTGAAAAACTAGAAGAGACGTTTGGAGATGAATTAGGTATCATTCATTCGAACAAAACACAGAACTATAGAATACGCGCCATCGAAGATTTCGATGCAGGTAACAACCGCATCTTAATCACCACAGATGTAATGGCACGTGGTCTCGATCTCGATAAAATTAGTCACGTTATAAACGTTGATACTCCGCGTTTTCCAGAAAACTACATGCACCGCATTGGTCGTACTGGACGAGCGCAAGAGTTGGGTAAATCTATCTTGCTTTTTACTGAAAAGGAACAAGACGACAAAGAGGTTATAGAAGCCTTAATGGAGCGCGCTATTCCTGAAATAGAACTTCCTGAAGAAGTAACGATTGAAGAGCAGCTGTTACCTGAAGAGCGCCCGAAGGAATATGTGGAGAAGCAAAGTAAAAACAAAGAAAAAGAAGAGGGTGGCGCCAGTTTTCACGAAAAGAAAGATAAAAACAAGAAGGTAAACTTGGGTGGTTCTTACCACCGTGAGCTCAAAAAGAAATACACTAAACCTAAAAGTCGCGGAGACAAAAACTTCAACCGCAGGTTTAAAAAGAAGTAAAAGATGACGGTAGAAACAGAACGCGTTCTACTCCGCCCCTTCGAACCTAAAGACGCCAAAGGACTATACGAAATGGATTCTAATCCTAAAGTCCATCTATATCTTGGAAACAAACCCATAAAAGACTTCGAGAAAGCCAAAGAAGTGGTGGCCATGGTTATTGAGCAGCACAAAAAAAACGGCATTGCCCGATGGACAGCCATTGAAAAAAGCACGGGCAATTACATGGGTTGGTCAGGAATAAAACTCTACCAGAAAGAATGCTGTGGCCATATTAACTTTTATGAAATCGGCTATCGGTTTAAACCAGAATATTGGAACAAAGGCTTCGCAACCGAAACAGCAAAAGCTGCATTAGATTATACATTTAATGTGCTTAAAGCAGACACAGCTTACGGAATGACGCATAATGAAAACCTTGCTTCAAAACGTGTTCTAGAAAAAACCGGGTTTGTAAAAACAGCTGAATATGTTGAAGATGGGATTCCTTGTTTCTTCTTTGAAAACAAAAACCCTGACACTCAGCACTAATTCCAGTTACCGCTAAAATTATAAGCCACACCTAGTCGTAAACTGTGGAAATTATAGGAGTTGTTCCCCACTTGATATCTGAAATTTATTTTGGCTCTTTTGATAGATTTGCTCACTTGAGCGCGAAAAACAACGGGCGAATCATAATAATTAAAGTATCCAGAATATCCTGTCAATTGGGTTTTAAATAACCAGCTGTTCTTCACTAAGTCAAGGCCAACGCCCCACATAATCGCGTCATTCTGTACATACTTATAGTCATGCGTTTGATAGACATAAAAGCCACCCATAGCATGTGGCCTTAACACCAAGCCGTTTTTTAGTATGTATGATTTCCCGAAACTCGCATCGAAATAATAACCAGGTGAATCCGTATATCTTGCATCTTCTAGTCGGTTACCTGTTGCCGTTTTTAAATTTATCCCAATTAAAATATCTGGCCATTTAGCATGATTCTGAACTATCGGAATTACAGTCGCGATGTACAAATCTCCTGTGGCTGAGCCTTTTGCCTCTTTTGTGCGTGCCGCTCTAAAGTCTCGAACGGTTGTGTCAGTTATGAAATACTCATAAGGATACCATGTCACTTGCATGGAAACCGCATTCTTGATTGGAATATTCGCCTCGATGTATGCGTTTGCAACAAATTCATTCTCTGCCAAATGCATTTCTCCTGATATCGATGCCGTATAAAACGTGTCTAAAAAGCCATTGCGCATTTCTGGAACAGGCAATGCATTAGGACCCATGGTTCCAGGTGCCACATTGATATAGCTATTCCAAGGCGTGACTCCATCCCAATCATGAATGTCATTCCACCAACGAAAGTCCTCGTCTTGTGACGAAACCAGCATCGTAGAAAACAAAAAGAAGAAAAGGAGTTTTTGCTTCACGCGAGATTTAAATTTTATACGAATAAAAACCAAAAAAGTGAAAACAAGCATTTTAAGCTGCAAGATTCCCAATGAAAGCTTTTAACCAAATCCTTATATTCCTCTCCTGTTTTAACCCACTCTTTTTATGAAAGCATTTTCATCTTCACTTCTCATTTTATTGGTCATTTTTTCAAGCACTTCTCTTCTCGCTCAGAAAAAGAAGAAAAAGTCAGCCGAACCCGCTGAAACTTATGTCGCCCAAGAGTATTTAGACGCGCTTCCTTATCGACTTGTTGGACCATTTAGAGGTGGACGTGCTTCAACGGTTACTGGTGTTTCAGGAAAGCCAAACTTATTTTACATGGGCTCTACGGGTGGTGGCGTTTGGCGCACAACCGATGCCGGAAATACTTGGGAGAACATTTCAGACGGGTTTTTTGGAAGTAGTATTGGCGCTATTGCAGTCAGCCAATCCGACAATAACGTGATTTATGTTGGTCAAGGAGAAGAGACCATTCGTGGGAATACCTCTATGGGTTTAGGGGTTTGGAAATCGGTGAATGCCGGAAAAACATGGGAGTTTATCGGTCTAGAAAACTCACGTCATATCTCTAGAATTAGAATTCATCCTACAAACCCAGACATCGCGTTTGTGGCTGTGATGGGAGACCTCTATAAAGACAGCAAAGACAGAGGTGTTTATAAAACTGTTGATGGTGGAAAATCATGGAACAAAGTTTTATTTGCAGATGCAGGTTCTGGTGCCATTGATCTTATCATCAACCCAAATAACACACGCATTTTATACGCTTCAACATGGACTTTCAATAGAACACCTTACTCTCTTTCTAGCGGTGGTGAGGGCTCTAAACTTTGGAAGAGCACAGACAACGGAAATACATGGAATGAAATCAGCAAAAACGAAGGGTTTCCAACAGGTTTATTGGGAATTATAGGGGTAACCGTTTCTCCGGCAAACTCTGACCTGCTCTACGCTATGGTGGAAAATGAACCTAAAGGTGGGCTTTATAAAAGTTTAGACGCTGGTAAAACTTGGAAGAAAGTAAACGACAGTAGAGCGCTAAGACAGCGCGCGTGGTACTACACTCGTATTTATGCTGATCCTGTAGATCCTGAAAAAGTATACGTGATGAATGTAAACTATCATGTTTCCAAAGACGGAGGTAAATCGTTTGAAAAACGAAACGCCCCACATGGTGATCACCACGATTTGTGGATTGCACCAGAAGACCCAAACAGAATGATCATTGCCGATGACGGTGGCGCACAAATCTCTTTTGACGCTGGTGAAAATTGGACGACTTACATGAATCAGCCAACAGCACAATTCTACCGCGTTAAGGTAGATGACTCATGGCCATTTCGCATTTATGGAGCGCAACAAGACAATTCAGCCATTCGTATTAACCATCGATCATACAGCGGTAATATCAGCGAAAGCGATTGGGAAACAACTGCAGGTGGAGAATCTGGACACCATGCAATTAACCCAGACAACAACAATGAAGTCTATGGCGGTTCTTATGGCGGGTTTTTAACCCGATTTGATCACGACTCCAAAGAAATACAAGCGATAAATGTTTGGCCAAACAATCCGTTAGGCCATGGAGTAGAAGACATGAAATACCGTTTCCAATGGAATTTTCCCATTTTCTATTCGCCACACGATTCCAAGAAATTGTATACCACAAGTAACTACGTTCATGTCTCGATGGATGGTGGTCGCAGTTGGGAAAACATCAGTCCAGATTTAACCACTAACGACATTTCTAAGCAACAATCTTCTGGTGGCCCCATTACAAAAGACAATACCGCTGTAGAATATTACTGTACCATTTTCGCTGCCGAAGAAAGCGCGTTAGAGAAAGATTTGATTTGGACAGGTTCGGATGACGGTTTAATTCATGTGACAAAAGATGGGGGTGCGAACTGGGACAATGTTACGCCAAAAGATATGCCCAAATGGATGCAAATCAACAGCATAGAAATTGACCCAAAACGCAAGGGTGGATTATACGTTGCCGGAACGATGTATAAGTCTGGCGACTACAAACCGTATTTGTATCACACATCCAATTATGGAAAATCTTGGGATCTTATCGTAACTGGCATTCCAGACAACCACTTTACACGCGTGATTAGAGCTGACAGAAAAAGAGAAGGCCTACTCTATGCGGGAACTGAATTTGGAATGTATGTGAGTTTCAATGACGGGGGATCCTGGCAACCGTTTCAGCAGAATCTTCCCATTGTGCCGATTACAGATTTAGCTTTAAAAGAAGATTTCTTGGTTGTCGCTACGCAAGGGCGTTCTATGTGGATTATAGATGATTTAAATCCACTGTATGAAATGCAAGAAAGTATGGCCGATGCACAGTATTTGTTCGCGCCAAAGCAAACCATCATGATGCCTTCTGGCGATTGGGGGAAATCTAAAACTGCAGGCACAAATCATCCGTATGGGGCGATTATTAATTACTATTTAAAAGAGCTTGATACGGCAAACATCGATTACCAACTTGTCTTTAAAAATGAAGCTGGTGAAGCGCTTCGTAAGTTTTCATCAAAGCCGGTGAACAAGCAAAATAAATGGACGCCTAAAAAAGGGGCGAATCGCTTTGTTTGGAATTACAACACGGAAGGTGTAGAAAAAGTGAAGGGTATGATTGTTTGGTTTTCACAAGGCCGCGGGCCGAAAGTTTTACCTGGAAACTACACGGTAGAATTAATTGCTGGAGCAGATACCATGTCGACAGATTTAGTGCTTTTAAAAGATCCTAATACTTCTGCAAGCCAAGAAGATTTGCAAGCACAATATGATTTTATGTTGGATGTGCGTAACAAGCTAAACGAAGTAAACGCCACCATAAAAGACATTCGTAAAGTTAGAGGACAGTTAAACAAAGTGAAAGGCAATGTGGAAGACGAAACTCTTTTGGCAGCAATTGACTCTATGGTGGCTGGAATGACCAATGTTGAAAAAGCATTGTATCAAACCCAAAACAGAAGCCCACAGGATCCTTTGAATTTCCCAATACGTTTGAACAACAAGTATGGCCATGTAGGCGCTCTTTCTGGAATTGGACAAAACAAACCTACGGAGCAAATGTATGGCGTAAAGGAAGAATTGGAAAAAGAGATTGATGCCGAAATCCAAAAATGGACGGACATGAAAGGGCAATTGAAAGACTTAAATGATCAATTGAAAAACAGCGAGAGTTTTAAGGTGATTGAATATTAAATTAATCCGATTGATTTCACCGCTAGCGCGGATTTGCAATCCGTGCTACAACGTAATATGTATTGTCACGGATTGCAAATCCGCGCCAGCCAAAGTTGATTATCCAAATAGACTACTTGGATTAGCATAAAGACCATTCTTGAACTCCGAACATTACTGCATGCTTAGCGAAACTGCGCCTTCTTTGCGAACCTTGCGGTTAAATCCGTTACTTCTGTACCGCATTGTAATAGGTCATCGCCTCAGGCATCCACGATTGAATGTCGCTAATGCGTGTATCGTTTGAGGGGTGTGTGGACATAAATTCTGGAGGCGCCCCGCCACCGGCCATGTTTTTCATTCGCTTCCAAAACTCAGCCGCTTCGTGTGGATCATACCCCGCCATGGCCATAAAATACAGCCCCATTTTATCGGCTTCACTTTCATGTGTTCTAGAAAAGGGCAACATGACTCCGTATTGAGACCCTAGACCAAAAGCCGCGTTCGCTAACATTTTAGTTTCTTCTGGTTGTTTGTCGATTGCAACACTCAAAGCCATTCCTCCCATTTGTTGAAACATTTGTTGGCTCATTCTTTCGTTTCCGTGCTCTGCAATGGCGTGTGCAATCTCATGCCCCATAACAACGGCTACTCCAGCTTCGTCTTGGCAAATGGGTAAAATGCCTGTATAAAAAGCAACTTTACCTCCCGGCATACACCAAGCGTTGGCATCAGAGCTTTCAATTAAATTGAACTCCCACTCATAACCGAGTAAGAGTTCAGAATGCCCATTGTCGTTTAAGAATTTCTCTACCGCTTTTTGAATGCGCGTTCCACAGCGTTTTACCATTGCAACATCTTGGGCGTTTTTAGACAGTTGAGCTGCGGAGATGACCTCTGAGTATTGAGAAAAACTCATCGCGTTTACTTCGCTACTCGGATAAACCTTAAGTCCTCTTCTTCCTGTTAAAGGAACCGTCTTGCAAGCAATAACACAAAGGCTGACTGCAATTAGTAAAATGAAACTCTTTTTAAGCATTGTTGCTTTTTTTAGGTAAGGAGATAAAAAATGTTGTGCCTTTCTCAGCTTTCGTTTCAAACCAAATTTTACCTTTCAGACCTTCAATTATATTTTGACTCATGGCCAGGCCTAAGCCCATGCCTGTAGATTTTGTAGTGAAGCTCGGTTCAAAAACACGTTCTTGCTTTTCGGGATCTATTCCACTCCCGTTGTCCTCAATTTCAATCTGAACATTCTCGTCCGTTTCATTCAAGCGGATGGTGATTTTAGGGTCTCGCTCTTCCGGCACGGATTGCCAAGCATTCTTAATCAAATTATTAAAGACTCGCAACAATTGGTTCTTATCAGCCGACACCAAGACGTCTCCATCAGGTCCTTCTAGGTCTATATTTAAATTCGAAAAGATAGCGATGGTACGCTCTAGCAATGCTTTTACATCGAACTCTTCGCGCTTAGAATTTGGCATATCCGCAAAGCGGCTAAAGGCATCTGCAATGGTCACCATGGCGTCTATTTGCTCGAGCATGGCGATTGTAAACTCTTTTAATTTTTCTGTGTCCTCCGTTTTTAACGTGTATTCTAATTGCTGAACCAACAGGCGCATTGGCGTGAGCGGATTCTTGATTTCATGCGCCACTTGTTTAGCCATTTCTTTCCAAGCAGACTCGCGTTCGCTTCTAGCCAACTTAACCGCATTACCTTCTAATTCGGCCAACATGCGGTTGTATTCTTTTACCAATTGGCCTATTTCATCATTGCTCTTCCACTGCAGGGGAACGTTTTTATTGATTTGCGTATGAGATAAGCGTTGCCCAATGGTACTTAACGATTGTGTTATGTAATTGGACAAGAAATAAGCAATAACCACCGCCAGCAAAAATAAAACGATGTACAGCGTAATCAGATATTCTAAAAACTCAATGTCTTGGTCTGGAATGGTTTCATTTTCAAAATAGGGAATGGAGATAATCGCCAGTGGGTTTTCAAAACTATCGCGAATAAATTGATAGGCAATTAAAACCGTGGTGGTGTCTTCTTGACTTTTTGTTATCACCGATTTCTCGTTAATGACTCGAAAAACAAATGTTGGACTCAGCGTTTGTTTGACGTCTTTGTGGTCGAGTATTTGTTTCGATGAGGAGCGGATCAGCTCCCCCTCCATGTCATAGAACAACACATCTATGTTATGAATGTCTGCCCACTCTTTCAATTTTGGCGCGATGATAGAATCCAGGTTATCCTTATCTACAATGTCGATGCTTTTAAAATGGTAATCTATGGCAGAGATCAGGTTTACTGCTTTCCGCGTTAAGCGCTTGTTGTGGTACTCTTCGTTTTCTTCGTAAAAGTGATAAATAGAAAACGCACCCGTAATGAGCAACGACAAAAGCAATAACACCAGCATGGACAAAAATATGCGCAGCCGAAGAGTAATCTTATTTAGAAAAGACATGCCGTGAAAATAGGAAAACCATGAATGAGGTTAGATTCTAATATTTTCTTTTTGCGCACCCTTTTCTTTTTTACTTTTCGCCTTCATCAAAATTCAAATCAATGAAAAACCTTTTGTTACTCTTATGTGTTCTTTTCTTTGGAGTTGGACTCAAAGCACAAAACCTAGATGTCGGCATCCGCATCCAAAAAACACATGGCATGTATTGGGAAAACGGCATTACCGCACAATACACGATTGAAAAATTTAAACCTGATAATTTCTATATAGGATTGAGCTATGTAAGCTCCCGTTTAGGGACAGCAATGAGCAGTAACGCACTAAAACAGGATAACTATATTTTCAATACAGGTTGGAATTTTGGAAAAGAAGTGAAGCCCTTGCGGTTTCATGCCCGCTTAAACTTCGGCTATTTTCATGCCGAACAGGTTTCAGATATTTTTAAAGATGTGCCGAACACGGCCTTTTTGTTTTCTCCAGAAATTGGACTTAAATACACATTCAGCCAACTGCCCCTTACGTTGAACTTAGGTTCGGGTTACTATTTGTTTACAGGAGAAGGAGGCGATTCACCAGGAACGTTGCAGCCTTTGTATTACCATTTAGATGTCACTTACCAAATCTTTAAAAACTAAACATGAAGACTTTTTTAAAATTAACCGCACTATTCTCAGTTCTACTTTTTATCTCTTGCGATAAAGAGCCACCAATAACAGATGCGATGTTAGATGGA
>ERZ767310.184-NODE-184-length-39331-cov-7.117120_pt1 | contig 39331 bp, 26 predicted proteins | sample MGYA00374954_ERZ767310 | MGnify/ENA primary metagenome ERZ767310 (study PRJEB28948, sample SAMN06267188) | marine metagenome | isolation source: Columbia River Estuary | place: USA:Columbia River Estuary, USA | collected 2013-07-23 ...
GATTTTATGAATTAAATTCTGATGTTTTTCAATTTGAGTTACAAATTCAATTTCTTTGGTTGATTTCAAGTGGTTTTAAATTGTTTTAACAGTAGGACGTTAGTTGGATAAAAAAGTTACCTTTTCTCGAATTATTTTTTAAATGCTAAAAGTTCTCCGGCCTCAATAGGGAAGGGCAGTCTGTTCTGACTCGGTGGGAAAAAACAAGTTGTGTACTCAGAATAGCTACAAGGGGGGTTGTATAAATAATTAAAATCCAGTTGTATTTTTCCATTTTTTTCAGGCAAATCTATATACATATAGCGTCCACTGCCATAGGTTGAATTTCCAGACGTAGCATCTGCAACCATAATCCAGCCACTTTCGCCAACATCTAAAGTATAGGCCTCACCTTCAAAATAAAAATGAACGCTGCCTATGAATTTTGCAACATCATCAATTCCAAGTTTTGAAGCGACTAATTCGGATTTTGAAGTTTCAAAATATTCAAAATCTGCTTCAAAAATAAAATCTGAATTAGGCGCATAGTTTTCAAATCCTTTAAAGGCATTAATGGCAGGGTTGTTTTTGTCCCAAACACGCAAATAAAGTGCCCCAGAACGTGTAATAACGCGCCAGCTTATAGCATTGAAGAATAATTTTTCAGAGTCGCCAATAGCGTTTAAAATCAAAGATTTAGTTTGTACTTCTGCACCATTACTACCGGTGATTTTAATGTCATTGAATGCCTCAAAGTTAAATGCTTTTCCATCCCATTGAAATTTCCCAATATTTTGATTTATTTCATTAGGTGAAGTGCTGACTTTATTGCTTTTATCGATTCCAAAAATGGTTCCAGTGGTATCTAATTTGAAGAGACCACATAATTCTAAATATTTTACACGTCTTTTGTCGCGATCTTTTCTTTCTTTTTCTACACTTTCGATATAGGCATTATCAATTTGAAACGTTTTTGCATCATTTTTACATTGAGTACATATTGTTAGAATGAAACAATAAAAAAGTAATTTTTTCATGATTTTTTGATTTGTTTTTGCGGCATTGGGCCTCTTAGGTGAATAATTAAGCCATCCAAAAAATTACGTAAAAATTGATCGCCACAAGGCATAAATTTTGGGTGATTTTCATTTCTAAAAAGTGCGTTAATTTCACCTTTTGTCACTTTAAAGTCTTTGAGTGCGCAAATTTTGATGATGTCTTCGTCACGTAATTTATGAGCAACTCTTAATTTTTTGAAAATATCGTTATTTGTAAGTCCCATGGTTTTTAGTTATGATTGGTCTTCGATTCTATTATCGTCGAATGCAGAAGGTAATAATTTTGGAATAAACTTTATGAACAGCGGTAACAAAACAGCTCCGCCAGGCAACATAAAAATCGCTAAACTTGGAATTGATTTTAATACATCGAGAAGCTGCTCCTGCATTTTATCTATTTCTTCTTCTGTCATATCACGTACAGTAGATTGAGACAGTAAAACGACTAGTTCTTTACTTTCTTTGAGTTCTTGATAGAGTTTTTTACTGTTTCTTGAAATTAATTTTTTAACCAAAGAGCTGGAGTTATCGTAGAAGCGTTTAGCCATATTTTTGGTGCTTAAAAGCGCTACGTCATTTTTATAGTTTTTATAAAAATCGCTGACAGTTGAAAGAGCATCATTAATTTGAAAACTACTAAAATTAAATTTTTCCTTAAGCCGATCAAAAAACTGTTCTTCCCCTTTTTCAATTTTAAAGTCGCTCCATGTAGCCATACACGCTAAATCTAGTAGGTATAAGCGTTCCTGTAGTGTATGGTTTTTAGCATCAAGCGACTCTAAGTTAGCCCCTTTTTTATAGGATGTTCGAAGAGATGATTTTAGCAATCGGATTAAACTCTCATCGTATTCATTTTTTTTTGATTTAGCATTTAATGCCTCAGAGACTACGGTTACGATTGAGTTTTCTAAGCCTTCCAAAAACGCTAATGTTCGATTTGATTGGTTAAGGTATACCCTAAACGCTAAAACATCCATAAATAGCAACGCATTTGTTGCGAAGTAATTGAAGTTTTTTGTGATGATGTTATTGTCTATTTGAATGCGTTTATGTATGATTTGTTCTACATCCTCTCCAAAAATATCACTTATAAAACTCGTTTTGCAAAAGCCTATGTTCTTATAAAATAATTTAAGTTGAGCGGTGAATGATGTTGGATCACTTATAGTTGATTTGTATACATAGTGAAGTGCAAGGATGAGATTTATTTTACAGCGTTCCTCTTGAGTAAAATCTTTGTTTTCATATTGAGGGAGTGCGACACATACATTGCTGCCATAGATGAATCCAGCTAGTTTAAGTTTAGGGTAAATCGTCTCTAATACATCTTCATCACTAAAATCTGTATCGACTGTAGTTAAAAGTTTATTTAGCCAACCTTTTGCTGATGGATTCATATTGGGGTATTAGATTTAAAACAATAACTATTTAATTATTCCTGCACAACTGACTCTGCTGCCAGCTGCACCAGAAGGTTGCGATATAAAATCATCCACCCCTTGATGCACTATAATTCCTTTACCTAAAATATCTTTTGTTTCATCCCCACAACCAATACACCATTCATCGGTAGCAAATTCGATAGTTGTAAACTTTTGATCATTTACCATGAAATTTCCTATATCACCTTTGTGGTATCCAGTATCGGCTCCCCATTTTCCATGCGGTTGTGCTGTTGGGTTCCAATGGCCACCTGCAGACGTTCCATCAGCTGAGGAGCAATCGCTTTTTTCATGAATATGAATGGCATGCATCCCCTCGGTTAGTCCAGTAACTTTAGCAGTCATCTTGACCACATTTCCCGATTGAATAAATTTAATTTTTCCACTGACATTGCTTTCGTTCTTTGCGTTTAGTAGAACGTCTACTTTTTGTAATTCAGTATTTTCAATTTTTGGAGTCTTGTTTTCATTTGTGCTCATCGAGTTTTCAGTTTCTTTTTTGTTTTTACATGACAAAACAAACGTAACTGTGATGGCGGTAATCAATATTGTTCTCATCTCTATTTTTTTTTATAAAGTTAAATAAAATTAGTATTCATACTTTTAGGATGTCTAATTTATTCATCTAATCTAATTATTTTAACAGCTTTAAAAGGAGAGAGGTTAATTCTCTCACTTTGTTTTTGGAATTTATCCCAATCGGATTCAAAAAATAAGTTAACTTGATTAAGCGCTTTATTTAAAGCTGATTTTGCATTTTCAATTAGAGTTTGTTCTGTGCTAGTGACTCCATTTTGTCGAGTACTCACATAGTAATTCGCAGTGCCTAACCGCTCTAAAACCGATACATTTGGATCTGATGTAATCCCTTGGCGTTCATCTACCTTACCAAAAAAGAGTACCAAGAGTTCTTCAATTTTACTTTTAATCTGTTCCGTTTCTTCTATTTCTTGTGTAAACCCTTTTTCATCGGTTTCTTTTAATGATTTCATAAACGTTTCTGCAATTTTTTTACTTTGCACCAATTGTTGGGTAGCTTCTGTTACCTTGGAAAGGTACGATTCTAAGCGTTTTGATGTCAGATAAATAGCTCTTTGAGCTTCGTCGTTAACGTTTAATCTGGGGTCGTTTTCTACTCTAATAGATGTCTCGGAGCTTAAGTTTCCATAATTTAATACTGCTTTGTATGTTCCTTTTAGAACCCGAGTTCCTGAAGGTTCTTTTTTTGTTTTAGTAGTGGCTTTTGTAGGATATTCAACTCCCTTTTCGTCCATGTACCATGTCCAATATTTAACACCATTTTCCTTAGGAACTTTTTGTTTTAAAGTCCGTATAAGTCGTTCTTGATCAAAAATTTGAAGTTTTAGTGTATCCCATTGTACCAAAGTATCTCTTTTTTCTTCAGACTTTGAATTGAAGTAATAAGCAAAACGTGCTCCATAACCCCTATTGGTTCCATGATACAGTGCGTCCCCACCAAAACGACTTCCTGTAGGCTGTTGATAGGCTGCCATGTAAGCTGTAGGAGGCTCAAAAAGGTTTATGTGTTCTTTACTAGCCTCAGTATTTTTGGCAAATTGTCTTAAAGGTCTTATATCATCCAATATCCAAGCTGCGCGACCAAATGTTCCAATTATCAAATCATCTTCTCTTGGGTGAATCACTAAATCTTTTACTGAAACTGTTGGAAAACCATTAGTCCATTTGGTCCATTCATTTCCTGCATCTATAGAGATATACAGCCCATCATCTGTGCCTAAAAACATCAAATTTGGTTCTTTTTCGTCTTCAATAATGCAAAGCGCGTAACTTTCTGTGTCATCTTTATCTACAATGCGTTTCCATGTTTTACCATAATTAGTTGTTCGGTAAGCATAGGGCGTGTAATTGAATCTTCTATAGTCATTAGCCACCAATAATGCTTCACCTTTCTTGGTTTTGGATGCTTTGATTTGGGTAATCCAACTGCCTTTAGGGAGATCTTTAATATTCTTAGTAACTTCAATCCAATCGTTTCCACCATCTCTAGTGTAATGTATACGGCCGTCATCAGTTCCAATCCAGAGCATATTCTTTTCCACTATTGAGGGCTCTATAACTAGAATTGTGCAATGATTTTCAGCACCTGTGGCATCCATAGTGAGCCCTCCACTTTCATGTTGTCTAAGTTTTTTCGGGTCATTTGTTGTTAAATCGGGTGAAATAATACTCCATGTTTCGCCCTTATCAGTTGATTTATGTACAAATTGACTTCCAAAATACAATGTGCTATTGTCATTTGGGTCAATGTTAATGGCAGCATTCCAGTTGAATCTTAATTTGATGTCAGGGTTGGGGTGGGTTGGTCGAACAGTATAATTGTTACCTGTTTTCCAGTCGTAGCGACTGACAAACCCTTGCTGACTCATAGACCATCCATAGCGTGAATTGTCAGGGTCTGAAACAACATCAAAGCCATCTCCAAAGCTGATTTCTTGCCAATAGGAATTACGAATCCCTTGATCGCGCCAAACATAAGCCGGTCCGCGCCAAGAACCGTTGTCTTGCATTCCACCATAAACATTGTAAGGAATTTCGTCATCAACACTGATGTGATAAAATTGAGCAACTGGTAAGTTACCAATAAAACGCCAAGTACTGCCTCCATCTTTGGAGATGTTTAATCCTCCATCATTACCATCAATCATAAAATTTCCATTTTCGGGATGAATCCACCATGCATGATGATCAGGGTGAACCCCGTTAGATACTCCATAGGCTGGCATCAGTTGTTTGAAACTTTTACCACCATCTTCACTTACATTTACATAGGTGAAGATTGAATAAATTCTATTTTCATTTTTTGGGTCTACATATAAGTCAGCATAATAAAATGGGCGATTACCAATTTCATCCATATTTTCACTAACTTTTTCCCATTTATGCCCCCCATCTATACTTTTGTAAAGTCCATTCTTTTTAGCTTCAACCAAAGCATAAACGATTTGAGGCTTATTCGGCGCAATTGCTAAACCAATACGTCCTAAATCTCCTTCAGGCAACCCGTCTTGAGGATTAATTTTTTTCCAGTTTTCTCCACCATCATAAGTGATATGGATGCCAGATCCTTCTCCACCAGAATTAAAGAACCAGGGTTCTCTCTTGTGTTCCCAGAGTGCGGCGATTAATTTGTTAGGGTTATTTGGATCCATAACTAAGTCTGCAACTCCAGTTTTATTATTCGCAAATAGTATTTTCTGCCAAGTTTTGCCTCCATCTGTTGTTTTGAACACGCCTCGTTCAGGATGTTCACCCCATGGTGAGCCGATAGCACCTACATAAACTATGTTAGGATTGGTTGGATCAATCAGGACACGATGGATATGGCGGGTGTTTTCTAAGCCCATAGACGACCATGTTTTCCCGCCATCTAAACTTTTATAAATACCAAAACCTCCATTCAAGCTATTTCTAGGATTTCCTTCACCTGTACCAACCCAGATCACATCAGGATTGGATTGCTGCACAGCTACAGCGCCAATAGATGCTGTGATTTCATTGTCAAAAATAGGAGTCCACTTAATACCTCCTGATGTTGATTTCCATAAACCTCCCGAAGCTGTTCCTGCATAAATTATATCTGGATTTGAAAGCACAACATCAATTGATGTTACACGACCAGACATACCGCCAGGACCTATATTTCTAGGATTCATATTTTTGACTAAATCCATGGAAAATTCTTGCGAATAACCAATAATTGACATCAAAATAAAAAGTAATTTTAGTGCAGTTTTCATAATTTATTTTTTCAATATTTTTGTTGTAATGTAATAATCCTCGTCAACAGTAATTGTTGATGAATTTATGGCTTTAGTTTGCCAACTTACAGTGGGGTATAGCCATTGCCATTGCTTATTTGATTCAAATTCTACAGGCATCTCAAATCCTTCAACTACATTGGTCCAACGGTAATGAAGAATGTTTTTATCAATATTATACTCCAGGGTTGGAATACGAACATCCCGTAAATATTGATTAAAAAATGAATGTAAATCCAAATCTATTTCATCTGACAAAAAAGATTCAATTTGTTGTGTTGTTACCGTTTGATGGTGAAATTTGGCGTTCATTTTTCTTAGAATACCACGCCATTTTTCGTCATTTTTAGTAAATTGTCTAAGCATGTGAATCATATTTGCTCCTTTGTAATACATATCAGATGATCCCTCCGCATTTACATTGTAGTTTCCAATAATAGGTCGATCATTTCGAATCCTTTTCCGCGTGCCAATAACGTATTCTGAAGAAGCCTCTTTACCATAGTAATAGTCTAAAAATAAATTTTCAGAATATGCAGTAAAGCCTTCATGAATCCACATGTCAGCAATGTCTTTATTGGTAATATTATTTGCAAACCACTCGTGTCCTGATTCATGAATTATAATAAAATCAAATTTTAATCCCCAGCCAGTTCCGGATAAATCTCTTCCCAAGTAGCCATTCTTGTACTGATTACCGTAAGTTATAGAACTTTGGTGTTCCATGCCTAAATACGGAACTTCCACCAATTTATAGCTGTCTTCATAAAAAGGGTAGGGGCCAAACCAATATTCAAAAGCTTTCATCATTTTTGGGGCATCTAAAAACTGTTTTTTAGCTTTATTTAAATTGTCTTTTAGAACAAAATAATGCATATCTAAATTCCCTTTCTCACCATTGTATGTTTCAGAAAAATCGACATAATCTCCAATATTTATATTTACCCCGTAATTATTAATTGGATTAGATACAAACCATGTGTAAGAGGCTGTTTTTTCATTTTTAGTCACTGCTCTCAATCGTCCATTGCCCACAGCTTTAAGATGTTTTGGAACAGTAATTTTCATTTGAAGGCTATCCACTTCGTCATACATGTGGTCTTTGTTTGGCCACCAAACACTAGCACCTATCCCTTGGCAAGAAGTGGCTATAAAGTCGTTGTCGTTATAGTCTTTTTTCCATGAAAAGCCTCCGTCCCAAGGAGCGTTTATAGCTTCTTTTGGCTGACCTTCAAAGTGTAATACGATTTGCTCTATTTTTTTTCTATTTTGCTTTTTTTCCAGTTGAATAAAATGTGCATTCCCATTCTGATTGATTGAAAGTTCGACCTCATCTTGAACGGCTTTAATGAGTTTCATTGGGGGTTGTAAGTCGATTTGCATTATATTGTTAGGACTTACAACTTTATAATGAATTGTATTTGTTCCGCGTATGGATTTTACTTTGGGTTGTACCGTGACATCAAGATCGTAGTAAACCAAATCCCACCAAATGCGCTCTGGAGTGATTGATCCTCTCAGCGTGTCTTGAGCGCTGTACTTTTGTGCCCTACTTTGTACATAAGTGTTGAGCAAAAAAAAGAGAATAAATATTTGAGTGCGTCTCATGTGTGTTTACTGTCTATACGTTCAGGTGTAATCCTATCAAATATAGTTTTATTTTTCCAATTTCTTACATATAGAAAGCGCTTTCACAAGAGTGAAAGCGCTTTCATCTAACCAACTAAACTGCGCAAGCTTTAAAAGCAGTACGCATTCTCTTTATTTACCTGTTCTGCAATGCTGTTTCTCAACTCAGCAACGTTAGGGTAATTTGTGTATTTTGTAAATCGTTTTAATCCCATCAGCATCATGCGTTGTTCATCGCCTTCAGCAAATGAAATAATTCCACTTTTTGCACTTTTTGAAATAACCTCAACAGTGTTGTACAAATAAAGTTGACTCATTTTGATTTGATGTTTTTGTTCCTCAGCACTAGAACGTAAAATATTTTTCTCTGTTCTGAGAATGGCAGATTCAGCCATATAGATTTCAATCAAAATATCGGCTGCGTGTAACATCAGCTGTTGATGCTCTTCTATCTTGGGGCCAAATTTTTGAATACCTGCTCCAGCGACCATCAAAAATACTTTTTTTAGATTTTTAATTATGGCTTTTTCTTGAGATAGGGGAGCGCTAAAATCAGGTGTGTCAAAAGAAGGTATTCCCATCAACTCTTCTTGAACTTTCATGGCGGGGCCTAATAAATCAACATGACCTTTCATTGCTTTTTTGATAAGCATTCCAATACAAATCATTCTGTTTATTTCATTGGTTCCTTCATAAATTCTAGCTATTCTTGCATCACGCCAAGCAGCTTCCATTGGTGTGTCTTCAGAAAAACCCATTCCTCCAAAAATTTGGATACCCTCATCAGCGCAATTTTGAACATCTTCAGAAACAGCGACTTTGAGCAATGAACATTCTATAGCATATTCCTCAACTCCTTTTAGCTCTGCCTCTTGATGAGTATTACCTTTTTCAATTCGCAATGCGATTCGGTCCTCTATATCTTTTGCAGCTCTATAGCTCGCGGATTCTCCAACATAAGTGTTGGTGGTCATTTCAGCTAGCTTATATTTGATTGCTCCAAATTCGGCAATTGGAGTTTTAAATTGTTTACGTGCATTGGCGTATACTATAGCTTCATTTGTAATTCTTCGCTGAGAATCCAAACAAGCAGCAGCTAATTTAATACGTCCAACATTTAATGCATTCATTGCTATCTTGAATCCGTTCTGACGTTCTGAAAGCATATTTTCAACCGGAACTTTTGTCTCGTTAAAAAATACTTGGCGTGTTGATGAAGCTCTTATACCGAGTTTGTGCTCTTCTTCACCCAAAGTAATACCATTTGACGCATCGTTTTCCACAATAAATCCTGTAATGTTTTTATCATCTTCTATTCGAGCAAAAACTATAAATAGATTACAAAACCCAGCATTTGATATCCACATTTTCTGGCCTGTTATACTGTAGTATTTTCCATCTTTAGATAAGGTTGCTGTAGTTTTTCCTGAATTGGCATCGCTACCCGCTCCTGGTTCAGTAAGGCAGTAGGCTCCAAACCATTCACCCGAGGCTAATTTTGGCACATATTTTTGTTTTTGTTCCTCAGTTCCGTAAAGGGTGATTGGCATTGTTCCAATTCCTGTGTGTGCACCAAATGCAGTACTAAAAGAACCTGTACCACTTGAAATATATTCACAAACAAGCATGGTCGATACAAAACCCATATCCAATCCACCATAGGCCTCAGGAACTGCTACACCAAGAAATCCCATTTCACCTGCTTTGCGCATGACTTCTTCAGTGAGTGCATAATCTTTAGCCTCAAACCGATCGCGATGTGCAATGACTTCACGTTCATTGAATTCTTTTACGGCTTCTTTCATCATGACCTGTTCTTCCGAAAAATCTTCTGGCGTAAATATACTGTTACAATGACTTTCCTTAACAAGAAATTGTCCTCCTCTTAATAGTTCATGTTTTTCCATAATTAACTTAATTTGAGTTTAAAGTACTGCTGTTTAAAATCATTTTTATATTCTGAACTGCTCAATACTTCAATGCTATTATTTTAAAAATTCAAATATTCCACAGGCACCTTGCCCAGTACCTACACACATTGTAACTGCGCCATATTTTGACTGCATATTTTGCCTTCTCATTTCGTCAAAAAGTTGTACAGATAGTTTAGCACCTGTACATCCTAAAGGATGCCCTAAAGCTATTGCTCCTCCATTAACATTGATGAGTTCTGGATTCAACCCCAACTCCCTTATCACTGCTAATGATTGAGAGGCAAAGGCCTCGTTGAGTTCAATGAGTTCTAAGTCCTTTTGCATTAATCCAGCTTGTTTTAAGGCTTTTGGTATAGCTTTTACGGGACCAATACCCATTATCCTTGGCTCTACTCCAGCCACTGCGTAACTGACCAGTCGGGCGATAGGCTCTAAGTTTAATTCTTTTACCAGATCTTCGCTCATAACCATAACAAAAGCTGCTCCATCACTCATCTGAGAAGAGTTTCCTGCAGTTACGCTACCTCCTTGAGCAAATACTGCGCGCAATTTAGCTAAAGCTTCTAGACTAGTGCCTTTTCTTGGCCCCTCATCCTTTGTTACAGTGTACTTCTTGCTTGCTCGTTTTCCATTTTGATCTATATAATTTTGCTCGACCTCTATAGGTACAATTTGATTCTGAAATCGGTCTTCAGCCTGTGCTTTTAATGCTTTCATATGAGAATTGAAAGCAAATTCATCTTGATCTTCTCTTGAAATATTAAACTCATTAGCAACTGCTTCGGCTGTATTGCCCATTCCCCAGTAATAGTTTTCATGACCAGCGTTGATCGTGTTGTAATTTAGTTCAGGTTTGAACCCCGTCATTGGAACTGAACTCATACTTTCAGCTCCTCCAGCAATAATACAATTGGCCATTCCAGCTTGAATCTTTGCTGTGGCCATTCCGATGGTTTCAATTCCTGAAGAACAAAATCTATTTACTGTAACACCTGGCACATCAACACTATTTAGTCCTATTAGTGATATAAAACGTGCCATATTAAGTCCCTGTGCTCCCTCAGGCATGGCATTTCCAACTATAACATCATCGATACGAGAAACGTCTAAGTTTGGTAATTCTTTCATCATGTGCTGAATAGTTTCAGCGCCGAGTTCATCCGCTCTTTTGAAACGAAATAAACCTTTTGGTGCTTTTCCAACGGCTGTTCTGTATGCTTTTACTATGTATGCTTGTTTCATTTTATTAGTTTCTAAGGGGTTTACCAGTTTTTAACATGTGCTGTATTCGTTCCAATGTTTTACGCTCTGTGCAAAGGCTTAAAAATGCCTCACGTTCTATATCTAATAAATATTGCTCACTGACCAAACTCGGCTCAGACAAATCTCCCCCAGCCATTACATAGGCTAGTTTATTTGCAATTTTTTTATCGTGGGCACTTATATATTTACTTGCTTGCATAGAATCTGTCCCAACTAAAAACATTCCAAGGGCTTGTTTTCCAAGAACTTTAATATCTTTTCGTTTAACAGGTTTTGTGTAGCCTTGATTAGCAAGAAGTTTTGCTTGTACCTTTGCTACAGCAATTTGTTGGGCTTTATTAACCACGACCACATCTTTTCCTTTTTGGAGAATACCCAAATCAAAAGCCTCATAAGCTGATGTTGCTACTTTAGCCATCCCAATTGTTAGAAAATACTCTTGTAGTATATTGAGTTCTACATCATCTTTACGAAAGGAGTCTGATGCACGCATGGCCATTTCTTTTGAGCCACCACCACCTGGAATCACACCAACTCCAAATTCGACCAAACCAATATAAGTTTCTGCAGCCGCAACCACTTTGTCGGCGTGTAAAGACAACTCACAACCGCCACCCAATGTCATTCCATGTGGTGCAGCAATTGTTGGGATAGAGGAGTAGCGCATCCGCATCATAGTATCTTGAAAGTATTTGATCGCCATATTAAGCTCATCGTATTCTTGCTCCACGGCCATCATAAAAATCATACCGATGTTAGCGCCAACTGAAAAATTAGCTCCTTGATTACCAATCACTAAGCCTTCAAAATTCTGTTCTGCTAAATCTACAGCTTTATTTAGTCCAGCTAAAACATCACCACCTATAGTATTCATTTTTGATCTGAATTCGCAATTCAGGATACCATCACCTAAATCTTCAATAACCACTCCAGAATTTTTAAAGACCTCTTTTGATTTTCTAATATTATCTAAAACAATAAATGCATCTTGCCCTGGTATTTCAACTTGTTTGTTATGTTCAATTGAATAGGCTAGAGTTGCTCCATTTTGGACAGTATAAAAAGAGTTTGATCCTGAATCCAGCATATTAAAAACCCACTGTGCTGGTTTTTGGCCTTCAGCGTTCATGATTTCAATTCCTTTTTGGACTCCAATGGCATCCCATATTTGAAAAGGACCATGTTCCCATCCAAATCCAGCTTTCATGGCGTTATCTATTTTGTATAAATCGTCTGATATTTCAGGAATTCTATTGGATACATAAGCAAACATGGCGGCAAAGTTTTTCCTATAAAAATCACCTGCTTTATCTTTCCCCTTAACTAAAACACTAAATCGATCTATAACATTATCAATCGTTTTTGTAAGTTCTAGAGTTGGGAATTTCGCAGGTTTTTTATCACGATACTCTAGAGTTTCTAAATCTAAAACGGTAATTTTTTTACCTTCCTTTTTGTAGAAGCCTTGTCCTGATTTACTACCTAACCAGTTGTTTTTCATCATTTTAGATATAAAATCTGGAAGTTGGAACAAGTGGTGAGCTTCATCTTTAGGGCAGTTTTCATGTATCCCATTAGCAACGTGAACAAGAGTGTCGAGTCCAACCACATCAACAGTTCTAAAGGTAGCAGATTTTGGGCGTCCGATTACTGGTCCGGTGAGTTTATCAATTTCTTCTACACTAAGTCCCAACTCCTTGACCTGGTGAAATAAACTTTGTATTCCAAAAATTCCAATTCTATTTCCAATAAAAGCAGGAGTATCTTTAGCCACAACAGATGTTTTTCCTAAAAACTTTGACCCGTATTCATTTAAAAAAGTTAAAACAGAAGAATCCGTTTTGGGTCCAGGAATTATTTCAAAAAGGTTGAGGTATCGTGCAGGATTGAAAAAGTGAGTTCCACAAAAGTGTTCTTGAAAGTCAGCACTACGCCCTTCGCTCATGAATTTTATTGGAATTCCAGATGTATTTGATGTAATTAAGGTGCCAGGGGTTCGGTGTTTTTCAAGCATTTCAAACACTTGCTTTTTGATGTCTAGGCGTTCCACTACAACTTCCATGATCCAATCTGCATCTTTGATCTTCGAAATATCATCTTCAGTATTTCCAGTTGTGATGCGTTGTGCAAATTTTTGACTGTAAATAGGTGAGGGTTTTGATTTTAGTGCAGTTTTCAGAGCATCATTTACTAAACGATTTCTAACGAGTTTATCCTCAAGATTTAAACCGAGCGCTTTTTCTTTATCATTCAGTGCATTTGGAATTATATCCAACAATAGGACTTCAACGCCAATGTTTGCAAAATGACATGCAATTCCACTGCCCATAATACCAGATCCTATGATGGCAATTTTATTAATTCTTCTTTTTTTCATATGAGTTTTGGGTATTAAAATATTTTTTTAGTTTGAATCATATCTAATATTTTTTCGGAAACATCATAAAATTCATTCAATTTATCACTGCCTATTTCATGTTTTACTTTGTCGTTGAAAGTGAATACGCGTTGGCGGGAACTCTCTCTTTTCTCTAAGCCTTTGGCTGTTAGATTTATCAACACACCACGGCCATCTTCTGGATTAGGGCGGCGAACAATGAGTTCACGCTCTTCCAGAGTCTTTAAAATCCTTGATAGGCTAGTAGCTTCCATTCCCATTTTTGGACCCAATGCTGTTGAGGGTGTTCCTTTAGTAGGGTCGATGCTCAATAACGTAAAAGCGGTTGTCATAGTAGCTCCAAATTTTGATGCTTCTTCATTGTACATTTTTTGAACTGCTAACCATGTGGTACGCAGTACATAATCGATTGTTTTTTCTTTCATATTTAATTGGTTGCATCAAATATATAAAAATATATTATGCACGCATAGTAAATAACAAAAAAGTTATGCACGCATAGTATTATTTAAAAAATAGAGAACTAAGTAGATGTATTTGTTTTAATCAGCGTAAATATTCTGAACAAGGGCGTCGTAGTGTTTTATGATGACGCTTCTTTTCATTTTCATGGTTGGCGTAAGATGTCCTCCATCAATTGACCAAACATCTGGGGTAAGTTCAAATCTTTTGATTTGTTCCCATTTACCAAATCGTTTATTGCAAGTATCGATTTCTTGTTGAATACGCTCTTTAACTAAAGATGATGTTATTATTGATTCTGCATCTTTGTTGATATCGTAGTTTTTTCTTTCAATCCACTCTTGTATGAATTCAAAGTTAAGTTGTATCAAAGCGGCAGGCATTTTTTGATTTTCACCAATAACCATTACCTGTTCTATGAAATTTGATTCTTTTAGTTCATTTTCAATTAGTGTCGGAATAATGTATTTACCTCCAGAAGTTTTGAACATTTCTTTTTTACGTCCGGTAATTTTTAAAAAACCGTCCGCATCAATTTCACCTTTATCTCCCGTATGAAAATAATCGCCACTCATCACTGAAGCTGTGCGTTCAGGATCTTTATAGTATCCTTTCATTACATTTGGTCCTTTTATCAGAATTTCTCCGTCCTCGGCTATTTTTACTTCAACGTTAGATATAGGTTTTCCTACCGTTCCAATTTTGAATAGTTGATTTGCATGCATACCTACACTTACTACAGGAGAGGTTTCGGTGAGCCCGTATCCTTCCATAATCATCATTCCAGAGGCGCAAAAGATTCGCGATAGGCGAGGGTGTAATGCCGCACTTCCTGACACCATTGTGTGTAATTTTCCACCAAGAGCGGCTTGCCATTTACTAAAAATAAGTTTCCTAGCGATTTTAAGTTGAAATTCATACCACCATCCATTAGCCTTATAAGGTTCATAGCGTTCTCCTAGTTTGATAGCCCAGAAAAATAATGATTTTTTGACTCCGCTTAATTCGCTACCTTTTGCATAAATTTTATTAAATACTTTTTCTAATAGTCGTGGAACAACACTCATTAGATTAGGCTTAATATCTTGTGCATTTGCACCGATTGTTTCTATACTTTCTGCGAAATATACCGATACACCGGCGTGTTGATAAATGTATATTAGTACGCGCTCAAAAATATGACACAAGGGCAAGAAACTCAAGACCCGTGTCGTGCCCTCCATTAGGGGTAATCTTGGTAAGCTGGTTAAAATATTTTGTACAATATTGTGGTGGGTGAGCATAACCCCTTTCGGTTTTCCCGTTGTGCCCGACGTGTAAATAATTGTAGCTAAATCTTCTTCTTGGACTTCGGCTTTTCTTTTTTCTACATCACTTTGGGTGCTAGTGTCTTTACCCAAATCAAAAAGCTCAGTATAATTTTTGCATTCAATTAATTCATCAAAACTGTATACTTCTTTGAGTTTGGTATCCGCTTTAACTTTTGCGACTTTATCGTATACTTCTTGATCTGAAACAAAGCAATATGTGGCCTCACTGTGATTGAGTACATATGCGTAATCATCAGAAGAAATTGTGGGGTAGATTGGGATATTTTGAGCTCCAATCTGTAAAACACCAATATCTACAATACACCATTCGGTGCGGTTCGTTGTAGAGATAACGGCGATTTTATCGTCTTTTTTTACCCCAAGTTTAAGTAATGCACGACTTAGTGCATTGGCTTTATCTATGTACTCTTGTGTTGATGTTTTAACCCATTCCCCATTTTTTTTACTGACAAGAGCTGCTGATAAATTGTGCTGTTCTAGTTGATAATAAGGGAAATCGAAAAGACGAGTGATTTTTGTCATTTTTGTTTGCGTTTGATACTCTGCAAAATAAGTATTTTTAAAAAATTAACAAATTAGAAAACTTAAAATTATGATTTCTATAAATCACATCTTCATGTCTTAGTGTTTTACTTCAAAACGCTCAATCCATTTATAGGCATTTGTAAAGGCCTCCAGCCAAGGCGATACTTCGTCCTGTCTATCATTTGGGTAATGCGCCCAATTCCATGGAAAAGTAGAGCGTTCAATATGCGGCATTGTCACTAAATGTCTCCCCGTAGCATCACACATCATGGCTGTATTAAAATCTGATCCATTGGGGTTGTGAGGATATTCATTGTACGCATATTTTCCAACAATATTGTAACGATTTTCGTCATAAGGCAATGCAAATTTACCTTCACCATGTGAGATCCACACACCCAAAGTGCTGCCTTCGAGACTGGATAACATCACAGAATTGTTTTTTTGAATACGTACAGATGTAAATGCACTTTCATGCTTTTTGGAATCATTGTAGGTCATTTTACCATGTTGCTCGTGTTCTGGGTTAATTAGATCGAGCTCCATCCACAGTTGACAACCATTGCAAATACCTACAGAAAGCGTATCTTTTCTGTTGAAAAAATCTTGTAGTGCTTTTTTAGCTTTTGCATTGTACTTAAATGCGCCTGCCCATCCTTTAGCTGAGCCTAAAACATCACTATTACTGAATCCTCCAACCGCACCAATAAACTGTATATCTTTAAGAGTTTCACGTCCCGATATCAAATCAGTCATATGTACATCTCTAACTTCAAATCCGGCTAGATGCATAGCATTCGCCATTTCACGTTCAGAATTACTTCCTTTTTCACGAATGATGGCTGCTTTTGGTCGAGATTTATTTTCATCAAATTGGGGTAACTTTCCAGTAAAATCAGTTGGAAATGTGTATTTCAGTGCTTGATGTTTATAATTGCTATAACGCGTTTTAGCTAATCCATTGGCGGTTTGTTTTTCATCCAAAAGATAGGACGTTTCATACCAAAAATCTCTGTACGTATCAATGGATAAATCGTATTCAGAAGCATAGTTTTTTAATTTCAAAATACCATCGGATATTACATTTCCAATACGGTGGGCACTGATGTTTTTGCGTTTAAATACATCTTCTACAGATTGATCTTTCGTTTGAATGACCAATCCAGAGTTTTCTGCGAATAAAACTTTGATGGTATCTGTTTCGCCTAATGCAGATAAATCAATTTCTGCACCTACATTTTGATCTGCAAAGCACAGCTCTAACAAGGTTGTAATCAATCCTCCAGAAGCGACATCATGCCCGGCTACAATTTGTCCGTCTTTAATTAAACTCTGAAGTGTATTGAATACATCTTTAACATAAGATGCGTTTTGTACTTTTGGAGTGTCTTGTCCAATGCTGTTGCGTGTTTGTGCAAAAGAACTCCCTCCTAATTTAAACTCGTCTTGTGAAATGTTTATGTAATAAATTGGCCCTTGATTCGCTTTGAATAACGGTTCTACAACCTTAGATATATTATTGCAGTGTGCCGCTGCAGAAATGACTACAGTGCCTGGAGAAAGAACATCACCATCTGGATATTTTTGTTTCATGGAAAGAGAGTCTTTCCCTGTTGGAACATTTATACCTAAATCAATGGCAAAATCCGAAACCCCTTTGACCGCTTCGTACAAACGTGCATCTTCACCAGGATTTTTGCAAGGCCACATCCAATTTGCTGACAAGGAAATACTACTCAATTCTTCTTCCAAAGGTGCCCAAACAATATTGGTCAATGCTTCAGTTATGGCGTTTCTACTCCCAGCATTAGGATCTATAAGTGCGGCAATGGGTGCATGTCCTATACTCGTTGCCACCCCATGACCGTTTTTGTAGTCCAAAGCCATTACCCCAACATTATTAAGAGGAAGTTGTAAAGGTCCTACACATTGTTGTTTTGCCACTTTTCCTCCAACACATCTATCTACTTTATTCGTTAGCCAATCTTTGCATGCAACAGCTTCTAATTTCAAAACATTTTCTAGATACGTTTTGAATAATGATACATCATATTCTGGTGCGCTGTAATTTTTCACAACAGTTTTGTCTTCCAATATGGTTTTTGGGGAACTTCCAAACATGTCCTCTAGATTGAAATCCATGGGTTTATTTCCTTTTCTAGCCGATTGGAACACAAAACGATGGTCACAAGTCACTTCTCCTACTGTATACATTGGAGCGCGTTCTCGTTCTGAAATTTTTTGAAGTGTTTCAATGTGGTCTTCAGAAATAATTAAGCCCATCCGTTCTTGTGATTCGTTGCCTACCAATTCTTTATCAGACAAGGTAGGGTCGCCTACAGGCAAAGCATCCAAATTGATATGTCCTCCAGTGTCTTCTACTAATTCAGAAAGACAGTTTAAGTGTCCTCCAGCACCATGATCGTGAATGGAAACTATATAATTTTTGTCGCCCTCTACCATGCCGCGAATGGCATTCGCGGCACGCTTTTGCATTTCTGGATTGGATCGTTGAACAGCATTAAGCTCGATGCCTGATGAAAATGCGCCAGTGTCTGCTGAAGAAACTGCTGCACCACCCATACCAATACGATAATTATCTCCCCCAAGAATTACAATTTTATCATTTTTTTTAGGAGTGTCTTTAAGTGCTTGTTCGGCTTTACCATAGCCAATACCACCAGCTTGCATAATCACTTTATCAAAGCCTAAACGATCGGCATCTTCCTGATGTTCAAAAGTCAGGACAGAGCCGCAAATGAGGGGTTGTCCAAATTTATTGCCAAAATCTGAGGCTCCATTAGAGGCTTTGATAAGAATATCTATCGGCGTTTGGTAGAGCCATTTACGTTCTTTGAATCCATTTTCCCAAGGGCGGTTTTCAAGTAATCTAGAGTATGAGGTCATGTAAACAGCCGTACCTGCAAGAGGCAAAGATCCTTTTCCTCCAGCCAAACGATCCCGGATTTCTCCACCAGAACCTGTAGCGGCACCATTGAAGGGCTCCACTGTTGTTGGAAAATTGTGCGTTTCTGCTTTAAGAGAAATAACAGATTCAAAATCTTTGGTTGTATAGCTGTCTGGAATGTCAGCGCGTTTGGGTGCAAATTGTTCAACAACAGGTCCCTTAATAAATGCTACATTGTCTTTGTAGGCCGATACAATTCCATTAGGGTTTTGCCTGGATGTTTCTTTTATAAGCTTGAATAAGGAGCTGGATTGTTCCTCTCCATCAATTACAAATGTTCCGTTAAAAATTTTGTGGCGGCAGTGTTCGGAATTGACTTGAGAAAACCCAAACACTTCGGAGTCAGTAAGGGGGCGACCTATTTTTTGACTTACGTTTTCCAAGTAATCAACTTCCTCTTCGCTCAGGGAAAGCCCTTCTTGTGCGTTGTAACTGGCGATATCGGTAATTTCTAAAATGGGTTCTGGGGTAATGTTGATGTCAAACGTATGCTGATGGAGTTCCTCAAATTTTTCGAAAATCATAGGGTCAAAATCGGAAAAATCATTGCTAACGCTTTTAAATTCTTCAATACGAATGACTCCTGCGACACCCATATTTTGAGTAATTTCTACAGCATTGGTGCTCCATGGGGTAATCATGGCAGCACGAGGACCAACAAATGAACATTTGAGGGAGGTTTGTTCTATTTTGGGTTTTTGACCAAAAAGCCATGTGAGTTTGGCTATGGTTTCTGCTGAAAATTCTTCTGTTGATTGAACGGCAAATACGCTTTGTTTAGCGTCTCCAAAGAAGTGAATCATGTGGTTGATGTTGTTGATTACGAATCCCTACAAAATTAATTTTTTTGTATTGATTTTTAGCACTTTTTTTTGTCGATTTTGAGGGATTATTCACAAGTTTTGAACAGAAAACATCATCTTCAATAAATTCACTAATATTTAACTATTTTCCTTGTGTATTGTCCATGTGTATTTTGGAGATTCATGATGTATATTCCACTGCTTAGGGTACTGATGTCCACTGCAGAATGTTGAGAATCCACAGTGGTTTTTAAAATGGGTTTTCCCGTAAGATCAAATATTTCTATTTGTGTATGGTTTTGTACGTCTACAAAAAGCAATGCACCATTGACAGGGTTGGGGTATATTTTTATGTGCTTAGGTTCTATATTTATTGCGCTTAAGGTTTGTGTATGGCTACCGAGGTTGGTGCAAGTGTTTTGTGGATAGCTCGTCCATTCATCAGCATTGTAAGCTGTACTTCCATTGGTAATAGTTGCATTACGCACTAGGGTGGTGTTTTCAGCATAAACGGTAGCATCATCACGTGTTCCAAGGATATCGATTGGAATATCGTTTTTAAACAGCCCAAGTGCATCATTACCATTAAATTCTGTAATCGCATTGTTAAGGTTGTCAAAAACATTGGTGCACACACTTGTGCCTCCGTTGGCGACCACAAAAACGTCTTCGTTGGAAATACTGGCATTTGAAGGGAAATTATAGGTGTTTGTCCATGTGCTGTTGCCGTTACTGCTTAATTTAATGCTGTACTCTGATAAATTTACCGTCGCTCCTGTAAAATTGGCAATTTCCAATGCCTTGTTTGCACCACTTCCTTCCATATATTCAGAGAAAAACAAATCGAGTGTATTTGTACTCCCCGAAAGGGTAGTAGCACAATCTTCGTTGGAGGGCACAGAACTATTGTTTGCGTTATCTTTAGCGATGATTGTAAAACAGTAATTGGTCTCTGGACTTAAACTTGTAACTGTCGTTGAGGTTAAACTTGTACTGCTGCTATAACTGTTATTTACATAAATATCGTAGCTACTTACTCCAATATTGTCTGTGGCAGCTGTCCAGTTCAGACTCACACTTGTGGCTGTAGGGTTACTGGCAACTAAATTAGTGGGCGCACTTGGATTTTGATTGTCTTGTTGTGGGTTCCAAATCGCTGTAACATAGTAAGGGGTATCAATAAAAGGATTGCGATTACCTTGATGGTCATAAATAGCATTGTTTCGGTCCACCTCTTTTTGAGAAACAGGGTCTATGCTGTGCCACTCCAAAAGGATATTTAAAAAGGCTGTTTCAAACACTTGATCGCTGCTGCCATTAAACATAGCAAAAGCACTCCAATTACTGATTTGATTTTGGTAGCGTGTGGCAAAATAAAAATAAATTCGGGCTATATCTCCTTTAAATTCATCAATGGGTTCAAAAACAGTCCCCGAATATCCACTAGAATATCCGGAGTTTAGGTTATCCCCTAATTTTGAACCATTTTGCGTGGGGTTCGAAATTCCATTTTGTGATGCCAAATTATTATCATCGACGCGTCCCATCGGAAAACTCCCCCGAAACCCATTGACACGTCCATCAACAGGCAACAAATTATGAGCATCGCCATCCATTGGGCTATTACTGCTAAATACTGATCCTGGAATAACATGCTCTTTACTGTAGCAGTCGCCTTCGCCGGTGTAGTTGCCACACTCGTCGGTTTGCGGCGTAAAGTTGTAGGGGTCAGCACCTGATGGATGTTCAGAGTAGATATCCAAAATAGTGTTGTCATTTTCGTAATACTGATCTAAATCATTGCTGAGAAAAAAATTATCCATCGCATTATAACCTTGGTCGGTTTGATTATTGATAATATTGTATAGTTGTGTTTTTAGAGTATATCCACTCCCTGTTGCAGTGTCATAATACCCATTTGGAATTTGAGTAAAACCAAAATTAAAACAAAGCGTAATAAGAAATGTGTAAATGTTTTTCATGAAATTGTTTTTTCGAGCAGTGCCATATAAAACCCATCATAACTACTCTTGTGTGCTAAAATACTCTTATCTTTTAACAATTTAAAATTTTGACCTGCTTCGGAAGTTAAAAACGTTGCAACTTGTTCTTGATTTTCAGAAGGCAAAACCGAACACGTTGCGTATACCATTTTACCGCCAGGTTTTAGCATTTTGGAGTAATCCTGCAAAATATGTTGTTGTGTTCCTCTGATTTTGTCTAAAAATTCGGGTTCTAGTTTCCATTTAGAATCAGGATTTCGGCGCAATACACCCAATCCAGAACAAGGTGCGTCAATAAGTAATCGATCGGCTTTCGCTTTGAGTTTTTTTATGGGTTTTGTCGATTCTATAACGCGCAAGTCAATATTGTGTGCACCATTCCGTCGTGCGCGAATTTTCAGTTTTTTTAATTTACTCTCATAAATATCCATAGCAATCAATGAGCCCTTGTTTTGCATTAGTGCGGACAGGTGTAAGGTTTTGCCTCCGGCACCAGCACAAGCATCAACAACTTTCATTCCTGGCTGAACATCCAGATATTCTGCCACCAACTGAGATGAGGCGTCTTGAACTTCAAACCAACCCATTTTAAAAGATTCTGTTTTGAATACATTAGCACGTTCGACAAGCTTCAGTGCTAGGGGATAGCCTTCAATTTCGATGGTTTCAATTTCTTCTGATTGTAATTTTAGCTGAAGGTCCTTTTTTGTTGTCTTGAGAATATTTGTACGCAGTATGACATCGGCTTGTTCATTTTGTTTTGACAACTCTTTAGACCAAAGACTTTCACCCAATTCTTTTACACCTAATTCGTCTATCCAGTCGGGGATTGATTCTTTTATTTTTCGTGTTTTTGATGCCTCGTCGAAACGTCCTTTTATTTTTCGCGTTGGCGTACCTTCAAAATATTTCCAATCAGGTAATTTAATTCCTTTTAGTGTAGCCCAAACTGCAAATAATCGCCATGCATCATCTCTGCTAAAAGGTTCTTTTACTTCAGCAATTTCAGCATAAAGGCGTTTCCAGCGTACTATGTCATAGGTGGTCTCCGCTACAAATCCACGATCACGACTACCCCAACGCTTGTCGCGCTTCAGTAGAGATTGAATGACCTTATCGGCATAATTTCCGTCGTTGAAAACTTCTAAAATTCCATCAATAACGGCAAAGCATAAATTTCTGTGTAAACGCATAAAAGAGGATATTTTCGACTGCAAAGTTACATTTAATAAATGGTTTGACATTGAAGAATTATGTATATTGGATTTTAATTCCAAACGTTTTGTCATGAACTGCAAGCGCTTACTTTTTGTTTTTCTAATTTTTTGCTTTTATAGCTGTGGAAATACAGTGTCAACTGAATCTCTGTATTCTTCTGTTGAAATTGAGTTAATTGTGGAGGATTCGTTATTAAATATTAGAGCATTAGAGTTGACTAAAGACAAGCTTGTAGCTGTTTCTTCAATTGCCGATGTTTACTCTTTCGATTTAAATTCTAATTTCTTGTCAAAAGATAGATTCTATCCCGATAGCTTGAATGTTCGTGCGCTGGCATTGGTAGCCGATACTGTCTTTACTCTTAGTATAGGAAGTCCTGCTTATTTGTATAAAAATTCAGAACTTGTTTATCATGAGACTGATTCTGCTGTATTTTACGACAGCATGGACTTTTGGAATTCAAAAGAGGGCATAGCACTTGGTGATCCAATAGACGGTTGCCTAAGCATTTTAATCACAAGAGATGGAGGCAATACATGGCACAAAACCCCATGTGCCAGTCTACCTAAAACTATTAAAGGTGAAGCAGCTTTTGCTGCGAGTGATACTAATATTTCTATTGTTGGTAATAATGCTTGGATAGCTAGTGGAGGAGTGGCCAGTCGTGTTTTATTTTCAGATGATAAGGGTCTTTCGTGGGAGGTTTTTGACACGCCCATTGTACAAGGAACACCCACAACAGGAATATACAGTATCGATTTTTATGATGAACACAATGGGTATGCCATTGGAGGAGATTATACCCAACCCAAACTTAATTCAAATACGAAAATAAAGTCAACGGATGGCGGGCGGTCATGGCGTACAGTAAATCAAATCGGTGGACCTGGTTATAGAAGTTGTGTTCAATATGTTCCAGGTCGTCGAGCTAAAGATTTAGTTGCTGTTGGTTTTGAAGGTATTGACTACAGTGCAAATGGTGGATTGGATTGGATAAAGCTGAGTAAAACAGGCTTTTATACCATTCGATTTTTGAACGATAGTATTGCCTTTGCTGCCGGAAAGGGCAGACTTGCAAAGTTAATTTTTGATTGATTGTGAGTAGTTAGTTAGTCTAAGGACTGCAATAAAACAAGTTTTTGGTACATGCCTTTTCGATCCAAAAGCTCTTGATGCTTGCCTTGTTCTACAATTTGACCTTGTTTCATCACTATGATAAGATCAGCATTTTGTATCGTTGAAAGGCGGTGTGCAATAACAATCGATGTTCTATTCTTCATCATATTTTCAAGTGCAACTTGAACTAATTGCTCGCTTTCGGTATCTAAAGCGGAGGTGGCTTCGTCCAAGACCATAATTGGTGAGTTTTTGAGTACTGCTCTTGCAATACTTAAACGCTGTTTTTGTCCTCCAGAAAGACTGTTTCCACTATCTCCTATATTTGTATCTATGCCTTCTGGTAATTCCTTTACAAATTCCCAAGCGTTAGCTACTTTTAAAGCATTAATCATTTCATCTTCGTTAGCATTTTCGTTACCAATTTTGAGATTGTTTCTTATGCTGTTGTTGAATAATATGGAGTCTTGTGTCACTAATCCAATTTGCGACCTCAGAGAAGTTTTAGTGATGTTTTTAATATCATTATTATCTATTGTTATCAATCCTTTGTTGACATCATAAAACCGCGTTAGTAGATTAGCAATAGTAGATTTACCACTCCCTGATTGACCAACAAGAGCCACGGTTTGTCCTTTGTGTACAGTTAATGAAAAATCCTTTAAAACAAATTCATTGTCGTATTTAAATGACACATTTTTTAGTTCTATTGAGGATTCAAATGAGGTTAATTCTTTAGCTTTTTTTAAGTCTGGCATAGTGTCGCTTTCTTTCAAAATCTCGAACACGCGGTCTGCAGCTGCAATACCATTTTTAACTTTGTACGAGGCTTTGCTGATCGCTTTTGCGGGAGTTAATATACCGTAAGCTAAGGCCATAAATCCTATAAATGTAGTGCCTTCAATTACCTTTTCAATTAGAACGAGCTTTCCACCATACCACAAAAGGATTGCTATGGTAATGATGCCTAAAAACTCACTTAAAGGGCCCGCTAAATTATTTTTTAATCCAATTTTATTAATGAGTCTGAGAATTTTATCCGCAGAACTTAAAAACCGCTTTTTGAATGCATTTTCTGCATTGTAACTTTTAATAATTTTAAGTCCGCTTAAGGTTTCTTCCACAGTAGATATTAGACGACCGACTTCTTGCTGAGTTTGAAGTGATTGTCGTTTTAGTCGTTTGCCAATACTTGAAATTAAAAATCCTGAAATGGGGATAAAAAGTAAAACAAATATTGAAAGTTCCCAACTCATGGTAAACATGACAACCAATGAAAATAAAATAGTGAGAGGTTCTCTGACGATAAGCTCTAAAATGATAAAAAAGGAGTTTTGCATTTCGCTTATATCGCCTAAGATTCGTGCCATGATGTCGCCCTTTTTTCGCTTGGAATAAAAACTAATGGGGAGTTCAACAATGTGTTTATACATGTGTTTTCTCAAGTCGGTCAAAACTCCATTTTTTAGATACATGACGTGTTGCATCGATAAATATCCGAAGAGATTTTTAAGAAAAAATGTAAATATAACAATAGCAACTACTATAAGTAACGCCATTTGTGCATTGCCTTCTTCTAACAAACCAGAAACTTTATAATTTAATAAGTTATTGCCATAGTTTTTGATATTTCCAATGCCAGTCCACACAGGAGCTTCACTAACGTTCTGTGTTTTATCAAATAAAACATTAAGCATGGGAATTAGCGAAACAAAAGCAAGGGTGCTAAAAAAGGCGTACAATAAATTAAAAACAATATTGAGTACAACATGTTTTTTGTAGTCCCTTATGAATGGCAATAATTGATTAATGATTTCTTTCATCTTACAGCAGTTCCATCGAATTAATGATGGCGTCAATTTTATCTTCTAATTTTTTGTGAACAGCATCGAAATCTTTTGAATTTTCTAGAAGTTCGTTTACACTAATATAATATTTTATTTTTGGTTCTGTTCCGCTTGGGCGTAGTGCAATCTTACTGCCGTCTGTTGTTGTGAAAATAAGAACGTTGGCTTTGGGAACTGCAAGCGTAGTGAGGGTGTTAGTCTCTGTATTTTTTGATGTAGATGCCAAGTAATCATCTATTTGAACTACACCAAAGCCATTGATGGTTTTTTGGGGATTTTCACGAGCTTGTTGCATAAGTGTTTGAATTTCCTCTGCGCCTTTTTTTCCTTTTTTAGTAATGGAAATAAGACGTTCTTTGTAAAACCCATGTGTGTTGTATAGGGCGATCAATTCTTGATAAAAAGAACAGTTGTTTGCTTTTGTTAGAGCAGCAATTTCACAGGCCAGTAGGGTGGCAGTAACAGCATCTTTGTCGCGTACAAAATCACCTACCATAAATCCAAAACTTTCTTCACCACCACCGATGAAGTCCATTGTAGGGTATTCTTCTATCATTTTTGCTATCCATTTGAATCCGGTCAGCCCTATTTTGCATTCTACGCCGTAGTGCTCTGTGAGTTTTGGTAGCATTGGGGTGGAGACAATTGTAGAGCCCACAAACTGATTCCCATTGATTTTCGCCAAGCCCTTCCATTGCTCCAACAAAAACTTGGTCATTATGACCATGGTTTGGTTTCCATTTAGAAGCGTTAGTTTTCCCTCTAAATCACGAACCGCTATCCCTAAACGGTCACAGTCAGGATCAGTGCCAATAACGATATCTGCATTGACTTTTTCGGCCAATTTTAAAGCCATTTCTAGGGCTTCAGGTTCTTCTGGATTTGGAGATTTTACGGTTGGAAAATCGCCATCTGGTGTGGCTTGTTCCTCGACAATATGTACATTGGTGTACCCTGCACGTTTTAGTGTTTCTGGAACAGCTGTAATTGATGTACCGTGCAAGGAAGTGAATACGATACTTAAGTTTTTTCTATACTCATCTTTATTTTCGAGCAATACACCATTTTGCACAGAAGCATTGATGAAAACATCATCAATCTCTTTTCCAATGACGTGAATGAGGTCGTCTTGTGCAGAAAAATTTACTTCGCTGTACTCTAGATCATTAATGATAGAAATTATTGCTTTGTCGTGTGGTGGTACGAGTTGTCCGCCATCTTCCCAATAGACCTTGTAGCCGTTGTATTCTGGTGGGTTATGCGAAGCAGTAAGCACGATACCACATTGGCAGTTAAGTTGTTTTACTGCAAATGAAAGTTCGGGTGTTGCTCGCAAATCTTCAAACAAAAACACTTCGATACCATTGGCCGAAAAAACATCAGCAACAATTTTGGCAAACGTTTTACTGTTGTGTCTACAGTCATACGCAATGGCAACTTTTAGCTTTTGCTTGGAATAGTACTTTTTTAAATAATTTGACAACCCTTGAGTATTTCTACCCAAAGTATACTTATTGATGCGGTTAGTACCAACACCTATAATGCCGCGCATACCGCCTGTTCCAAAATCAAGATTTTTATAAAATCGATCTTCTAATTCTTCTAGATTGTTTTTTAAACTTTGAATTTCTGAACGTGTATTTTCGTCAAATAATTCTGATGACCAGTGGTCAACGTTTTTTGTCACCTGAGGGCTTAATGTTGTCATGCTTTGTGAAAATATTGTGCAAATGTAAATATTTGCTTTCTTTTAAGTTAGTTTTTTTACGGCTTAGTTTGATCTGTAATTCTGTAGCGCTCTTTATTATTTTTATTTTGTAAAACAATTTCTCCTAAGAATCCTGCTACAAAAAACTGTGTTCCAATAACCATGGTGGTGAGTGCAATAAAAAATTCAGGGCGCTCAGCAATAAGTCTTCCAGTTGGATTGAAGTACAATTTATCTAAACCTAAATAAAAAGCAAATCCAAAGCCAATAATAAACATTAATACGCCAAGTAGTCCAAAAAAGTGCATGGGGCGCTTGGCAAACCTAGAAACAAACCAAATTGTAATCAAATCTAAAAATCCATTTATAAATCGTTCCATACCAAATTTTGTTTTTCCATGTTTTCTTGCTTGATGCGCTACGGGTTTTTCAATAATATTCTTAAAGCCAGCATTGACCGCCAAAACAGGGATATAGCGGTGCATTTCTCCATACACCTCAATGCTCTTTACAACGTCTTTTTTATAGGCTTTTAGCCCACAATTGAAATCATGTAGTTTAAGTCCCGAAATTTTTCGAGCAGCCCAATTGAATAGTTTTGAGGGTAAATTTTTCGTAAAATAAGCGTCGTAACGCTTTTTTTTCCATCCCGAAACGATATCGAGGTTTTCTTCCTTTATAAGCCGAAAAAGCTCTGGAATTTCATCGGGGCTGTCTTGCAAATCAGCATCCATTGTAATGACTACATCCCCTTTTGCTTTTTCAAACCCCGCATGAAGCGCTTGAGATTTACCAAAGTTTTTGGCGAAGCAGATTCCTGAAACTGACGGGTTTTTAGTATTTAATTTTTTGATGATTGACCATGAGTCGTCTCTGCTGCCATCATCTATAAAAATAAGTTCATAAGTCAACCGATTGGATTGCATGACCTGTGCAATCCAATCGTGGAGTTCTACCAATGAGTCTTGCTCATCCAAAAGGGGTATAACGACAGAAATATCCATACAATCGACTTACGAACCCCAAAAATAGCGAAATTAAGCTTCGCTTGTATTTGTTTTTTTAACGATTAGTGCAACAATAAGCCCAACAATGGCATAAAAAGCAAGTCTAAACACATAAGACTGTAATTGCATACCAATTGAAAAATTATCTTTTTTACTAGCTTCTTCAAGTGCTGTTGTAATAACCTCTTGAGGAGCACCAAAGCGTTCCATTGTAGTTTTGCTTAGAATTAAAATCTGTTCGTTCAGGTATGTTGCAGCATCTGGGTCAATGACAGCAAAAATGGCAACACTCACTATGGTCCCGATGAATGTCCCGACTGCAATAGTTATAAAGTATTGAATAAATGCACCTTTAAAAGAGATGAAGCCCCTTCCATTCTTTTTAGCTTTGTTTGCTGCTACAACTCCATAAGCGACGACAAGCACAAAAAGTAAAATCCCTAGCCACCACTCGATGAATAAGTCTAGATTAACAGCATAAATAAGCACCACAATAAGAGATAATATACCGCCTAAATACAGCCCAAGATTGATTGAATTTGATTTGTTGGTTGATTCCATAATATTAGATTTATTTGATTTAACTAAATAGACGTATCTTTTAGTGAATTGTTACAATTTTAGAAAAAAAAATAAATTAATATTATATTGTAGATTTATAAAAAAACCATAAATTTGCAACTCGAAAAAAATCGAAATTAAAGCAAAAAGCGATGAAAAAAGATATACATCCGGAAAATTACAGATTAGTAGCCTTTAAAGACATGTCCAACGATGATGTTTTTTTAACTAAATCTACTGCCGATACAAATGAAACAATGGAAGTTGATGGGGTAGAGTATCCACTCATCAAGATGGAAATCTCAAGAACATCTCACCCGTACTATACTGGTAAATCTAAACTTGTAGATACTGCTGGACGTATTGATAAATTCAAAACGAAATACGCTAAATTTAAGAAGTAATTTAACGAACCTTATATAATATTTAAGCCCTTCAATTAATTGAAGGGCTTTTTTGTTATTTTTACAAAAAGATTAAAGATGAATTATATTCTGTTTGATGGCCCTTTTAGAAACGCGCTCTTGCCGTTTACTTACACCAGACCAGTTGCAGACATCCGTGTAGGGATCTTGACTATTCGTGAGAAATGGGAAATGGTCTTGGGCAGTACCACCACAACTATAACAGAGGATTACCTTGTATCCAAATTCCCTATGGTTGAAATGGAAGAAAATACGCTAATCAATGCATCTTATACTCCGAACGAGGATTTAGTGGAAATGATTCAAAATTTGAAACCAAATCAGGTGATTTATGATGGTGAGGTTATTGTAGCATTTAGGGCCACAGAAACACAGAGTGAAATTGATTTTGATACTTTTGAGCCACTATTTTGTCCTAAATCGACTATATCTGTAAAAAACGCATGGTCTATATTTCAATTGAATGGTGCAGCCATTGAAGCCGATTTTCAGTTGATTACAAAAGACAGAAACTCTGAACCAATTCCAAAAAAGACAATCGCTTTTAATTCAGCGCAAATTTTTATTGAAGAAGGTGCAAAATTGCCTTATTGTATTTTAAATGCCACAAATGGCCCTATTTACATAGGTAAGGATTCAGAAATTATGGAAGGAAGTATGATACGGGGTCCATTTGCGCTTTGTGAACATTCAACACTTAAAATGGGTTCAAAAATTTATGGACCAACAACTATTGGGCCTCATTCTAAGGTTGGTGGTGAGGTCAATAATTCTGTTTTGTTTGGGTATTCGAACAAGGCACACGATGGGTTTTTGGGAAATTCTGTTATTGGTGAATGGTGCAATTTGGGTGCGGACACCAATACATCTAACTTAAAAAATAATTATGCCGAGGTACGTTTGTGGAACTACGACTCTGAAAATTTCGCAAAAACAGGACTTCAGTTTTGTGGACTCATGATGGGCGACCATAGCAAATGTGGTATTAACACCATGTTCAATACAGGAACTGTGGTTGGGGTAAGCGCCAATGTATTTGGTAGTGGATTTCCAAGAAATTTCATTCCGAGTTTCAGCTGGGGTGGGCATAGTGGATTGACTACGTATTTGCCCTCAAAAGCATTTGAAGTTGCTAAAGTGGTGATGCAAAGAAGGGGTGAGGAATTTACGGAACATGATACTGCAATTCTTACAAAGGTTTTTGAGCTTTCTGAAGCTTACCGCAGATCTTAATTCTTTCGTACTTTTTTCAATTCTAATAAATTTGTTGGGTTGATACCTAATCCCGATACGTTTTTTTGAGTAAAACGCAATACTTCGTCATAAAACAATACTACAACCGAGGCATCATCAATTATCATTTGATCCATTTTCTTGTATAATTCTAAACGTTTTTTATTATCTGATACTGATAAGGACTGCTTGTAAAGCTGATCAAAAGTATCATTCTTGAAATGTGTATAATTTGGTCCGTTTGGCGCATAATTTTCACTATAAAATAAGGATAAATAGTTCTCAGCATCGGGGTAATCAGCGACCCAACTGGCTCTAAAAAAGTCCAACTTCCCATTAGCTTTTGCGGTTTTTAGTGCAGAAGCCGGCATAACTTCAATTGAAACATTCAAACCTATGTCCAATAATGCCCTTTGAATAAATTCACAAAACTGAAGATAATTTTCATTGGTTGTGATAGTCAAACTTGGTTTTTGGTTTTTACTCCGATTAATGTATTCTTGAACAAGTGCTTTTGCCTTAGTAGGGTTGTAAGAATATCCAATAGAATCATTGAATCCGGGAAGCCCTTTTGGGATGAACCCCCCAAGAGCTGGGATGCCAATCCCATTTCTAAGGTATAGGATCATTTTTTCTCGGTTAAAGCCATAATTAATGGCTTGTCTGATAAGTACACTTTCTATTTCAGATGAACTCGACTCCATAAAAAAGCCTAAATATTCTGTATTTAGATATGGGCTTCTTAGCAAACGAATTTGTTTCGAATATTTGGAATTCAGCTTGCCATTTGGGGTCAATATATCATCTTTATAAGATGCATCTAGCCCAGACACAAAATCTAAATTGCCTTGAATAAATTGAAGATATTCACTTTGTTTATCAGGTAAAAAAGTGATAGCGATTGCTTCCAGGTGTGGTAGTTTTTCCCCATTTGAATCTACTTCAAAATAGTGTGCATTTTTGCGAAAGACCAATTTATTATTTTCAGACCAATGTTTGAATTTAAATGGCCCAGTCCCAATTGGATTAGCTCTGAAAGACATACCATAAAAATCTACAATTTCTTTGGGCACTACACTAAAATATTTCATACTCAACATCCCTAAAAATGCAGGGAATGAATGCTTTAATTCTATTTGAAAAGTATTTTGGTTTAGGGCCTTAAATTCTTTTACAACACCCATTGCCCATGCACCGGGTGAGGCGAGATTAGGATTTTTTAATCTTTGAAAACTGTAAACAAAGTCCTCTGCTGTTACAGCTCTTGTTTCTCCAGCGCCAAATTGTTTGTGTCGATGAAACAATACATCTTTTCTGAGTTCAAATGTATAGCGTATTCCATCGTCAGAGATGTCCCATCTTGAAGCGATACAAGGCTGGATATTCATATTGTCATCCATTTGTACCAATCCGTTGAAAAGTTGGTGAACAGCCCAAATATCCGCATTATCTTTTGCGAAAGCTGGGTCTAACCCACTAATGTTTTTGTGTTCGTTATAGCGAAAAACATCATTAGCTCTACTGTTGTTGTTGTCTGCACAACTAGACACAACCACATATAAGAAGAATAAAGCTTTTATCTTGTATTTAAAGAATTTAGAACTGCACTTTGTCATTCAGCTTGTTAATTGTAAATTTGTTCACTTTGTAAATGTACAAGAATGAACGGAAGAAAAAAAGTTGCATTTTATACACTTGGCTGTAAATTAAATTTTTCAGAAACTTCCACTATTGCACGTAGTTTTGAGCATGAAGAATTTGACCGAGTTGACTTTTCTCAACCTGCTGATGTTTATGTTATAAATACTTGTTCAGTTACAGAAAACGCTGATAAGCGGTTCAAGACCATAGTCAAACAAGCCCAAAAATCAAATTCTGAAGCCTTTATTATAGCCATAGGATGTTATGCTCAACTTCAACCCAATGCGCTTGCTGCTATTGATGGTGTCGATTTAGTGCTTGGGGCAACTGAAAAATTTAAAATTACAGATTACCTAAACGATTTAACAAAAAAACAGCTTGGTGCTGTACATTCATGTGCAATCGAAGATGCTGATTTTTACGTTGGTAGTTATTCTTTTGGAGATCGTACACGTGCTTTTCTAAAAGTTCAAGACGGATGTGATTATAAATGTACTTATTGTACAATTCCATTAGCACGTGGTATTTCACGTAGCGACACCCTCCAAAATGTTTTAAATAATGCCCGTGAAATTACTCAAAAAGGTATTAAAGAAATCGTTTTAACAGGGGTTAATATTGGCGATTATGGAAAAGGTGAATTTGGCAATAAAAAACACGAGCATACATTTTTTGAGCTAGTGCAGGCATTAAGTAAAGTTGAAGGCTTAGAACGTGTTCGCATTTCTTCAATAGAGCCAAACCTTTTAAAAAATGAAACCATTGATTTCGTAGCGCAAAGTGATAATTTTGTACCTCATTTTCATATACCGCTTCAAAGTGGTAGCAATCAATTACTCAAATTCATGCGCCGACGCTACATGAAAGAATTATATGTTGATAGGGTAGAGCATATAAAATCAAAAATGCCAAATGCTTGTATAGGAGTTGATGTCATTGTGGGTTTTCCTGGTGAAACAGATGATTTGTTTTTAGAAACTTATGAGTTTTTAAATGCTTTGGATATATCATACCTTCATGTTTTCTCATATTCAGAGCGGCCAAATACTGTAGCTGCGCAGATGGACCATAAAGTTCCAAAAGAAGTACGCACTAAGCGCAGTAAAATGTTACGAGGTCTTTCGTCTAAAAAGCGAAGAGCTTTCTATGAATCACAACTTGGTTCTGTGCAAACTGTTTTATTCGAAGGGGAAAATAAAGAAGGATATATTCACGGGTTTACACCAAATTACGTAAAGGTAAAAACGCCTTGGAATCCAAACTTAGTCAACACAACCCGTGAAGTTTCGCTCAAACAAATAGATGAGGATGGATTGGTTCGGTTTGAATTTATTTCTAAGGAAGTAACTCTTTAGATGCGAATCCCCACAGGGAGCATTTTTTTGTAGCGTCTATTTCTTTTGATAAATTTTGCAATGGGAGGGCTAGTTGGAACGACACTGATATTTTTTTCATTAATATCTTCTAAAACCACTTTTAAAAAATCTTCAACAAATGACTCAGAAGCGATGGCTTGTGGAATATTGAGTTTGGTTAGGAAAATTTTACGTTCTTGTTGTGCGTATTCAATGGTAGCCATTTCTGAACCAATTTTCACTTCGTATTGGCGCAAAAAAGGATTGTCAACTAGATCTGAAGCTAAAAGCATTATAGAATAATTTAAATTCTGGGAATATACATTGCAAAAATACAAAAAAAACCGCTCTTGATTTTAATTTTAACATTTTTTAGATAAATAGAGTGTATATTTCTTATGCTAGATTTTTATTATTACTATGTTTTATTTACTTTAGAAATCCAAATATCTCTAGTTCATGAATGTTTTTAAAAAGCCATTATTTTATTTTTTTTCTCTCTTAGTTGCGGTGAGTTTATCTTTAGCTTTTTCAAGTGATGATAACCTTAAACGCTCCAATCTTATTTTTGATTATAATGTTTACGCTTTACCCATTCCAGAAAATCTTAATTTTTCAGAAGAGCCACTTCCTTTATATTTACCTGATATTAGAGAACGTATGGATCGTGAATTACTTGTAAATACCTATTGGCAGTCCAATAGCTTATTGCTTTTTAAGCGTGCCCACAAGTATTTTTCTATTATTGAGCCTATTCTTGAGCAGTATGGTATTCCTGATGATTTTAAATACTTGGCCGTTATCGAAAGTGGATTACAAAATGTAATATCTCCAGCAGGAGCAAAGGGGTTTTGGCAAATAATGAAATCGACGGGTAAAGAATATGGTATGGAAATCAATAGTAATGTTGATGAGCGCTACCATTTAAAATTATCAACCCATCTTGCTTGTCAATATCTTTTAAAGGCCAAAGAAAAACTTGGTTCATGGACTCTGGCTGCTGCTTCTTATAATGCTGGAATCAGTGGAATTGCGTCGGAGTTGAACCGTCAGTCAGTTTCAGACTATTATGATTTGTTACTTGGAGAAGAAACTGGGCGATATCTTTTTAGAATCGTTGCTTTAAAGGAAATTATGACCCACCCCAAAAAATATGGATTCAATTTTGAAGACAAAGACTTGTATGCTTATGCACCCACTTATGAAGTAGAAGTTGATACTGCGGTGTCAGATTTTGTTGAATTTGCTAAGAATTTTGGTTTGAATTATAAGCATTTGAAACTTCACAACCCTTGGCTTAGGGACGATTTTTTAAATAATAAGTCTAGAAAAAAATACCTAATAGAGCTCCCCAAAAAAGACTACTACACATTAGATAAATTAGACTAATTAAAGGTTAGCGCCTTCTTCCACCGCGCGCTTGGCCGTAATGCTGGTTAGGGATAGACGCTTTTTTCATTTGCTGCTTCATCATTCTTATTTGTTCTGAGAGCATGTCTCTTTTGTCTAGAGCCTGTGCTTCTTTCAATAATCGTTGTGCTTCTTGCTTTCGTCTTTTGGTAAATGCTATCCCAGCTAAATTTAGTTTTGCCATTGCCATGTCATGGTCCATTGACAACCCTAAAGCCACTGCGTTCTTAAAATATTTCTCTGCAGCGGTCATGTTGCTTTGAGAAACCATAATCCCTTTTAAAAAGTTGTAGTAGCCTTGCTGTTTTTGTGTAAGTGCAGACTTAGGGTTTTTAATTCGGTTCAACCAACGTTCAGTTCCTGGAAAATCTTGTTTTCTCAGCTTTAAAAAAGCCAATAAAATTAGTTCATTTTTATAATACAAAAACAAAAAAGTAAGGCCAATAAGAATAAACATAATGCCGTTACCAATTTGGGATTCGGTAAATTGAAAGACAGCATAGGCTAACGATATAACGAATAGTACGATTTTTATATTTTTATGAAACATATTTTTTTGGTTTTTAAAGGAGTACAAATGTAGTAAAAAACAAAATAAAAATATTTTAAAATTGCGTTTGTCATAGTAAAAAGTCTTTGTATATTTGCACGGCGCTTTTTTCAAGAGCACTCGAAAATTGTAGAATTCATAAACCGATATCGGTTTAACAAGATAAATTAAAATGAAAAGAACATTTCAACCATCTAAGAGAAAGAGAAAAAACAAGCACGGCTTCAGAGACAGAATGGCTTCTGCGAATGGTAGAAAAGTGCTTTCTAGAAGAAGAGCTAAAGGAAGAAAGAAACTAAGCGTTTCATCTGAAATTCGTCATAAAAAATAATGATTAACAATTGTTAATATATTATAAGGTGTTACTAGTCGTAACGCCTTTTTTTGTATTCAAACGTTGTTTATTTTTGAATTAAATTAATATCTATCCAACACTAATAAAAATGCCAAAACGAAAAGATTTAAAATCCATTCTCATTATCGGTTCAGGGCCGATCATTATCGGACAAGCATGCGAATTTGATTATTCAGGGTCGCAAGCCCTACGTTCACTTCGTGAAGATGGAATTGAAACTGTTCTTATCAACTCCAATCCCGCAACTATCATGACAGACCCATCAATGGCTGATCATGTGTATTTGTTGCCTCTCAATACAAAATCAATCATCAAAATTTTGAAAGAATACCCGCAAATTAATGCTGTTTTACCAACTATGGGCGGTCAAACCGCGCTTAACTTGTGTATAGAAGCTGACGAAAAAGGCATTTGGGAAGATTTTGGTGTAGAAATCATTGGTGTAGATATAGATGCTATAAACATCACTGAAGATAGAGAACAATTTCGCGAGTTAATGCTAAAAATTGGGGTTCCAATGGCACCTCAAGCTACGGCAAACTCTTACCTCAAGGGTAAAGAAATAGCACAAGAATTTGGTTTTCCATTAGTTATTCGCGCTTCTTTTACACTTGGAGGTGCTGGTGCTTCAATTGTTTATAAAGAAGAAGATTTTGATGAATTACTAAAACGCGGCTTAGAAATCTCGCCTATCCATGAGGTGATGATTGATAAAGCCATGATGGGTTGGAAGGAATACGAATTGGAGTTATTAAGAGATGATAATGACAATGTTGTTATCATTTGTTCGATTGAGAATATGGATCCAATGGGGATTCATACAGGAGACTCCATCACGGTTGCTCCAGCAATGACTTTAAGCGACACCACTTATCAAAAAATGCGTGATATGGCCATTCACATGATGCGAAGTATTGGCGATTTTGCAGGGGGTTGTAACGTTCAGTTTGCTGTTAGTCCAGATGAAAAAGAAGATATCATTGCCATAGAAATTAATCCTCGTGTTTCACGATCTTCAGCACTAGCCAGTAAAGCTACGGGATATCCTATTGCAAAAATAGCAGCAAAACTTGCTATTGGTTATTCTTTGGATGAGCTCCAAAATCAAATTACAAAATCAACTTCGGCATTATTTGAGCCGACTCTAGATTATGTCATTGTAAAAATACCACGTTGGAATTTTGATAAATTTGAAGGAAGTGATCGTGAATTAGGTCTTCAAATGAAAGCTGTAGGTGAAGTGATGGGAATTGGACGTTCTTTTCAAGAAGCATTACACAAGGCAACCCAATCCTTAGAAATTAAACGCAATGGATTAGGCGCAGATGGCAAGGGCTACTCCAATTACGATCAAATTATTAGCAAACTAAAACATGCGAGTTGGGATCGTGTATTTGTGATTTATGATGCCATACAAATTGGGATTCCTCTTTCTCGGATTCATGAAATTACTAAAATCGATATGTGGTTTTTGAAACAATATGAAGAATTGTATTTCCTCGAAAAGGAAGTTTCAACATATTCCATAGAAACAATCACAAAAGAACTCTTGCTAGAGGCCAAACAAAAAGGATACGGAGATCGACAAATTGCCCATATGTTGAGCTGTTTGGAAAGCCAAGTGTACAACAAGCGTAAAGATTTTAATATCAACAGAGTTTACAAGTTGGTAGACACTTGTGCTGCAGAATTTGAGGCAAAAACACCTTATTATTATTCCACCTTTGAAAGCCAAATGACCACTAAAGAAGGACATACAGTTACAGAAAATGAAAGTGTTGTTACTGACAAAAAGAAAGTCATTGTTCTTGGTTCTGGACCTAATCGAATTGGACAGGGGATCGAATTTGATTACTGTTGTGTACATGGTGTTTTAGCGGCCGCCGAGTGCGGTTACGAAACCATCATGATTAACTGTAACCCTGAAACTGTATCTACAGATTTTGATACGGCAGACAAACTATATTTTGAACCTGTTTTTTGGGAGCATATATACGATATTATACAGCACGAAAAGCCTGAGGGCGTCATTGTTCAATTGGGTGGGCAAACGGCACTTAAGTTGGCTGAAAAACTGGATCGATATGGAATAAAGGTTATCGGAACGAGCTATCAGTCTTTAGATTTAGCCGAGGACCGGGGCTCTTTTTCTACACTTCTAAAAGAAAACAATATTCCTTATCCTGAATTTGATACAGCCGAAACCGCGGATCAAGCGCTTAAAGTTGCCGATAAATTAAATTTCCCAATACTAGTAAGACCTTCATATGTATTGGGTGGTCAAGGCATGAAAATCGTAATTAATAAGCAAGAACTTGAAGATCATGTGATCGATTTACTTCGTAAAATCCCAAATAATAAACTGCTTTTAGATCATTATTTAGATGGCGCCATTGAAGCAGAAGCCGATGCGATTTGCGATGGAGAAAATGTATACATCATCGGTATTATGGAGCACATAGAACCTTGTGGAATCCATTCTGGGGATAGTAATGCAACACTTCCACCATTCAATTTAGGGGATTTAGTGATGCAACAAATTAAAGATCATACAAAGAAAATTGCACTCGCTTTAAATACTGTTGGTCTAATCAACATCCAATTTGCTGTTAAGAATGATAAAGTATATATCATTGAAGCCAATCCAAGAGCATCTAGAACAGTACCTTTTATTGCAAAAGCATACGGAGAACCTTATGTGAATTATGCCACTAAAGTGATGCTAGGCGATAAAAAAGTTACTGATTTTGACTTTAAACCACATTTAGATGGCTATGCAATTAAGCAACCAGTCTTTTCATTCAATAAGTTTCCAAATGTGAATAAACAATTGGGACCAGAAATGAAAAGTACTGGAGAAAGCATTTTATTTATAGATAGTCTAAAAGACGATGAGTTCTATGATTTGTATGCTCGACGTAAAATGTATTTGAGTAAATAACAAAAAAAAAAGGCGGCGTTTTAGTCGCCTTTTTTTATGAGTTGAAAATCGAAAGAAATAATTACTGTATCACTGACTTTGTTACGAACAATTTTTGGAATTTCTATTGCAAAATCATCAGCACTTACATCAAAAGTACCGTTGAATTTCATGGTATTGTCTTCTTTAATTATATGAGTTTCAACAGAGATAGATGTACTCTTCCCATGCATTTCTAAGCGCCCCGAAAGGATATGTTTTTTATCTAAATTTTGAACATCAAAATTCAATAATTGCCCTTTAAAAATTGCTTTGGGATAACGATTGCTTTCGATATAACTTTCATTAAAATGCTCTTCCATAAGGGCATTTTTAAAACGAAACCCTTTG
>ERZ767310.228-NODE-228-length-35955-cov-4.785627_pt1 | contig 35955 bp, 32 predicted proteins | sample MGYA00374954_ERZ767310 | MGnify/ENA primary metagenome ERZ767310 (study PRJEB28948, sample SAMN06267188) | marine metagenome | isolation source: Columbia River Estuary | place: USA:Columbia River Estuary, USA | collected 2013-07-23 ...
CAAAGACACTGTTTTAGGTGTTGCCACGTGGCGATGGTTTGCAAAAGATGACGATGGAGATCAAACAATTACAACTGCAGAAATAAGATTCAATGATGGCAGCTGGTTTCCAGTAGATGTAAATCAAAGTTTACTGTCTTTTGTGATAGACCCAAATGCGACCGGTCAAACAGCGGATGCAGAAGTTTATTACGGTAACCGAAGTTTACCTCAAGCTAATAAAATTGATGGATTGATTCCAGAAGGTGACAATGAGCTTTACATCCGTGTGAGCGATATAGCCGGTTCCTTTAGTGAAGTGGATACGTCTAAGCTGGTTTTCTTTAAAAAACCTCAGCACGACTTTCTAGTTATAAGCGGGCAACCGATTTCTGTAAGCAATGTCTATTTACCCATCTTAAATAGCCTCAACCAGAGTTACGATTTTATAGACTTTGGTTTAAACGGTGGTGAGAACCAACCTTCTTTTTGGAACCCAACGTTTAAATTGACTCTAAGACAATACAAAACACTACTTGTCTATACAGATCCTTCCGTTTACAATAACCCGACTACAGGTGAGACCAAGTCAATCTTAAGTAATATGGGTCAAGGTATACAAGAGTTTACCGATAACGGAAACAAGGTTTTTATTACAACGTCATTTGCAAAAACAAGTGACTTAACAGAAATACAAGGCACCTACCCTATTGATGCTATTGAAACATCGAACGGACAAGCAAGACTTACAAATGACAGCAGCATTTATCCGGTGGTTACTGGAAACTATCCTACTGTTCAACCCACGAATATTTTAATTGGTGTGGTACCGATGATTGCATCTGCAGATGCAGAATTATTTTACCGCGCTGGAATTACAAAACTTTCAGGCTGGCAAGGTGACAATGTTGTGGCAGCACGTAGAAAATTTAATGGCAATATCAATCATGTGTTCTTTGCAATGGAGCTCCATTTAATGAACAAAGATTTACAGAGCCTCGAAGATTTATTTGAAGAAATTTTAGTGAATGATTTTAACTGGTAAAATACGTCTGCTTGCATTTTTTCTAAGCCTTTCCTTTTTAGGAATGAGCCAAACGGGAACCTTACGTGGCAATGTGAAAGACCTTCAAACAGGCGAAACGCTTCCTGGTGTTTCTGTTCTTATCGTTGGATCCTATAAAGTAGCAAACACAGATTTTGATGGGAACTATGTCATTTCAGATATAAAACCAGGCGACTACTCTATTAAGGTACAGAGTATGGGTTATGGCACAAAAGTTTTCAATGACATTTCTATTAACATCGGTAAGTCAACAGTACTCGATATTAAACTTTCTACGGCAAAAGAAGTATTACAATCTATTACAGTAGTCGGAAGAAAAAGTCAAGTAGATTTAGAAAAAGCATCTTCTGAAATAACTTTCGGAAAAGAAGAAATAGATAATCTTAATGTTCGCGATGTTACAGAGCTCATAAGTTTACAGGCTGGCGTAACAAAAACCCAAGATGGACTTCAAATTAGAGGTGCACGTGTTTACGAAACAGAATACATTGTTGATGGCGTAAGTGCTCAAGATCCTTTGGCTGGAACAGGCTTTGGAGTAAACGTTGCAGCGAGTTCTGTGCAACAACTAGAATTAATTACTGGAGGCGCAGGCGCTGAATATGGCGGTGGTTCTTCTGGTGTAATCAACACAAAAATTAGAGAAGCTGGCGATAAATTTGCCATTTCTGGAAGTTGGCAACGTGACTTTTTCGGCTCATCAAATGAGGCTACTTCTTTCAATACGGACATTGCAGAATTGTCAATTGGTTTGCCTATTCCTGGTACCAAAAAGAAATTGACATTGTTTGGAAATGCAACAATGAATATCAGTGACACCTACTTTGGTGCTGAGGCAAATCAACTGAATAGTTCACTTGTAAACAACAGCACAACTTGGGGTGTTCGCCAAATGAACTCTTTTACCAACACCTTTAAATTAGGATGGACGGTAAAACCAGGCGTTAAAGTCACTTTGACAAACCAGCACAGTTTAAATATCAATCAAAACTCAAGATCGCTGCAAATTGTTGGTTTCGATGCAATCTTAACTCCAGGATTTCAATACAATAGAAGCAACAACTTAGACAACGCAACAACGTATACACACCAGTCTAATTTATTAGCCATCAACTACAGTCAATTGCTCAGTACCAAATGGGGTATTAATTTAAGTGCTGGACACTTGTTTACAAACTTAAGAGCTGACGCGAATGGCCGTCCGTTTAGAGAAGAAACGGTAAGCCAGATTTACGATGAAGATAACATCAATACCTACCCAATTGGTATCTTCAATCCAGATGATCCTTTCGGTATTATTTATACGCTTCCGGGTAATGGTTTGGTAAACAATGGTGGAATTACACCTATTTGGCATGATCACTATGCTGAGGAGTACACGCTGAAAGCAAAGGCTAATTTCTTCCCAAACAAGACGCACGAATTTAGTTTCGGAGTTGAACATGTGTTTCAAGAGTACCAATGGGCAGACGTAAACAGACCATGGGTTGGAGCTCCTATTAAGCTGAATGACTCAACGTTTACACCTTCCATAAGTGTAGGGTCATCCAATGACATTTGGAAAGTTCAACCACAAAAAGGAGGCCTATACATTCAGGATAAAATAAGTTACCAAGGTATAATTGCAACCATTGGTTTGAGGATGAACTATTGGGCTGCAGGTAAATTTGCAGACGATGCCGTAAACGATCCGAACTCTCCAGTTATTGATCAGGTGCGCTCGGATTATCTTGAAAAAACAACCCCGTTTGCTGGGCTTCGCTGGAAAGCAAGACTGTTACCACGATTGAACGTTTCTTTCCCGGTAACGGCAAACAACGTACTTTATTTTAGTTATGGCCATGCCATGCGAACGCCACACCCAAGGTTTTTATATGCTGGTTTAAATCCAACTTACCTTGATCAATCTTTCTTATCTAACTTAGGTAATCCAGACATCGACCCTGAAGTAAATGTTTCGTACGAAATCGGCTTTAAAACATTGATCACAAGCGACATTGGTTTAAGCATTGCAGCATATAACAACAACAGATTTGATTATATCGTTTCGCGTAGAGTAATTGTTACAGATCAAACAGGTCGTCCGGTAACAAAAACTATGTATATCAACCAAGATTACGCGAAGATTACGGGTATAGAAACTACGTTGAATTACCGTATTGGAAAACACTTTAACACTTTTGCAAATGTTGGATACCAGGTTGCACGTGGTAAGTCTAACTCAGCAAGAGAAAGCTCTTTACAAATTGCCCAAAATGGAGAGGTTGCTTTAACAAGCGAACAATATTTAGCATGGGATAGACCTTGGAAGATTGGTGCTGGAGTAATTTTCAATCCAGATACAAGCTTGAAGAAATTACACGGTTTAAGAATCTTTTGGAATTTCAACTACACCTCGGGATACCGTTATACGCCACAAGTTAAAATTGGCGAGAATGATTTAGGCCGTCCAATTTACCAGCCAGACATCAGCAGATATTTGCAGGGAAAGGCAGCAGCATGGTTTAACTCTGACTTCAAAGCAAGCTACAACATTCCTATAGGAAAATCGCGTAGCGGTGTAATTTTCAGCTTCGAAATTAGAAACGTCTTCAACAATAAAAATGCTCAGATTATTAATCCGGTTACAGGCAGAGCCTACGAATATGGTGACGATGTACCAACTGAATGGAGAGATCCAAGACCAGAATTTAACGGGCCACAAGAACAAGGCGTAGATCCTAGAAATCCAGCGAGATATCTAGCACCACGTCAAATATTATGGGGAATAGCATTTAAGTTTTAATGAAAAGAAGAATTCTTGTCATAGCGTTATTTATTGCCTTTAGCACACAGGCACAATTGATCCCCAATTTTGGTGGTGAGCGCGCGGGGCTTTCAGCTTTAAGCTTTTTGAAAAACGACATTAGCCCACGTTCTCTAGGAATGGCTGGTGCTTCAACTGCCTTAAATGGCGATGGTTATTCTATCCTTCAGAACCCTGCTGGGATGTATGAATTAGAAGGTCAAGCTTGGACTTTAACCAATAGCTTTTTAGGTGCTGGAATTAACCAAGCATTTATCTCAGCTATTTTTCCTCTAAAAAATAAAACATCGGCAATTGGTGCTTCTATTAATACACTAACTACTGGCGCAATTGAAGAGCGCACAGAATTTCAACCTTTCGGGACAGGTCGTTTGGTTTATGGCACAAACATGGCCGTTGCGGCAAGTTACTCGCAACAATTAAGTGATCAATTCTCTTTAGGTGTGACGCTTAAATATGTGTATGAAAACCTTGCTGATTTCACCAATCATACGATAACTACAGACGTTGGCTTTTTGTACAAGTTAGATGTAAGAGATCTTCAGTTTGCTGTTTTATTGAAAAACTTTGGTGGCAACTCTAACTTAAGCGGAAGCTTTTTGGCTTCTTCGTTTAACAGAAGTACTGTTGCTAATCTAGAAAAGAATACGTTGCCTAATGTGTTTTCCATTGGCGTTTCTATCACAGCTTGGGAAAATGAACACCACCACTTATTGGGAGCCTTTCAACTGAATCATCCGAATGATAATTCAGAAAACTATCGCTTAGGTTTAGAGTATGATTATTTAAAATTACTCTTCGTTCGCGGTGGTCTTAAAATGAATGTGAAAGGTCAGGCATATCCAACCATGGGCGTTGGTGTAAGAACAAATATTGGAGCACATAGTTTATTTATAGATTATGCTACAAATCCAACTGAGTATTTAGGATGGCAACATCTTATTGGACTGAATTTTAACATAAACCGTATGGAAAGATGAAAAAACTAATTCTATTCGTTTTGTTAGTCGCAACATTCTGGTCGTGCGATAATTATTTTGGAGAGAAAACAGATCTTAGTTTTATCGAGGTCCCAACCTATTCTAATCGCGACATTGCCTATGTTCCAATTGAACCTTCTTTTCGAGGGTTTGTGCGTCCTACAAACATTACTATTGGTTTTGATGAATTAATCTACATAGTAGACGAAGGAACTGAAGAAATTGTATGCTACGATGAAGCTGCGAATGAGCAAGGTCGCTTTTTTATTCCTGGCTTAACTTTCGTAACGCAAGACAGAAGACTAAATCTGTTGGCTATTGGCACTTATGACACGATTGTAAACGGAGTAAATTATAGCCTTTCTACAATTTACCGTATCAACCAATATTCGGCCACAGGCTATGGTCTTACCTCTGCTAAAATCACAAAATCAATTGTTCATCCTTTTTACTTTAAGAACTCTTTTAACTTGTCTGATGCGGATGTAACTTTTAACAACATCTCAATAATTGGAAATGAGATTAATCCTGACAGAAACAATCAATATTATGTTTCGCGTCAAGGACCTAGCGTGAACAATGCTAACCAGGGACCGGACAATGCCATTATTCTTTTTACGAACGAAGACAACTATTTATCTCCGGTACCTGTAACAACAAGTGGCGGTTTATTTAACAACTATTTTAAAGACCCGCATGGTGTTACTACATTTTGCAAGCCACCACAATTAGGAGCGAACACAAGTCCTGACTTCTTATACACTTCATTAGATCCAAGTAATTTATTGAAAGTGCAATACATTGAATTTATTGAAGCTGAATTTGGAGCAGAATACAGACCTATAATATTTCCGGTAAACGACCCTTTAGCTTCAGGATTCCTATATACACCTGGGAAGTTTGAAGAGCCTAAAGGCATTACTGTTGCTGGAGATGAAACACGTTATATTTTCGTAACCGATGCGGCCAAAGACAGTGTCTATCAATTTACATCGAATGGATTAGAAGGTATCCCTCCTCCTCCAGGATCAGATGATAAGATATATCAGAAAGCATCGTTTGGTGGAACAGGAACTGGACCAACACAATTCAATGAGCCGCTTGGCGTAGCATACTTCAATAAAATACTGTATGTAGCCGATGCAGGTAACGGCAGAATCCTTAGATTTAAGCTTACTTTAGATTTTGACTAAATCTTTAATTCGGTGAGCAATTCCTTTCACTCATTAAAGTGTGGACGGAGACTTTGTAGAGGTTATTCGGATATGTAAATACTTATATTTGTAAGGTTATGCAACCTATGTATAAAAATATTATTGCAACCCTTCTATTTGTTTTTATGAGCACTGCCGTTTTTGCGCAGAATAAAGCTCCAGAAAATAATGTAACAGAGTCTTGCCCTATACGCATGCCAAATGCCTTTACACCTAATGATGATGGTGTAAACGACTTTTTCTATTTCACATTTAAAGACGATTGCTTACCTTCTTCTTTTAGCCTTCAAGTTTTTGACCGTTACGGACGCTTAGTTTTTGAAACTAAAAGCTATCAAGAAAAATGGGATGGGCGTTTTGACGGACAGCAATTGAATGACGGTGGTTATTTCTGGGTGATGTCTGCAAACATTGTTCTTCCAGAAGATTCTGAGCAAACAAACTTTACAAAAAAGGGTTCTGTTCTTATTATTAGATAAAATTAAATCTCATACGAGTTTAAATGTCATCACCTTTATGGTGATTTTTTTATGACTAAAATTTCAGCAAAAAAAAAGAGCTGATAAAGCTCTTTTTAATTGTAATAAAAATGGGGAATATTCTTATGCCACTGGATAGCCATTCTCAGCTTCTTGACCCGGATCTGCAAACGTGAGTTTCCCCTCTTTTGTTTCTCCCATCAAAATCATGCCTTCGCTTTCGATGCCGCGCATCTTACGAGGCGCTAGATTGGCTACAACTGTTACTTTCTTTCCAACGATGTCTTCTGCCGAATAATGTTCAGCTATACCGCTTAAAATCGTTCTCTGCTCAAAGCCTAAATCCACCGTAAGGTTTAAAAGCTTTTTAGCCTTCGGTACTTTTGTCGCTTCAATGATTGTACCCACTCGTAAATCTATCTTTTGAAAATCTTCAAAAACGATTTCGTCTTTTATAGGCTCGAAAGAAGCTTCTACTGTTTTGGTCGCTTCTAGCTTTTCAACTTGTTCCTCTATGGCTTTGTCTTCAATTTTATCGAATAAAATTCCAAACTTGCCTAAAGTATGACCGCCTTCTAGTATGATTTCCTTTTGCAAATCGTTCCAATCTAAAGAAGGAAGATTCAAAAAGCCTTTTAGTTTTTCAGAAGTATTTGGTAAAAACGGCTGACCCATAATAGCAAGGCCGGCTGCAATTTGAGTTGCTGTAAACATAACAGCCTCTGTGCGCTTAGCATCGGTCTTTACCTTTTTCCAAGGCTCTTGATCTGCCAAATATTTGTTACCCAAACGCGCTAAATTCATAAACTCTGCTAGTCCGTCTCTAAATTTATAATTCTCAATCGCTGCTTCTACTTTTTTAGAAATAGACTGAATAGAAGCCAATGCTGTTCTATCTTCTTCTGTTATTTCTACATCGACTGGTAAAACAGAATTATAATACTTGTTGTTCAGTACCATTACTCGGTTTATGAAGTTTCCGAAAATGGCAACCAATTCATTGTTATTCTTTGCTTGAAAATCTTTCCAAGTAAAATCGTTGTCTTTTGTTTCTGGTAACGTGGCATTCAGCGCATAGCGCAAAACATCTTGTTTGTCTGGAAAATCTTCTAAATACTCGTGCAACCAAACTGCCCAATTGCGAGAGGTAGAAATCTTATCGCCTTCCAAGTTTAAAAACTCGTTGGCTGGAACATTATCTGCAAGAACATACCCACCATGCTCCATGAGCATAGCAGGAAAGATGATACAGTGAAAAACGATATTATCCTTTCCTATAAAGTGAACCAATTGTGTATCCTCTTCTTTCCACCATTTTTCCCAATTCTCACCTTCCAATTCTCGAGTTGCCGAAATGTAACCGATAGGCGCATCGAACCAAACGTAAAGTACTTTGCCCTCACCTCCTTCAACAGGCACAGGTACGCCCCAGTCTAAATCTCTGGTCATCGCTCTAGGCTGAAGACCATCTCCGCTGTTTAGCCAAGAGTTACATTGACCGTAAACATTCGGTTTCCAATCTTTATGTTGATTTAAATAGTCGCGCAATTTTGGCGACAATTTATCCAATGGTAAAAACCAGTTTTTTGTGCTCTTTAATTCTGGAACCGCTCCAGATAATGTCGACTTAGGATTAATTAAATCTGTTGGGCTCAATGAAGTCCCGCAGTTTTCGCATTGGTCGCCATAAGCACCATCGCTTCTACAATTTGGGCAAGTCCCTACAATGTATCTGTCTGCTAAAAACTGATTGGCTTCTGTATCAAAATATTGCTGCGTTTCTTTTTCTACAAGCGCGCCTTTGTCATACAGTGTTTTAAAAAATTCAGAAGCGTTTTCCTTATGAACTTCAGAAGAGGTTCTAGAATAAACGTCAAACCCAATCCCAAAATCTGAGAAAGCCTTTTTCATCATCCCGTTGTAACGGTCTACAATGTCTTGAGGCATAACGCCTTCTTTCTTCGCTTTGATCGTAATTGGAACACCGTGCTCATCGCTGCCACACACAAAGCGGACATCTCTTCCGCGCAAGCGCAAATAGCGCACGTAAATATCTGCAGGCAAGTAACAGCCGGCTAAATGACCAATATGAACGGGACCGTTTGCATAAGGCAAAGCGGCAGTTACCGTATATCTTTTAGGATTCTTCATTGAAAAATAATATGGCCGTAAAAATAGAGAATGTAAGCGGTTTGAGAGAATAGTTTACAAATGAAAAAAGCTCCAATAAATCGGAGCTTTTTGTGATTTATTTACAAAACCCTAGTTGGCCCACACCAACTTTTTTGTCACCTCTTTACCATTACTGGTTAGACGTAATAAATACACCCCACTATTTAAATTCTTATTCAAAGACAATTTATAACCCGATGGGCTCGCTTCAAATTCTGACCAAACTTGTTCTTTTTGTCCAGTGATATTATATAAAATGGCTAACGAATTATTTGCAATACTCACTGAAGTTTTCAAAGCAATTGCCTCATTTTGACGGAATACTTTTAAATCTTCGAAATATGACTCTTCTTTAATACTTATTGAAGAAGCATATTGTAAGACTGTTTGTTGAGCAGTATTAAAATTCCCCCCATTATAAACTACCGTAGAATCTGCAGGATTCACCACGTAATAACGAGGTGTTCCTGAAACAAGAAAATCTTTGTTTGAATCTGCAAAGGAAAAAATTTGATTCCATCCATATGTGGTATTCCATGACGTAATTTCAGAACATGTTGGCACATCTGTTTTGTAATTAAAAACCATTGCTCCCCAGCCCGCAATTGTTGCTTTATTTTGATCTATGAAACTTTCAAATCCAGAAGCATGGCTCATGCATATGCTGCAGTCTAATCCCTTAGATGCAATCATTAACACTTTCCCTGAGGCTAAAACCGAGTAAATGTCTTGCGTATTTCCATTACAATCGGTATATGAAGCGTTTGGAATTTTTTGGGCCGAAAGGCCAAAAACAAAAATGATAAAAATTGATAGTAATATTTTTTTCATGTAAGACTTAGTTCGATTAGGCTATAATAAAGAAGACTAATACATTTAATTCTCCTTACAATTTACTTGTCAATTGCCTTAAATTAGTCTTTTTTAATTAATTCCTTTTATGATCATCCCCTCTTCGCTGCAAAAAGGCGATACCATTGGCATAACGAGTACGGCTCGTAAAATTTATCTAAATGAATTGGTGTTCACCATTGAGTTTTTAGAACACAAAGGGTTTAAGGTGAAAATGGGCTCTTGCATAGGCTTGAAGGACCATCAGTTTGCTGGAACTGAAAATGAAAGAACAACTTCTATTAATGAATTAATTGAAGATAATTCTGTAAAAGCTATTCTCTGTGCACGGGGCGGCTATGGTTCTGTGAGAATTGTAGATCATATCAATTGGAATGCTTTTCAAGAAGCTCCAAAATGGATTTGCGGGTATAGCGATGTTACTGTTTTGCATGCACGCACACACACACTTGGAGTGGCTTCACTGCACAGCACCATGCCAATAAATTTTAAAAACAACACCGAAGAAGCCCTCGAAAGCTTTGTTTCGCAACTCAAAGGAACACCTACTTCGCTCTCCGCTGACACCCATGCACTGAACAGAACAGGCATTGCATCGGGACAACTGGTAGGCGGCAATCTCTCTATTCTTTACAGCCTGCTGGGCAGCAAAGATCAACTCGACACAACGGGTAAAATTCTTTTTCTGGAAGATCTGGACGAATACCTGTATCACATAGATAGAATGATGCAGGCCTTAAAAAGAGCCGGCATGCTGGATGACCTTGCAGGCCTGGTCATTGGCGGCATGAGCGATATGAACGACAATGCCATTCCGTTTGGAAGCAGCGCAATTCAAACCATTGCCAATGCAGTAATAGACTATAACTACCCTGTAGCTTTTAATTTCCCTGTTGGACATTTAAATGATAACCAAACGCTAACACTTGGTGCTGAATATGAATTGAAAGTTGAGGAATATTCAGAGCTTATTCCAAAAATATAAAAATGGCCGAACACAATGAAACCGGAAACTTTGGCGAAAACCTAGCCGCCAACTACCTTCAAAAAAAAGGCTATAAAATCCATGAGCGTAATTTTGTTTTTGAACGTGCTGAAATAGACATCATCGCTGAAAAGGAAAACACACTCATAATCGTGGAGGTAAAAACGCGCGCATCCGAACTCTTCGAAACTGCCACAGAACTAGTAAGTAGCCGACAAATCAAACAAATAATAGCGGCTACAGAAGGTTACATCCATTTAAGAGACATTGACTTAGAAACGCGTTTTGATATAATAGCTGTTATTCTAGATGAACGCCCGCCAAAAATAGAACACATAAAAGAGGCCTTTTACCCTACTCTCTAAACTCGATAACCACCTAGTATTTAATGGGTAAATCAGTTGTACATTTGCAAAAATTTTTACCACAGTATGAGACAAGGCAATTCAGCAGGAAGAGGACGAGGAAAGCAAGACGATAAAAGAAAACCTACTACCCGAAAGTCGAACAGTAACCGACCTAAAAAGAAGTTCTCTCAGAACGTGGAAAACGAACGCAAGTTCTACAAACCCGGCCTTAAACAAGCTGAGAATGTTCTCAGCACAAAAGACAGTACCGAAGGTGTTAGACTGAACAAGTTTATTGCTGCCACTGGACTTTGTTCAAGACGTGAAGCTGATGTGCATATTGCTTCTGGAATGGTTGCCGTCAACGGAAAAATCATGGCCGAAATGGGTTATAAAGTTCAACCTACCGATGTTGTTAAATACAACGGAGAAACGATTAAGGGCGAAGGAAAAGTCTATTTACTACTCAACAAACCAAAAGGGTTTATTACTACAATGGATGATCCAAAAGCGCGTAAGACCGTAATGGATTTAGTGGGCAATGCATGTAAGGAAAGAATCTATCCTGTAGGAAGGTTAGACCGCGCAACAACTGGTATTTTATTGTTCACCAACGATGGTGAAATTGCACAGAAATTGACGCACCCCTCGCATGGTGCGAGGAAAATATATGCGGTAACTTTAGATAAAGCTTTAACAAACAGTGATTATTCTAAAATTCTTTCTGGATTGCAACTCGAAGACGGTCTGGCTCCAGTTGATCGCTTAGAATTTATTAATGACAAAGACAAAAAACACTTAGGTATAGAAATTCATATTGGGCGAAACAGAATTGTGAGACGCATCTTTAAAGAATTAGGCTACGAAGTGATGAAATTGGATAGAACTTTATTCCACACCTTTACTAAGAAAAACTTGAAACGTGGTGATTACAGATTTTTGAATGCTGAAGAATTGAAGTATTTGAAAATGAAGTAATTTCTCGACAATCTTAGTTTACCAATTTACGTTTGTGTTTGGACTGAACTTTGCATTTATTAGTCAAAACAAAACAGCATTAACACTACAGAAGAACATAAAACAACATCCGGAACGGATATAAAAAAGAAGAACATTTGGTTAAGACGACTTGGTGTTTTGTTCATTTTAATTGCACTATTTCTGGGTGCAGCAGGTGCTTATGTTTATTCCAATCAAGACCAAATACTCAACTTCGTAGTAAAAGAACTCAATCAATCGCTTAAAGCGGAAATCAAAGTAAAAACCTATAAGCTTGACTTGTTTTCGCACTTCCCAGAAGTGGCCATTCACTTCAGCGATGTGGAATGTTTAGAAGTCACACCTCAACCCAACGAGCAACTGTTCACATTTAAATCGTTGTATGTAAATCTCAATTTCTGGGATGTAATTCAGCAGGATTACGACATTAAGAAACTAAGTGTTGAAGACGGTTACGTCAACATTAAAATTTACAAAGACGGAAGTAACAACTACACATTTTGGAATCCGAGTTCAGATACCTCAAGCACTAGGATTGAGCTTTCAGAAGTGCTTTTCACAAATACAAAATTTTACTTTTTTGAACAAGAAAGAGATGTTGTCATCAGCGCAATGATTGAAGACTTGAGCTTGACCGGTGAATTTTGGAAAGAGGAATTTAGCGCGCAAATAGCTTTCAACACGAACGACTTTAACTTGTCCATTAACGAAGATGTTTTCTTAGCTGAGAGTCGCGTTTCTGCTGAAACCAAATTCTTAACAAATCCTCAAACGGTTAGCATAAACAAAAGCAATCTAGAAATCAACAAACTTAAATTCAGCGTAGATGGAACCATTTTGGAAGAATCTAGCAAATGGAAAATTGCTGGGTTGAATCTTGAATTGCCACGTTTCATAGATGCTATTCCAAAGACGTTTTTACCGTTAAAAAATGACATGCAAACCAAAGGGCTTGCAAACGTCACAACAGTTTTAAAATCTGATTACAATGGCGTTGACATTACTTCTTCATTGGAAGTGATGAATGCGAGTTACAGTTCAAAAAAATCACCCGTATTTATTGATAATCTTGGTTTTATAGCAACCTTTAATAATGGAAAACGAAATAACTTAACCACAAGTTCTTTGCACATAGAAAACGCAAAAGGCAAAACACAAACAGGTAGTTTTTTCTGTGATGTAGATATTAAAAATTTTAAACGCCCAAGTATTTTCATCAATGGAGATGTTGCACTTAACTTGGAAGAGTTAATGAAAATTAGCAAGCCTGGTATTTTCGAAGAAGTTAAAGGAGAAGTAAACAGTTCATTTACTGCGTCTAACAGCTATTCTAGTTTTTCTGAAATACAAACACTCGCCTTGGCTAACGCAAGCTTTAGCGGAACAATGGAATTAACTAGCGGGTTCTTGAAATTCTCAAACTCAAATTTTCAGTTGGAAAACATTTCGGCCTCCTTGGGCTTAAACGGTAAAGATCTCACGATAAAAAAACTAAACCTTGAATCTGGAGAAAGCCAATTTTCAGCAAATGGAATCTTAACCAAAGTGCTTCATTTTGGAGATCACAACATGACACCTTATTTAAAACTAAACATTAACTCGACTAAGGTGAATGTTCAAAAAATTGCCAATTGGCAATTTGGTGAGACCAATTCTGAAAACAGCGCTCTACCTTTTAATTTTGAAACAAACCTGAGTGTTAATCACTTTTATTGGGATGGGTTTAACGGAAACGACTTGAAAGGAAAAATCACAGGAAACTCATCTTCCATTAAAGGATCTGAACTCTCTTTTAAGTCAAGCGATGGCCTCATGAAAGGGCGGTTTGAAGTTTCAACGGAAAGCAATTCACTAATCGCTTCGACTGATATTTCAAACCTAGAAATCAGTAAACTCTTTAAGGAATTTAAAAACTTTGGTCAAACAGATTTAACAGATAAAAACCTCAAAGGAAAATTAAACACACACGTTGATCTTAGATTAAGTTTTGATGACAATTGGGCAATTATTCCAAACTCTATTTGGATGGAAAGTGACTTGCTCATAGAAAATGGGGAGTTAAATAATTACAAACCACTTGAAAGTCTCGAAGCTTTTGCAGAAAAAAAAGACTTAAAAAACGTAAAATTCTCTACGCTGAGAAATACGATTAAAATTGAAAATAGTCGAATCTACATCCCACAGATGCGTATTGCGTCTAACGCATTGAACCTAGACATAGAAGGCATTCACTATTTTAATTCTAAAATTGATTACAGCATTCGTTTAGAGCTTACAAAAGTGTTGTCAGGAGGCAAAAAACCAAAGTCAGGTGGATACGATGATTTCGTCATCATAGAAGATCGACCTTCAGATGTTTACATCTGGGTAAAAGTGGGCTGTAATGTAGAAGAACCATGTACTGGACTTGATGTTAGCAAGATGAAAGACTCGATGAAGAAAGGTTTTAAAAATCAAGGACAGGAATTAAAAGAGCTGATAAATAAAGATACGGCAAAAACAGAGTCTACTCAATCTGAGTACATTTTTGAGTGGAGTGAAGAACCTGACACAAACGAACGAAACGACTAATGACACTACAAAATTTAGATCCAGAAGACTATTATAAAACTCCAGAAGGTTATATCGTCTTCACAGAAAAACACCATTTAAAAAGAGGTCATTGTTGCCAAAACGGATGTAAACATTGTCCCTACGGATTTGATAAAAAAAGAGGGATCTTTAAAAGAGCCTGATTTGAAAAGGAAGAAAAAAATGTTGATTTGGATATCTATACCCTTGTTGCTTTATGCAACTGTTTTAAGCATCGCGTATTACCACCAAGAAAAGCTCATTTTTCACCCTGAAGCGCTAGACACTGACTTTACGTTTTCATTTGAAGATAAGCACGAAGAGGTTGATATAAAAACAAAAGATAACCACTCGTTGCATGCTTTGCTTTTTGAAAGAGAAGAAAACAATCAGCTTGTGGTTTACTATCACGGCAATGCTGGCAATCTTGAACATTGGGGGCATATTGCTCCACTATATTTAAACGCTGGCTTCAATATAATTATTTACGACTACCGCGGATTCGGAAAAAGCACTGGCGAAATTGAAAATCAAGAAGCTTTATTAAGTGATGCGCAACTCGTTTACGACTTTGCGAAAACTCAATATGAAGAACCTGAAATCACGGTAATAGGTTATTCTTTAGGTTCGGGTATCGCCTCTTGGGTGGCTGGAAAAAATGAACCAAGAAGACTCATTTTAAAATCACCATACTTCGCACTTTCAGACTTAGCGGCTTCTAGATTGCCGTTTTTACCAGGTCGCACTTTGGTGAAATATAAATTACCAACCCACACGTATTTGGAAGATGTTGACTTTCCAATTTATATGTTTCATGGCGATAACGATTTGGTTATTCCAGTAGAGCATTCGCGCAAGCTGCATGACAAATTTCCAGAAATAAATTACATAGAGCTGAAAGGACAAAAACATCCTGCTATGAATTTCAATTTATCATATCAAGAATTCATTGCAGCCTTAAATAAGCCGCTTGGATAGAACTATTACTTTTTAGGAGTCAAGCCTTGCTTTGGCTTTTCAATGGGAGTTGCAGGCTGAAAACCTGAGTCAAACTCAATTTGTTTCTTAAGATAGAACTTCCCGTTTTCCCAATAAATTCCATCGTAGCTAAAGTCTGGTCCGTACCTTTTCCAGTCACGCTGAAAACTGGCATCTGGAGGTGAAAGATGATCCATCACAATCATGTTGAGTTCTGGCTTGTACTTTAAACTTGCTACAACTTTTTTAGAATAGCGAAAACGCAAACGGTAAGGACGTTGGTCGTATTTGTAGTCTGAAATAATTGGTGTTTCAAAAATCTTTGCCCCAAACGTCAATTTATTATTATCTACATGAACAACTTCAATTAATTTTTCTTGCACCTCTCTATCGCCCGGGCGATAACCCAAATACACTTGATAACGCCTTTTCTTATGCTTCACTTCAAATGTTTGATAGTAAATCGCACCAAACCAATTTTCAGGCTTTAACCAATCGTATTCAGGAGATTCTAATGATTTGCTATTGTCGGTTAAATCGACAACTTCAATCACTCCTTTTTTGCGCTTGATAAGGGCAAAACCATAGTAATTATAAGTTCCATCCTTTAACGGAACTAACCATGTAAAGAGACGAAGCTCCTCACTTTCTGCTGTAATTTTAGATAGGTTTTTTACTTTCTCGAAAGGATACTCAAAAGCTTCATTGTAATAAAGCATTTCTTCTAATACCGAAGTAAACTCTTTGTTCGATTGAAGACGTTCTTCTTCAAGCTTACCCGCAACAACCTTATCGCCAAGTATGGCTAAGTCCGATTCAAGTTCTGCAAGCGATACATTTTCAGACGCATCGCCCTCTTCGCCTTGAGCGAAAACAGAGTTAAAAATTAAAGTGGTAAAAACTAGAGTTAGATATCTCATATTTCTCAAAAACGAATTTTTAGGAAATATCTTGTTTAGAAACATTAATCTAAATGCATAAATGTTTTCTTGGCTGCCAATTGATCATCAGATTCAACATGGTTATCATCAGGAATACAGCAATCTACTGGACATACTTCAGCGCATTGTGGCTCTTCATGAAAACCATGACATTCTGTACACTTGTCAGTAGCAATGTAATACACATCAAAATCAACTGGTTCTTGTGCGGCATCTGCATCATACTTTTTTCCTTCAGGCGTAACAATGTTTCCTTTTAGATCTGTGCCTTCCGAAAATCGCCATTCCATGGCACCTTCATAAATCGCGTTGTTTGGGCATTCTGGTTCACATGCTCCGCAATTAATACACTCGTCAGTAATTATGATAGCCATTACAATTCTGTTTTACATTTGCGGGACAAAAATAACAACTCGGCATTTTAATAATGGACTTAAAGCAAAGAATTAAAGCATTCGACCTTCTTGGGAGTTATTTACGAAATTACTCGTCTAAAAATGAGGTAGATACAAATTATGAAGCTCTCGAAAATGCCATTATTAAAGCCAAAGTAAAAAACCAATGGTTTACATCTGAAAACTCTAGAATCGCCTTGTCTGCTTGGGCTGATGAACTAAAAACAGTGAAACTTAACGCTTGGGTTGCTGACTATTCTATTTCAGAAAATACTCCGAAAAACATTGGTATTATCATGGCTGGAAATCTTCCTTTAGTGGGGTTTCACGATTTACTTACGGTTTTACTTTCTGGTAATAAAGCTCTGGTAAAAGCTTCTTCTGATGACAGCGAACTCATGCCATTTATTTTAAACAAGCTTATTGAATTTGAGCCAGAGTTTAGACCCCTTATTGAAAGAGTAGAAAAGCTGACTAAGCCAGATGCCGTGATAGCCACTGGGAGCAATAATACAGCCCGCTACTTTGAAGCCTATTTTAATAAGTATCCAAACATTATTAGAAAGAACAGAAATTCTGTTGCCGTCATTTCGGGTGATGAAACTGAAGAAGATTTTAAACGCTTAGCCGATGATCTTTTTATGTATTTCGGACTAGGTTGTAGAAATGTAACTAAGTTATACCTTCCAAAAGGTTTCGATTTAAACAGAATATTCGCTGGAATTTTTCACTATGATGAAATTGGCTACCATAATAAATATGGCAACAATTACGATTACTATCGCGCAATTTATATGTTGAATAAAGAACCTTTTCTTGAAAACGGGTTTGCCATTTTAAGAGAAAATAAAAACCTTGGCTCTCCAGTCGCGGTTATAAACTATGAGTTTTACGACAATCTTGAGAAGTTAAAACAAGAACTCAAATCCGTTGAAGAAAAAATTCAGTGTATTGTGAGTTTAGAAAAGAGTATAGAAAACAGCGTCCGTTTTGGTCACAGTCAAAAACCTGCGTTAAACGATTATGCAGATGGTGTAGATACCATGAAATTCTTATTGGAGTTATAGCGTTACCAACCGCCAGAAGCACCGCCTCCGCCAAAACCACCTCCGCCAAAACCACCGAAGCCTCCGCCTCCACCAAAAGAGCTTCCTCCTCCACCGAAGCCGCCACTACTTCGACCCATGCTTCCAAGGAAGTATCCCGCGAGAAGCGCGTTTCCACCTCCGCCTCCGCGGCCACCGCGACCATTGCCTCGTCCACGACCAAACACAATGACTAAGAAAAAGAGAAGAACAAAGACAATCATACCAAAGGGTTTTTTGCCGTCTTGACCTCGATTGTTATCTTCTTTATAATTGCCATCAAGAGCAGCGAAAATGGAATCTAATCCATTCATTACTCCGCCATAATAATCGGAACGTTTAAAAAAAGGTGTTATGTCGTTTTCGATAATTGTTTTGGCCAATACGGAGTTTATATATTGCTCAATACCATAACCAGTTTGAATAGCCATTTTTCTATCTTCAACAGATATTAAAATAACAATACCATTGTCGTTTTCATTATCACCAACACCCCATTTTTCGCCTATCCAATCTGCAAATTCGTTTACCGGCATGCCGCTAGTATTATCTACAACTACAACTACAATTTCAACTCCAGTCGTGTCAAAATTTTGCAGGATTACATTGTCTATCGAAGCAATTTGGCGTTCACTAAAAAGCTTTATATATTGGTTAACAGGATAATCACGTAAAGGTTTTTCAGGAACATCCATGGAAAAACCAGAAATGAAACTGAATAAAAATAGAATTAATGTAATTCTCTTAACCATTAAACTTTTGTTGATATTTCATCTGACAGCTCGTTGCTGTCGTCATCTCGATAGGGAAAAAACTCAGATAATGCTTTTCCACCAGCTTTAATTCCTTCGGCTAATCCCGATACAAAATCGCCCTTTCTAAAATTCTCTTGCATTAAATCTCTAATGTGATTCCAGAAATCATCAGGTACTTTTTCATCTATACCCTTGTCGCCTAAAATTGCAAACTGGTGGTCATCTGTTGCTAGGTAAATTAAAACACCATTCCGCTCAGCTGTTTTATGCATCTCTAAAGCGGCAAAAACTTCAACAGCACGTTTGTATGCATCTTTCTCATGATGGGTTTCTATGTGCACTCTAATTTCACCAGAGGTATTCAATTCAGCTTCTTGAATAGCTTCTACCACTCGTTGCTCTTCACTCTCCGAAAGAAACTTTCTTATTTCACTCAAATCTTAAAAATTTACTTCGGGCGCTTTCTCAGAACCAGCCTCTGATTGGAAATATCCTTTCGCATCAAAACCAGCCATGTTCGCCAAAATCATCGTAGGGAATTTGCGAATAGCCCCGTTATATGCTTCAACCTTTTTATTGAATTTTTGTCTTTCAAAACCTATCTTATTTTCAGTATTGGTCAACTCTTGTTGCAGAGCCATAAAGTTTTGATTGGCCTTCAAGTCTGGATATTTTTCAATCGTAACAAGCAATCGAGACAGTGCTCCACTCAAACCGTCTTGTGCAGATTGAAACTTACTTATAGCCTCAGGAGACAAGTTGTTTGCATCAATGTTTACTGAAGTTGCCTTACTTCTTGCTTCTATAACCTGAGTTAAAGTCTCCTGCTCAAATTCAGCATAACCTTTCACCGTGTTTACCAAATTCGGAATTAAATCTGCGCGCCTTTGGTAGGCAGTTTCAACATCAGCCCAGCTAGACGACACGCCTTCATCCATACCCACAAGGTTGTTATAACTGCCAACAAACATAATGACCCCTAATATTGCAAGACCTACTATGGATGCTGCTATGACTAATACGATTTTTTTCATCTCTTATAAATTCTCTTTAATTTTTATCAATTCTTCTTTTATCCGGTTTAAACGTCCGGCTATTGCCGAAACATTCATCGCCTCTTCTTTGTTTTCTTTTAATCTACGTTTCGCACCTTCAATGGTATAGCCTTGCTCTTTCAACAAATGGTATATAACCTTAAACATTTCAATGTCCTTTGGCGTATACATTCTTTTCCCTCTTTGGTTTTTCTTTGGGTGCAGCTGAGAGAACTCTTTTTCCCAAAATCTAATCAGCGATGCGTTCACTTCGAACAAGTTCGCCACTTCGCCAATACTGTAGTATCGTTTCGTTAATTCTTCGGTGTTTGGTATTTGCATGTAGCGAAAATAGAAAATTGACTAACAGTAAGAATGACTTTTGTTCAAAGTACGACATAAAAAAAGCGCCTCTTAAGAAGGCGCTCTTAAAAATTTGTTAAGCTTTTTAGTCGAAAGACTGGTTAATTGAATTTGAAATCTCGATCATTTGCTCAAATTCTTCAGGTGTTAAATCTGAATAGTAGAAATTAATCGGGTTTACTTTTTTACCATCTTTCACTACTTCATAATGCAAGTGTGGTCCTGCAGATCTGCCACTGTTTCCAACATACCCTATAACATCGCCACGCTTAACACTCTGACCTTTTCTTACCGCCACCTTGCTCATGTGAGCGTAAAGCGTTTGGTAGCCATATCCGTGATCTATTACAATATATTTGCCGTAGCCTGAACCCCCTATTTTTCTGTCATTGCTAATTTTCCCATCACCAGTCGCAAAAATTGGAGTTCCAGTTTTTGCTGAAAAATCCATACCCCAGTGCATTTTACGTACTTTGTAAATCGGGTGAATTCTACGACCATAGCCAGAAGCCATGCGCTTTAAATTTTTATTTGCCACCGGTTGAATTCCCGGAATAGCAGCCAGCATCTTTTCTTTATCTAAAGCCAAATTCTTAACATCGTCAAAACTTTTGCTTTGAACAGCTGCCATTTTAGAAAGAATGTCCAATTTCTTTTGCGTCTCAACAAGTAATTCCGAACTTTCGTATCCTTCTAATTCTTTGTAACGATTCGCTCCTCCAAAACCGGCATTTCTAACTGAACTAGGAATAGGGTCAGATTCGAAAATAACGCGGTAAATATTATCATCTCTATTCTGCATGTCATCCAACACAACAGCCATATTATCCATGCGCTCATTTAACAAGTTGTATTGAATTTGCAACGCTAAATTTTCACGAATCAATTTTTTCTCTTTTGGAGAGTCAATTACAATGGTATACAACACAAAAAATAGAGCTGCCAGAATACCCGAAGCTGCTATTACCACTATAGAATCCTTCACTTTCTGACGAAAGCTACGCTCTATTTTCCTATAGGATAAAGTTTTAGTGTCGTAATAGTACTTAACCTTGGACATTCACAATGAGTTTTATCTATTTTTGCACGCTAAAATTGTAGAAAAGCAAGCGTAATTTGAGCGCAAATGTAATTTATTTTAAACATTACAATCGTTAAAAAACGTTAAAACACTGATTATCAGATATGCTAACATCATCAGAAATACGTAGAAAGTTCTTAGAATTCTTCGCTTCCAAGTCTCACGAAGTAGTTGCTTCTGCGCCTATTGTAGTTAAGAACGACCCGACTCTAATGTTTACCAATGCTGGAATGAACCAATTCAAGGATATTTTTCTTGGACACGCACCAGCGAAAAGCGCGCGTATAACTGATACTCAGAAGTGTTTGCGTGTATCTGGAAAGCACAATGACCTAGAAGAAGTTGGTATGGACACATATCACCATACGATGTTCGAAATGCTGGGCAACTGGAGTTTTGGAGACTACTTTAAAAAAGATGCAATTGATTGGGCTTGGGAACTTTTAGTTGATGAATTTAAAATTGACAAAAGTCGTTTATATGCTACTGTTTTTGAGGGCGACAAAACAGACCAGTTAGATTCTGATCATGAGGCTTATAGCTATTGGGAGAAATATTTACCAAAAGATCAAATCCTTTACGGGAATAAAAAAGACAATTTTTGGGAAATGGGCGAAGCCGGCCCTTGTGGACCAGCATCAGAAATTCATGTAGATATTAGATCTGACGAAGAAAGAGCTAAAATTTCTGGTGCCGAATTAGTTAACATGGATCACCCGCAGGTAGTTGAAATCTGGAACTTGGTCTTCATGGAATACAATCGCAAAGCAAGCGGAGCCTTAGAACCACTTCCAAATAAGCATGTGGATACAGGCATGGGGTTTGAGCGCTTATGCATGGTTCTTCAAGGCAAGCAATCGAACTATGACACAGATGTTTTCACGCCCCTAATTGAAATGCTGTCAAGCATTTCAGGAATTAAGTATGGCGCAAGTGAAAAAACAGATATAGCTATTCGAGTAATTTCTGACCATGTTAGAGCTGTAGCTTTTGCTATTGCCGATGGACAGTTGCCTTCGAATACAGGAGCTGGCTATGTGATAAGAAGAATCTTAAGACGCGCTATTCGTTATGGATATGCTCAACTTAAGTTAAAAGAGCCTTTTATCTACAATTTAGTCGATGTGCTGGTTGCTGAAATGGGCGACAACTTCACGGAACTAAAAAACAATCATGAGCTAGTAAAAAAGGTAATTGAAGAAGAAGAATCTTCATTTTTAAGAACAGTCGCTCAAGGTCTTATGCGTTTAGATCAAATAATTGACGAAAGCCAAGACAACAAAGTTGATGGAACAAAGGCATTTGAACTGTACGATACGTTTGGTTTCCCCTTTGATTTAACCCAACTTATATTAAGAGAACTCGGTCTTGAAGTAGAAGAGGCTGAATTTAATGCTGAAATGCAGCGGCAGAAAGAGCGCAGCCGCGCAGCAACAAAACTTACAACAGATGACTGGGTTGTTATTTTAGATGACGATCGTGATGAATTTGTTGGGTATGATCAAATTGAAGCGCAAGTAAAAATTACTCAATACAGAAAAGTTACGGCAAAGAAGAAGTCTTTCTTTCAACTCATGCTGAACTTCACTCCTTTTTACCCTGAGGGAGGCGGTCAAGTTGGAGATACCGGAGTTTTAATTTCTGATGATGAGAAAATTGACATTTTTGATACTAAAAAAGAAAATGGAAGAATTTTACACTTTACAAACAAGCTTCCAAAATCTATCATGTTTCCGTTCACCGCAATAGTGAATGCTGAGAAAAGAGCCTTAACTCAGAATAACCATAGTGCAACGCACTTACTACATGAATCCTTGCGTGAAATTTTAGGAACGCATGTAGAACAAAAAGGTTCGCTTGTAAAAGCAGATCACTTGCGATTCGATTTTTCCCATTTTCAAAAGGTAACTAAAGAGGAAATAAAAGAAATTGAATACTTAGTAAACTCTAAAGTGAGAGAGAACTTTAAACTTGAAGAGTTTAGAAACATCCCGATTGAAGAAGCCGCAGTCATGGGAGCAATGGCTCTGTTTGGTGAAAAATATGGCGATACGGTTAGAGCTATAAAATTTGGCAACTCAGTAGAATTGTGCGGTGGGACGCATGTTCAAGCCACCGGAAATATTGGGCTCTTCGTAATAACACAAGAAACCGCTGTTGCCGCAGGTATTCGAAGAATTGAAGCTATTACAGCTAATAAATCGATGGATTTCCTAACTGAAAAACTTGAGACATTAAAAGGGGTTGAAGACATCTTAAAAAACAGAAATAACGTAGTTGGCAGTATTGATGCACTTCAAAAAGAAAACGCAAGTCTTCAAAAACAACTGGACAATTTATTAAAAGAGAAAGCTGGCGGACTTAAAGATGAGCTTCTCGGTAAAGCCAAAGAGATTAATGGTATTAAACTCATTGCTGAAAGCATTGAACTAGACCCAAAAGCTATTAAGGATTTAGCCTTTGAATTAAAAAGTCAAGAAGACAATTTATTCCTTGTTCTCGCAAATCAATTTGGCGGTAAAGTGATGATTACAGTTGCCTTGAGTAAAAACCTTATCGATAGCAATAATTTACACGCTGGTAAAATCGTTAAAGAACTGGCAGCGGAGATTGGTGGCGGTGGCGGTGGCCAAGCTGAATTTGCTACTGCAGGCGGTAAAAACGCGAATGGCATTCCAAATGCTTTGGCAAAAGCCGAACAATTTTTAAACTAATTTGCACGCCAAACAATCATAAGAATGAAAAATATTTTAGCACTTATATTCATTTTGAGTTTTTCATTTAGCATGAAAGCTCAAAAAGACAAAGAAGAAAAGATTGTCTTTTACACAGACGATGTTGTAAAGCGTTCTAAAGTCTATGCAGGTCTTCATTATTCACCTTATTTCTTAACAAGAAATGTAGTAGCAGCTGGAACAACGCCAGGAGCAGGAATTAACTACCTGCTTAACGAAAGTACTAAAGGTGGGTATGGGCAATCTTATGGATTAGATCTGTACTATAAATTTGGTAGCTCATTGCATTTTGGTCTTGGAGCGAACGCCTCTAATGGGTCGTATCAAATAGATATCAAAGAAGCACTCATAAATGTTGGTATAATTTCAGATTCTATTGACGGAGATTACATTACAACAACCAAGGTCAGTTACATAAATGTACCCATTCAATTTGTCTACTCTATTCCATTTGGCGATAACTGGGAATTAGAAGTCATTCCTGCAGTTGAAATGAACTTTTTACAAAGCCTAAATCGCTCTGGAACAAACGAAGATGATATTACCGAAATCGATTGGGGAGACATTAAAGAGCAAGGAAGAGATTTGAACTGGACAGTTTCTATTGGTATTGGTGCAAATTACCGCATAACACCAAAATTTACGGTCTTTGCAAGACCTCATTTTAAATATCAGTTGAGACCTTTACTTCAAACATCTGGAGAGTACAGTGACAATCCAAACGAAGTACTCATGTGGATCGGAGGTCAAACAGGAATTCGCTTTTATTTCTAAAATTAATTTAGATTTTCAAGACTCAAACATTCCGACACCCATTGGAAACGTATGCCTGAGCTCTAGCTGACCATCAACAGAATCGTTATGGATAGTTAAAGTTGCATTCAATTCTTGAATTAGGCTGAGTCTTAACTTTTGATTTTGAACTGAGTCGAAATCGAGACTTCGCTCATTTTCAAACATTCTTTCTTCAAAAGAGTTTATCATGGCAATGTGGTTTATGCTATTACGTTTGGGGAGAGTAAATTTAGTCAAAGTACTACGCGCTAAACATGGCTCATATAAATTTCAAAATTGAATGGTTACAAAAAAAGGTTAGCTAAACATTCATTTAACTAACCCTGTTTCTTTGTCACTTATACAAGCTACTAGCGCACTAAACTCGCCTTTACTTTATCTACTGAGCTGCCGTCATCAGCGTCAAAATACAGGGTTACCTCTTCTTCAACCAAGCTTCCAGATCCAGCTATTTGAATATCATCAACAATTTGTGTTGGAATGACAAGATTATCACCAGAAATTTCTGCAATTACAGTAAAACTTAGCCCTTGATTGTACAAGCCTTTTATACCAACTTCAGTTAAAACAACTCTTTCAACAATTTCTACAGGATACGTTTGAGGTGCGAAATCGCCTTCAATTTCGCTACATGTCCAACTACCAATCCAAAACTCACGGTTGTCATACAAGTCAGAATCGTCTACACATGAAACAAATGCAATTAGCAAAACGGCAAGACTGAGTCTACTTAAATATATCGCTACCTTACTCTTCATTTGAAGTTGGTCTCAACGCATTTAGCTTTTCCGTTACCAACGGAGTAATGTCATAACTGTCATCCGCGTAAAGCAAACCACTTCCTAAAGGATAGGTAAACACAAAGTCCAAGTGGTTCTCCGTTTTAATCATGTTTAAAACAGAATCAACTTCATTTTTCATCAAGAGCATTAATTCTTGCTCACGGCCCATCAAGCTTCTTTCAACCTCTTGTTGATCTTGCATCATCTTACCGCGTGTCTGCTCAAGGTCATTTCTGTAATACTCAAATTCTTGCTGAGACATTGTCGGTGCTTTTTCTTCAAAAATCTTTACATTTTCTTGAAATACACTTTGCTTCTTTAAAAGCGCTTCTTCCGCTCCTTTGGCTTCCGCCTGAAACTCTTCCATCAACTCCTTATAGTAGTTGTAATACACTTGTAATGAATCCATGTTTACATACGCAACACTTAAACCTTCGCTTGCAGCAGAAGGAAGTGTAACCACTTTGGCTTCTTGGGTAGGCTCACCTTTAGTACCTAAGACTAGGTAAAACAAAACGGCAACAGCTACCAATAAAACTATATTTAAAGCACTTGATAAATTCTTCATTGTCAATTTTTAAAACAGGTTTTCTAATATTTCTGGGTTCACAAGATTTGGAACAGTTATTTTGAAATTAGGAGTTCTATCCATTTCTCGCTCAATGGCAAACATAGCTTCTTTATTTCTTGCCCAACTCCTTCTGGCAATTCCATTATTCACATCGTAAAACAACATCATTTGCAAGCGTCTATCAGCATCAGTTGAGCCATCTAGAAGCATACCAAAGCCTCCATTAACAACTTCACCCCAGCCTACACCACCACCATTATGAATACTCACCCATGTGGCACCTCTAAAGCTATCGCCAATAACATTTTGTATTGCCATATCAGCTGTAAAACTACTACCGTCATAAATGTTAGAAGTCTCTCTAAATGGAGAATCCGTTCCAGATACATCGTGGTGATCTCTTCCTAAAACGACAGGTCCAATCTTACCTTCTGCAATTGCTTTGTTAAACGCCAATGCAATTTTTGAGCGACCTTCCGCATCGGCATAAAGAATACGTGCCTGGCTTCCAACCACCATTTTATTTTCACCTGCAGCTTTTATCCAGCGAATGTTATCTGCCATTTGCTGTTGAATTTCTTCAGGAGAACCGTTCATTATTTCTTGCAAAACTTCAGCAGCTATCTTATCTGTATGCGCTAAATCTTCAGGCTTACCACTGGCGCAAACCCAACGGAATGGACCAAAGCCATAATCAAAACACATTGGCCCTAAAATATCCTGAACGTAGGATGGATATTTAAATAGAATACCATCTTCAGCCATAACATCAGCACCAGCCCTTGAAGCTTCTAACAAAAATGCATTTCCATAATCGAAGAAATACATGCCATTAGCTGTTAGCGTATTTACAGCTTCTGCATGACGTCTTAAAGTCTCTTGAATTTTTTCCTTAAACAACTCCGGCTGATCGGCCATCATTTTGTTGCTTTCCTCTAAGCTTAACCCAACAGGGTAATAACCTCCCGCCCACGGATTGTGCAATGAAGTTTGGTCCGAGCCCAAATCTACATGGATCTTTCTTTCTGTCAAACGCTCCCACAAATCTACAATATTGCCAACGTAGGCAAAAGAACGTGCTTCGCTTTTAGCTATTGATTCCAGTGCTAGATTGATGGTTTTATCTACATCAGATGATATTTCATCAACCCAACCTTGTTCATGTCTTTTATATGCAGCCTTTGGATTTATTTCGGCCGTAATACTCACCACTCCGGCAATATTTCCAGCTTTAGGCTGTGCACCACTCATACCACCTAAGCCAGCAGTAATAAACAAACGTGTTCTATTCTCTTCGCCTCGCTTACTAATTTTTCTAACAGCGTTTAACACTGTAATAGCAGTTCCATGAACGATACCCTGAGGGCCAATGTACATGTAACTTCCTGCTGTCATCTGACCATATTGGGTTACCCCAAGAGCATTAAATTTTTCCCAATCGTCTGGCTTCGAATAATTCGGAATCATCATTCCATTGGTCACAACCACTCTTGGCGCTTCTTTATGCGATGGAAAGATTCCCATCGGATGGCCGGAATACATGTGTAACGTTTGCTCTTCTGTTATTTGAGCTAAATATTGCATTGTTAAAATGTACTGCGCCCAGTTTTGAAAAACACCTCCGTTTCCGCCATAAGTAATTAACTCATGCGGATGCTGAGCCACTTTGTGATCTAAGTTATTTTGAATCATCAACATGATTGAAGCCCCTTGTGCACATTGTGCCGGGTACTCTTCAATTGGCCGTGCATACATTTCGTATGTTGGCATGAAACGATACATATAGATTCTGCCGTACCTTTTTAATTCTTCGGCAAACTCTTTAGACAAAAGATCGTGATGCTTGGCATCGAAATACCGCAATGCATTATTTACAGCTAGTTGCTTCTCTTTTGGAGTTAATATTTCCTTGCGCTTTGGCGCGTGATTTATTTCGATATCGTAGACAGGCTCCGGTGGCAATTCACTAGGAATACCCTGCAAAATTTGATCTCTGAACGTCATTTCACTCATGAAGTTGACTAATGAATTTAGGGCGCCAAATATCTGAAATTTATAGGATTATGAAACACTCATTTTTATTCTCAAGTCCGTCTAAAATTAGGGCATATATTTCTCTTGAGGCCTTAGATTTGTACTTTAAAAATTCATGTATGTCTATTTCTGAAAACATCCAAAAGATTAAATCTGAAATTCCAGAAAGTGTAACCTTGGTTGCAGTTAGTAAAACCAAACCTACCTCTGATATTATACTGGCTTACGATGGAGGTCAACGTATTTTTGGAGAAAACAAAATTCAGGAGATGGCCTCCAAATATGAAGAGCTCCCTAAAGACATACAATGGCATATGATTGGAAATGTGCAGACCAACAAAATTAAATACATGGCGCCATTTGTGAATTTAGTGCATGGTGTAGATCGCGAAAAAGTTTTAAAAGAACTCAACAAACAGGCGGTAAAAAATGAGCGTAAAATTGATTGCCTGCTGCAAGTTCATATAGCTAAAGAAGATACTAAGTTTGGATTTAGCCAAGATGAATTAATTGACTTATCTGAACATCTTGATGACTACGCCAATGTAAATGTGATTGGATTAATGGGCATGGCAACAAACACCGGAAATAAAAACCAAATAAAACTAGAGTTTGAAGGTTTGCGTTCCCTCTTTCAGAATCTAAAAGAAAAGTTGGGTGGAGATTTCAACACTTTGAGTATGGGAATGAGCGGAGATTATAATCTGGCCATAGAAAAGGGGAGCAACATGATTAGGGTAGGCTCGTCAATTTTCGGAGCTAGAAATTACGTCTAACGCTCCCTTGCGTTCAAGTAAAAAGTTAGGTCGAAATTTATACCAACCAGCACCGAAAATCGAACTTTTTCATCTTGATCAACCCCAAGAGCCGTTTGTAAATTAATGACTTTAAAAATATTCTCTACCCCGAAATAAACCTCACTGTAATGTCCCACATCTCCTGTATACAAATAATTTGTCCCTACATAAGATTGCAAATTAAACTCGCGGGTTAATGCAGGTTTTGACAATAACCAACCAAGAAAACGGTGTTTTAAATGGACTTCAACATAGCTTTTTGATGTACTGTAATCGTAATAAGGTAACGTACTAAACTGGCGAACATCTGTCCATCCATCATAAGAATTATTAATAAAAGATGTTTGCACCCCATTGAAGTGTTGGAAGTCTACAAACTCTATATGCTCAACATTATAAAATCCACCGAACACCAAATCAAATTCGAATAAGCCAATGTCCTTTAGGCGCGTTTTGTTACCGGCACTAAAACGAATGAAACTATAGTTCGGCATACCTTCGTTATAGCCAAACCCCTTTCTATACAGAAAACTGAGACGAGGCAATGGCGACTCCAATTTTCGAAGTTCATTGTCTACAAAATCATATCGTCTACCAAACTGATAATAAAGCTGAAGGTTGATGATATTCATGTTATGTGTTCTAAAACCATCTTTAGAACTTATTACCAGTGTCCTTTCTGGGTTGTTAGGAGTGTAGTCGTTTCCATCACTAAAAATCGTAAAGTCAGTGTTGTTAAACAATGCAGTTCTTCTGCCTGCTTCAAATGAAAACACTGCCTCAAGCCCACGGAAAATCTCTTTATCGAACTTAAATTTTATATACTCCTTCTGATAGAGCTTTAAATAGTTGTTAGATAATATTAAACTATAGGCGGTATTAATAATTGGAATAATGGGCTCAAGTTCATTAAACTGCTGATACTTCGCTCCTCCTTCAACAACAACTTTAACAGGGTCCTTTGGATTAAATTGATAATAAAACTCCGCTCGAGGCAACCATCGCTTTGAAGCCAAACCGTAGCGCAAATAGGGTGAAAACCGAATTTGACTTTCTTTCTTTTCAAAGTGATAATGTGCCCGATAGTTAACGTACCAGCCTTCTACCGTGTTAAACCCCATAGACAAAGCCAGCGGCACAACTTCTATAAAACCTTTTGCGGCATGATAATTCCCTCCTGTCAAGAAGAAGGCGCGAGCAAAATCTACTTTATTGTTGAGAATAGAGTTTACTTTATAATTTTTACTTGTTATGCTACTCGTATTTTCTAACCCATCTAAAACACTTGTATTACCATTTATTATGGAATTGAAATACTGTAATGAATCTGAAGTTATTGAGCTTCTCGGCTCGATCACTCTAAATTTATCTGGATAACTTGTCGTATCTCTAAACAATGAGTCTCCAAGAAGAATAGTGTTGGCATCAAATTTCATTTTATAACCCAATATGTTTACCCATATTTCTGCGTGTTGAGAGGCCCCTTTCCTTAAGCCAATAAATCGTGGATTGTAAAAATGAATATGAATGGAATCGACATAGTTTACATGATTTTCTTTGTAAAGGTTTAAATGAACTTCAAGCAATTTTCCACTTTGTTTTTCTCTCCAAACTGATCCATTAAATAAAGGTGAATGTGGCTTTGCAGGTTTAATATCAATTCTATAAATAGTTTCATCATCGTGTTGAATAGAATCCACCAAGTAGTACTGGTACTTTAAAGAATTGACTTGCTTTATGGGCGAAGGGTATTCTAAATTAGAAAACGGATTCATTGAGAAATTCTCGTTTTCAATATTCCAAACCAAATCAAGAGAACTAAATGCACCTAAATCTCTAAACAGACCTGAGTCGATTCGAGCTAAGACTTCTTCTTGAAAATTATTTTTGCTTTTGTAGTCTACATCAGACCAACGCAATGCACCCAAAACTTTCCCTTTATCATTTTCCCCTGGTATAATTCGTCCAGAAACCCCCTTAATGTCTATGGGTATTTCATTTAAGTATAAAATTCTTTTTTGCAGGATTTCGTTCTCAATTTTATCTTCTTCCATATAACTTTGAAGAAAAATTGGTTTCATGAGCTCAAAACCCCTTAATCGATTAGTCTCATTGTATGCGACAGACCTGTAGACATCTAATACAACTAGAATGGTATCTAAGTTTTTAAGTTTCCTTTCTAATTTTTTAGGATTATGCCTTGCAGCGCCAACAACGATATTTCTCAATTCCATTAAAGAGTCCTTTGGAATAGAAATTATACCAGCTTCACTAGAAAAGTAACTGATATTAGAAGTTCCTGCATTTAAAACGGCACTTGTTATAGGTTCGTCAGAAGAAGAACTCACCTTAAAATACTGGAACTGAATTTGACTCCTTAACAGAAAAGGGCATAGAGAAAGAGCAGCTATAAGAAATAAGCGTATTGGCATAATTTATATTCAGCAAAGCTAAATATCCACAACATTTATACCAACTATACGATTATTTTTACGCAATGTTTTGTGTAGTAGATTTAGAAACCACGGGTGGGCGATTTGAAGAGGAGTCTGCAATGGAAATTGCATTGTTCAAATTTGACGGCCTTCAAGTTGTAGACCAGATTATTAGCTTGATAAATGTTGAAGACAAGCCAATACAGCCCTATGTTCAAAAGCTAACAGGTATTACACCTAAGATGCTTGTGCGGGCTCCTAAATTCTACGAACTCGCAAAACGAATTATAGAAATCACCAAAGATTGTGTTCTCGTAGCCCACAATGCAGATTTTGATTACCGCATTCTACAGATGGAATTTGGTCGTTTGGGCTTCGAATTTAATATGCCCACTGTTGATACTATTGACTGGGCACGAAAATTAATTCCAGATCAGCCTGCATACGGGTTAGAAAAATTAAGCAGAAGTTTAGGCATTACACACTCAAATAAACACAGAGCGGAAAGTGATGCACGCGCTACTTTAGACTTGTTTAAAATATTACTAGAAAAGGATGTCTCAAAAGATTTAATGCGGTATGCATTTCATGAAGATGAGAGCAAACATTCATTTTCGCACATTACAGAAAAAGCAAAGAATACAATTGGCGTGTATTACTTATTAAATAAAAAAGGCAGCGTCATCTATTTAGGACGAAGCAATTTTTTAAAAAACAGATTGAATCGCCATTTTATAGCCAACAACGCCAAAGCTGCTGCACTGCAAAGCGAAATAGCCGATATTAAAGTTGAAGAAACGGGCAATGAATTGCTCTCTAGAGTGAAAGAATACCTCGAAATAAAAAAGCTCAAACCTCATTTCAACCCAAAAAATCAGGCTTATTATTTACCGCTAGCCTACTTTAGAGTGAAAGAGAAATTTGTACTTGATAAAGCTGGAGGTAAAAATCCTAGTTTCTTTTTCTCGGCTAAAAACGAAGCACGCCACAGCGCAGCCATATGGTGTGTAACGAACAACTATAATCCCAAAGATTATTTTTCTGAACCTGAGTACATTTTCATTGAAAAAGAAATGGCTCGCTTAGCTAAAGTAGAGGCTGCAGAAAAAGAAATCACATGGCAAAGTCTATTTCTTGAAAACCCAACATGCGGTATTGTTTTAAAAGGAAGGCACCCAAATGAAAAATGCGTATTCCTAATTGAAAATTGCATTGTAAAAGGTTATGCCTTTTTAGAACTGAATACTCAAATTAGAAATAAGACCTTACTTAAAAAAATTGTCTCACCATTTCCAAAAGATGCATACATCTTTGCGCTTACTGCAAAATTCATTCAAGAAAAAAAGATTGTAGAAGTCATTACCTTCTAAAAATCTCTTTCTATTCTTCCCAAACGTTTCGTTTTCTAAGCTCAAACAATAGCACATTTTCATCTTTTACCTATGGATGAAAATCTTTTTTTAATTTTTTATTAATTTTTTTGATTCTTCAATAGCCCGTAAACACTACTGTTTTATAATTCATATAGTACATTTCATACTACTGTACTATCTTTTATTTAGTACTTTGTATTGCATAGTACTATTTTTTGATATACATTTGTCCTATAATTATTAGATAGATACAAAATTTAAAACCAGATAAAATGAAAACTTCACAACTATTCTCACTCGTAATCGCAATCGCACTTCTGAATTCAACGGCTTTTGCAGGTAATACTAAAACAGAAACGAAAGACTCTTCTCTCGATTCTTCAGAAGAGCTTTATGTTAATCCATTAGAAGAAGTTTTGGCAATGCAAGCCATTCCAGACATCATTCTTGATGATGACATGACATCAGCTTCTTGGTTGTATGTAAATGCAGAGGAAGATTATTTAAATCCTTTAAACGAAGTTTTAGAAATGGAGAATATTCCAGAGGTAAAAATGAATTCCACACTAAAATTATCAGATGATGAGTATTCAAACCCACTTCAAGAAGTATTAGAAATGGAAGCGATTCCAGCCGTAAAGTTAGATTCTGAACTCTTGGCAAACAGCAAATAATTAAAACAACAGAAGTCTAGGTATGGCGTCTCATAATTAGATAGACCAATTATATATTCAATAAAAAAGCATGTTTCAATGAAACATGCTTTTTTGTTCTGTATGAATACCAAATCCGATGAAGTTGATATTTTAATCTGCCTTAACACTTTTAACAAAATCTAAAAAGACTTTTTTATGAAGTTCAAGATCTAAATCTGGAGAAAGTGCAGCACGAATAATATAATCTTTATCACCTTCTTTGGTCGTTCCTTGAGTAGACGTTGCCGGAATTGTCCAATAACATCCTTTTAGTTGTCCGTAACTCACACAATACTTGCTCTCATTTGGAATTTCATTAATCATCCTATTGATTAACTTCAAGTTCAGAGCACGTTTGTATGTTTCTTTTTCTTCATCAGAACCGCCTTTGGTTGGAAGGTCTAATGAAAACACTGAAGGTGTAAATCCTTGTTCCGCCAATTCCTCAGAAACAAAATTCATTTTGGCTTCAGGAAGTGTTTGATTGATATAGTTCACAAACTCACGTGTATTGACATACGCATCTTGAATTCTTTGAATCATAGACGGCAATTGCTTCGCTAAAATCTCTATTTGAAGTTGAGTCGCTTCATTGTCGCAGAGTTTCAAGTGCAATTCTATTTTTTCTAGCAATGCTGTTGAACTTGTATTTCCAACACAATACCCTGCGGTGCAAAGTCCTCCACTTGGAAATTTAGAACCACTCGCAAATGAAATTGTTCTTACAGTCGAAAGCATTTCTCCTTCCCCTAAAAAGTGAACATTAGGACAAAATGTTTGATCTAAAATAAAAACTGGGTCTACTGCCTGTTGACCGTTTTCGGTTGTTCGTGGCTCACTTAAAACATTTCTCAATTGAACCAGATCTGGTACTTCAACTCTTGGGTTCGTTGGGATTTCTGCAATAATTAATGGAACCGCATCTTGCCTAGAAATATTTTTCAACACAGTATCTATGCTTTGAACCATATCATTACCTCCATCTACAGCTAAATCCACAATATCTACATTGTGGATTGAAGCCGCAACGCGTCTTGCTTGGTCATTTGTTCCACCATAGCAATTTGGAGGAACTACAATTTTTATGGATTTTCCTTTATGATTTTCAAGCGCATCATGAACCAGGCCCATTAATAGGGCATATTGAATAGAGAGTCCACTTGAACCAACAAGAGGTTTTGTAGTTGTACCCGTAATGTCTTTTATCGACTGTAAGACCGATGCTTTATTAAGCTCGATATTCTCGTTTGGAATATCAATTTGTGAATTTTCTATTAAACCTTTTAAAGCCTCCAAAGCATTTGCTGGCGTCATGGCAATCGTCTCTCTTCTTCTTACATGTTGAATTTCAGAAACATAATTATCATTTTTATCCCCATTTACAAGGAGAACACTTCCAATCTGGGGATGTGTATTGACAAAGAAATCAACATTGGGTACAAGGTTGAAATCGCTGATCTTATCTCGTTGCGAAATAAAAACTGTGCTTCCGTCAAAAGCGGAAACTTCTTCTTCCTTCTCAACTTTGATTAAATCAAAATTATAGCCATAAACCTGTTGCAGAACTTCAGCATCGAAAGACTCAGGTAATTCACCCGAATAAAAAATCTGGGTATCTTTATTCTCTAATGCATTCTTTCTCAAAACAGCTAAAACAGGAACCGTATTTGATGAGAAGCTAATTACATTATCTGGATTTTGACCATTCAACTTGGCGACAACCCATTCAAGCAAGCAAGACAAAGGATGGCCTAGGCGTATGTAATCAAAGGCAGTCGGCAATTCTCTTAATGCTGAAGATTCAGCATTATTATCATTAAACAACATCTCAAATTGCTCTAAGAACTGAGTCTTTGCCAATTCTTCATTGTAAATATCTAAGCGATGGGTTGTTAAATTTACCCACTCGCTTGGAATATTCTTGAGCACTTCTCTTATATAATTCAACATTGTATTTTCTTCTATTGTTATATCTTTTAGCATGGGTATTTTATAATTTAATCTCCGAAAGAATACGCTACTGAAAATCCAAAATTAGAATTCTTTACCGTTAAAGGGACCTCATACACTTCATCTCCAATGGTAATCATAGCGTTATCTGCATAATGTTCAGTAGCCCATTCATAATAAACTCCCAATTCAAAATCACCTAGAGCATAACCCACACCTGCCATTAAATTCCAAGATCCTTTTTCCCATGTTTCATCGAACATATTCGCTGCGCTATTTAAATTAAACGAAGCAACAGGTCCTGCATAAATTCGGAAATCACTCAATTTTACGCCAACAAGAATAGGCACATCAAAACGATGCAAGAGGTAATATCTGTTTTGACTTAGCCCATCGGCACTCGTTGCATTTATTTCAGCATTAAATTGAGTAAAAAGCAACTCTGGCTGCATATAGAACTTCAAAATGGAAACACGAGCTGAAAAACCAGCTCGAAACCCAGGTTTATTTTTAATTCCAACAGCAGAAACATTATTGGATTCTAGATCTGACAAACTAATATCTGACTGCATAAGAAAGCCTTTCACCCCAACTTCAAGCTGCGCTTTTAGTGAAATACCACAAAAAAGAAGAAAAACTAAAAACGCAATCTTTTTCATTCAGCTTGGTAATTCTTTAAAAATTCGTCCACATTGTTCTGCACGCG